>Ga0187783_10001447_pt1 | contig 17479 bp, 12 predicted proteins | sample 1015_SJ02_MP02_2_FD_132471 | JGI IMG/M metagenome (GOLD analysis project Ga0187783, IMG submission 132471) | Tropical peat soil microbial communities from peatlands in Department of Meta, Colombia - 1015_SJ02_MP02_20_MG | ecosystem: Environmental > Terrestrial > Soil > Wetlands > Peat | place...
CCGGACGAGGACACCGCGCAGCACATCGAAAACCGCATCTGGGCGTTATGGCTGGTCTCGGGCAGCGATACCATCGATCTCCTCATGAGTCGGGTGACGGAAGCGATCGACACCAACGATGTCGATCTGGCAATCCAGCTGCTCGATGCCGTGATTGAACTCAAGCCCGACTATGTCGAGGGCTGGAATCGGCGTGCCACCCTGTATTTCAGCAAGAAGGACTACGGCCGGGCGGTTGCCGACATCGGCGAGGTGCTGAAGCGCGAGCCGCGGCATTTCGGGGCATTGATCGGCTTGGGGGTGATTATGCAGGAGATCGGGGACGACAAGCATGCCCTCGAGACCTTCCGCCGGGCGCTGGCCATCAACCCTCATCTCCAGAAAGTTCCGGACCTGGTGAAGTCGCTGAGCGAGAAGGTCGAGGGTCGCGACCTTTGATGCCGATTGTCGACGTGGGCCGCGTGCGCGAACGCTAAAGTGGCGCTTGCGCGCCTACGTTGCCGTCGCCCACAATCCTGCCCAGCGCTCGCCTGACCCAGCCGAACCCGATGCGTTCCTGCTCCAATCGCAGCCGCTCGCCGTGTCGCCCGAGCCGCAAGTCGTCAAACAGCGATCGTTCCGAGTCAGTGAGGCGAGCGAGCGGACCTTCGTGGCGGGAGGTTTCCTCGACACAAAGCGCCCGATGGGCCAGCAGCGTTTCACGGTCCATGAGGAGCGAATGAACACTTGGAAAGCTGAGCCTTAGGCGATCGAGCATGGCAAAGCCGTGCGTGTCGATGTCGCCCCAATAATAGATTGCGCAGTCGTTTAACCAGTGGGCATCGGACAGAAGCTCGAGGCCGTAGCCGAGTCCGAATATGACCATACTCCCCGCAACATCCGGAAAGGCCAATCCGTTGACCTCGTTTTCGGTAATGAATACGCGTTGCACCGGCAGAGCGAGGCGTGTGAATTCGACGGCCGGCACGTTCAAGTCGGTCAGACCATGGAGCGCCAGGCGCGCGTCCAGCAGCCGGAACCGGATGAGGGTGGGCTTGGTCCGCAGTCCGAATCGGTGTTCAAATCTTTGGGCTCCTTCCGGCTGGTTGCGGTCTGGTCCTTGAGGCAGCACCACCTCCAAGAGTTCCGAGAGAATGCCGCGACGGGTCTCGATGAACTTGGTATCGATCCCCTCGATATCCAGCTGACGAAGATAGAGGCCGGATTGCGGGTGTTCGCAGAACCAGGCGAGCACCGCGAGAATGCTCTGCCAGTCGTCACCGTGGTCCAGTACCAGCAACGGTTTGCGGGTGATCCATGGGGCGAGGACCGGAAAGCGGCCGATGATCAGACCAGCCAGTTTGTCGAAACGAGCCGCTTGTTTGTCCTTTCTGATCAAACGCAAGGCATCCTGTTCGGATCTGATCGCGATCCGCTCCGGTACTCGGTTGCGGCCCAACACACGGTGATTGGTCTCGATCCACTCGATGTCGTATCCGAATCCACGCTTGTCCCTGCTGCCCTCCTCCAGCGAACGAATCCAGCGACGAACCTCCTCGAAGCGCTCCGACATGGCGGATCGATCCGGCTTGCGAAACGGCAAACCGCGGTCCGGAAACACCAGAGGAAACAAAGGCTGGCTTGCCATGCGGGCGGCCAGAATCCGGCCTTTGGTCCACAGTCTTTCCAGCTGATTGTTGATGTCGACTGGTGTCGTCCACTCCATCGATGCTCATCCGGCCCGCAACATCCGTTCCGCGCGGTATTCCTCAATGGTCAGGTTTCGCAACATGGAGCGACTGCCCCCTTCGTTGTGCACGAAACCGACCGCTGCCACATAGGGCTCGATGATATGAATTTTCTGCAATGGCGTGACGATCAGCAGCTGCAGGCTTAGTTTCTGAAACAATTCCAGACCATATCTAGTCGACTCATCGGAGCCGCGCCCGAAGGCCTCGTCGATGAGGACGAATCTAAACGACCTTGATCGCGTCTCTCCCCATTCCAGTCCAAACTGATAGGCAAGGCTTGCGGCCAGCACCGTGTAAGCGAGCTTCTCCTTCTGGCCGCCTGATTTGCCGCCCGAATCGGCATAATGCTCATGCTCGCGGCCATCTTCGCGCCAGCGCTCCGACGCCGAAAACGAAAACCAGTTGCGAACATCGGTAACGTGGCGGGTCCAGCGACGGTCAAGCTCGGCAGTGCCGTCGCGCCCACGGAACCGCTCGATTATGCGCTTGACCTGGAGGAATTTAGCTTCGGAATATTCCGCCGTTTCCGATCCGGTCAGTGTTCCTTCCGTGCAGGCGCGCAGATCGAGCTGGAAATCACGAATTTCCGGGTCGCTGGTCTGCTCAGCTTCGAGAATGATGAAGCGGCCCGGATTGTAATCGATCTCCCGTAGTGACTGATTGATCTTCTCGACCCGTTCGCGAATGGTTTCACGCTCCCGTGCAAGCTGGGACTGGAAATTCGCGACCTCGCGGATCGTATTCTCGTTGAGCAACTCCTTGAAACGCGCCTCGAATCTCGGCAGCCCATCGGATTGCAACTCGGCAAGCATGGCGCGATATCCGTCTGCCGCCTCGATATTTGGATCCACCTCCCGGGTTTCCAGGGGATACGTGTCGTTATACGCGCGCATCGCGCTGATGATGCGGTCGCGGCACAGTGTGATCTTTTTGCTTTCTTCATCGATCTGTTTGTGCAGCCAGGTGCGCATACGCAGCTCACTGCCTTCGCTGGCTTCCATGGTGAGCTCGTTGATGCCGAGCACTGCGCGTCGGATCTGTTCCAGACGGGGGAAATGCTTGGACCTCGCCTCCTCGTTCACCCCCGCCAAGGCGTCTCGGCAGGCTTGAAGCTGGCGTAGTCCCTGGTCGCGGCGCTCCTCGATCCGAGCGGCGTTGGCGCTTGTGGTCTGCAGCTGTGCCTCGCTCTGCGCCAGCTCCTGTTCCAGCGCACTGAGCTGCTGCTGGAGGACTCTCAGGACATCCGAACCTTCCTCCAGCTGCCGTTGCTCCGCTTTCAACCGTTCGATATCGATCGCCAACGACTTCCAATCCAGATCGCGAAAGCTTTCAAAAACAGTGAGTTGTTGAAGGACAACGACACGATCACGAAGCGATTTTCGATCGTTCTCCAACTTGGCAATCGTGGTCGCCAAGGCCGCCATCTTGTGTTCAAGGCTTTCGGCTTCAGTTTTCAGCGCGGCCAGCTTTGCCTCATTGGACCAGCCGAGCACATAGCGGGTACGGTCGTCGAGGCGGTGGCGATCGTCCTTTTCATGGCGTCCTCCACCAACCTTGATCTGACCGGCGCGGGTGATGGCGCGCTCCTCGCGACGGAACTGGTCGAGTACATTGCAACAGGCATGATTGAATCTGGTGGCAACTTCCGATTCGAGCCAGGAATAGAATTTGGAATCGGGGCGGATTGACAGCTTCCGGGCGAGTGCCTCGGGATGCAGATCGCCCAAGGCCGCAGCACGGCGTTCGCGCACCCGATAGTAGACGAGACGGTCGCCGAGATGAGTCCGGTCTACCCATTCGGCCACGCGCGGATAATGCTCATCAGATACCAAGAGCGACAGTGCAAAGCCATGCAGCAGCCGCTCAGCGGCGCCCTCCCAATCGCGCTCCTCCGGGCGAACCTCAATGAGCTCGCCGGCGAATGGCAGGGCGGCTTCATCGAGGCCAAGAGCCGCGCACAGGCTTTCGCGCATGACCAGCATGCGGCCTGGAATATTGGAGCGGCGGCTGGACAATGATTTTATTTCCTGCTCCAACTCAGCATGCTGGCCCTTCAAATGCCGAAACGCGATCGTCTCGTCAGTCAGGGAATTTTGGATGTCGGCCTGACGGTCGTTGGCTGCCTCGATTTCAAACTGGATTGTCTTGCGATTGCCCAGAAATCGATCGGCGTCGTTGGCGTCGGCGAGTCCCGCAGTGCGAGCCAGGCGGCCGTAGCGGTCGGCACGCGAGATGCGCTCGTCCTTGGTGATTTGCTTCGCGGCAATATCCTTCGGAATTGAATCAATCCGGTCGCCGCCATTCTCCGCGATTGACCGTTTGAGGTCGTCGCGTTGGCCGCGCTGATCGCGCAGGCGTTCGCCAAGCGATTGTACCTGTTCGTTGAGTCGGCCAATCTCCAGGTCAAGCTCGCCGAGCCAGGCGTCCAACAATCCGATCTTGAGGCCCGCAAAGAAGCCTCGCAGCGCATCGCGGCAACCGTACAGATCGCTGATCTCCGCCGACAGAACCTGGTGCTCATCACAGTCGGCGACAAGCGGGACGAGCCGTTCGATCTGCATCTTGGCCTTGAGGACCGCCTCGTGCGCCCGATGAAGATCGTCGAAATGGGCGATCAAAGCCTCGATTCGTGCCTCGACCGGAAAGGCCTCGAGCATGTGCTGTCGCACGAAATCGGTGAGATTGCCGACCGACTTCATGGAGACCGTTTGATGGAACAGCTGCAGGGCCTGCTCGTTGTCGATGCCGAAACGCCGGCGAAAGGCGGTGCTGTAGGGCGGAAAACTGTCGTGAATTTCCACCTGGGCCATGGCGCGCAAGCGCTTGCGCAATGAGTTGATGTCGTTACCGAACGCAGCGAAATGCTCGGCGATCGTCAGCGCGGCATCGGCCACCACATAGAAGCGTGCCGGCTGGCCGTGCAGATCCTTGAACCAGAACACCTGCGCCAAGGTGATTTCCTGGCTGAAGCCCTCATTGCGGAAGCGCCCGAGAATGACCGAATAGGCGTTGCGATCGCGCAAGGCGACCGGCCGGGCAGTCGCCCCCGCTTCGCTGCGTTCGGATTTGTAATAGCCCAGCACATAGGATCGCAGATCGCGCTCGCGGGCATCCGCACCGGCAGCCTTATTGTAGGAAATCTTCTGAGCTGGGACCAGCAACGTGGTAATGGCATCCACCAACGTCGATTTGCCCGAGCCGATGTCGCCGGTAAGAAGCGTGTTGTTGCCGCCGAGATCGAGTCCCCAGACGCGATCGTGAAAAGTACCCCAGTTGTAGATCTCGCACCGGTATAGTCGCATCCCGGCGCGCTCGACAGGCGCAGGCGCATGATCCGACGACCAGGGCAGTGGGTCAATTCTGTTCATGGGCCACTTCCGCCACGTCATCTCCGAGCAAGTGAGTTCGATACTCGGCGAGGCGCTGATCGAGTTGGCCCAGCCATTGAGCATCGACGAAGGCTTTAAGGATGCGGCGAACCTCGAACTGATCGCCTTTTCCGCGCAAGCGCCGCAGGAAGCCCATCTCCACGATTTTGTTGATGTGACTTTCAATGCGCTCCATCGTGCGGGCCTGATTGGTAGTGTCGGGCAGAAAAACACGCGTCATGTCTACAATCGAATCGCGGCTGAGAATGAGACGCGACTCGCTGCTGGTTGCATCGAATTCAACAAGCTTCTTGCGCAGGAGGGCCAACAGCAGGCTCACGTGATAGCCGAGTTGCCGGCGCGCAACCAATCTCGGCAGTTCGCTCTCGCCGTCGGGCGCCGGCCGTTGACGCAGATAGGCGTAGCCTTCGGCGTCATCGAGGATCAATTCCAGCCCTAATACCGCCACGTGATCACGCACCCGCGCTTGCAGGCCGAGCAGCGACTGCCAAAGACCTGGATCGCTCTCACGATCGGTGACGCCCCTCATCAGGGCGATTAGAACCAGCGAAAATGGGTTGGCGGTCGGTCCGGCCATGACACACTTATGAGTCCTTCGTTCACAAAATTCATGAAGCCGCCGCGGACGACGGGTTGCCGCGCGTGAAAACCACCATCGGAAACGTCGCTTGGCGGCGGCGTCCCTCCTTGTCGGCCCACAGAATGGTCTGGCGCTGAGTGTCGTCGACAACCGCGGTCTGGTCGGAGGCGGCGAGACTGAAGTAGGTAACCAGTTCGGCCAACCCCTGTTCGAGGGGGTGCGCGGCCACGAGTTCGGCGAGCGAGACCTGTAAGCGGGTTTGCAGCGTCTGTCGGACGTGCTGGGCGAGCCGGTTGCGATCGACATAGACCTGACCAAACAGTGCGTCACTCGGGATCGCATCAACCTCATCCACCGAAATCTGGCAGTTGATGGATGGTTTGAGTGGTGGTGTGTAGAGCGGACGATCCATGGTCAGATCAATGTCGGGCGCTGGCTCGTCGAGTTCCATAATGCAGCCGGGGGGTGGCGTGTCGCGTATCGTCAGTGCGCGCTGTTCCACCTCGCGAATAAGCTGCATGATGCGGCGGTTTTCGACCCAGGCCTTGTCGTCGAGGTATCGACGCAATTGCTCAGACAACCGCGCGACAGTGCGCTGCGTCCTCTCGCCGGCCTCCAGCCAGTCATAGTGCACGCGCAACAGCCGGCGATCGGGCTCGAGACTGCGCACTGGGTCGAGTGCAAATACCTTGGCGAGCAGCGAGGAGAGTTCCTCCTGCCGCGCCGGCGACATTAGAAAATCCCAGAATGCCCTGAAACTCTTGCCTTGATCGGAGTCGGCGATGACGTCACGTTCGCCGAAGATCTCATCCAGCAGCACGCCCTTTGCGCCGTCCCACGTGGCAATCTGTTCGCGAACGGCTCGATCCAGTTCGCGAAAGTTCTGCTCGACTTCGCGGAAGTCGGACAACAGCCCGCGCGCCATGCTCGCAATCTGGAGAAAGCGTTCCCTGGTCCGGGTTGCATCCATCGGATGAAGCTGGCCGTCGCGAATGCGGCGGATTTCCGAATCGATCTGATCCCTGCGGCGTTCGAGTTCCGCGATGCGGGCCCAGGGATTGGTCTCCGTGCCCTCGACCAGTTGATGGAGCAGCTCGACTACCGTCATGAGCCGCGACTCGGTCCCAACGAACTGCCGTTGCCCGAGGCCGATCAACCAGTCGATTGCCTTTTCGGTCGCGGGTGTAATGTCAAAATGCGGCTCATCACTGTCGGGCGGGTAGTATTTGCGAAGCCAGGCGCGATCATCGGAGGCCCAATGGTCGAGATAGTAAGCAGCATTGCGCGGAAAGGTCTGCTCGCCGAGGTCGGCACGAAGTGCATAAAGATAATCGTCCAGCCGTGCCGCGAGCTCAGGCTGTGACAGGGTTCGGACGTTAGGGCCAATATAGGTGTCGTGCAGGAAGCTGATCACCAGCGGCGCGTGGTCGGCCATCAGCAGCCGCCAGGCGGGATGCTGCTGTCGCATGTTTTCAAGAGAGTGATAATCCATGTTGAGGGCCTCGCTTGCGTCGGTCACCACGCCGACCCGACCGCCCGAATTGCGCACCGCACGCAGCAAACCGACTTGGCCGGCCCGAAGCGCTGCGTCACATATCGTCCCGACCCGGTGGCAAGCCCGGTCGTACGGCGTGCTGCGCCCGCTTTGCCGCGCGGTTTGGCGCCCCGGTATTGCCGGGGCCTTCAGTCGTTGCGCCATCGGGGCGAATCCGGACAGAGCAGGATTCAAGTCGGCAGCCGCCTCGATGGCCCGCCATATGTTTAGGTGATTCGCGCGCGATCATCATGGGCTGCTCCCAACGCCACACGCATGGGGCCCTTCACCGCCGAAAGACCGGGATGCCATGTGGGCCGCAAAGGCGCTTCGCCGCAAATGTCGGGCGACCAGCCGCACTACAACTCACCGATGACATCGCTTCCCACGAAAGCAATGCGCACCATGTTAGTTGCGCCGGGGGTTCCGAACGGAATGCCCGCGACGATGATAACCCGTTGCCCTGCCTTGGAAAAGCCGTCCTTGAAAGCGATGCGGCAGGCTCGCTCCACCATATCGTCGAGGTCGCGGGCATCTTCAGCGACCACACAGTGGACCCCCCAGACGAGGGAGAGCTTGCGGCCGGTGGAGAGGTTCGGCGAGATGGCTACGGTCGGCGGCCTCGGCCGCTCCCGCGCGACACGCAGACTGGTAGCCCCTGAACTCGTCCAACAGACGATCGCCGAAAGATCGACCGTTTCTGCGATCTGGCGAGCCGCCGCCGCGATCGCATCGGCGCCGGTTGCCTCCGGCTCGGCGCGCTGGCCCTTTATGACGGAACGGTAGGTTGGGTCCGCTTCCACCTCTTCGGCAATGCGGTTCATCATGGCGACGGCTTCGATCGGATATTTTCCGGCCGCCGATTCCGCCGACAGCATGACGGCATCCGCACCTTCAAAGATAGCCGTGGCGACGTCGGAAACCTCGGCGCGGGTAGGGACAGGGTTGACGATCATCGACTCAAGCATCTGGGTTGCCACCACTACCGGCTGGCCCACCCGCCGTGCCGTGCAGGTCATCTGCTTCTGAAGGCCCGGAACCTTCTCGAGCGGCATCTCGACCCCGAGATCGCCGCGGGCCACCATCAAGGCGTCAGTGATGTCGAGAATCTCGTCCAGACGGCTGACGGCTTGCGGCTTTTCGATCTTGGCCATCACGCCGGCGCGGCCGCGGGTGATTTTCTTGGCTTCCGCGACATCCTCCGGGCGCTGGACGAAGGACAGCGCTACCCAATCGACGCCGACATTGAGACCGGCGTCGAGATCAGACCTGTCCTTCGCGGTGATCGCTGAGAACGGCACAACGGTGTCTGGCAGGCTGACCCCTTTGCGGTTGGACAGTTTGCCGCCGATTTCGACGCGGGTGATCGCCTGGTTCGGATTCCTCGAGAGGACGCGCAGGCGCAATTTGCCGTCATCCAGCAGCAACGTGTGACCACTCTCCAAGGCTTCGAGAATCTCCGGATGAGGCAGCTGGACGCGATGCTCGTCGCCGGGTGACGGATCAGTGTCCAGAACGAAGGTTGCGCCCTCGGCAAGCATCACCGCGTCGTGCTCGAAGCTTCCAACACGGAGTTTGGGTCCCTGCAGGTCAAGCAGGACGCCGATCGGTCGATCATGCTCGGTCTCGATACGGCGAATGAGGCCGATGAGTTCGCGCATCCGGTCGTGCGACGTGTGGCTCATGTTGATGCGGAATACGTCGGCTCCTGCCTCAAAGAGCCGCTTGATGGTCGCATGGTCGGATGAAGCCGGCCCCAAGGTTGCGACGATTTTGGTCCGGCGCAGGCGTCTCATCGGATTTGCTGCTTGGGTTGCAACGGCGCCGGCACATCCGGCCTTTGTTGATCGGCCGATGGTGCCGCCGCGGTTGGTGGACCAGACGGCGGCGGCGACCGCTGTTCCGTCGATTCGGTGAGTTGCACCGTCCAGGAGCGCTGCTCCCCGGTGTCGACCTCGAAGAAGCCAGTGCGGTCATAGCCGCGGGCCAGGCAATCTTCAATCCCACGAATAGTAAACTCCTTATCGCGGGTGCACATGAACGCCTTGCCGGACCACTCGCCGCCGCGGTCATAGTCGATTGCGTAGAGGTAATAGAAACGCGCGACCAGTCCGCCCTTCAGCAGCGTCTCGCAGGAACGGGAAGCGAGGTTCCACCAGCCCTCGGTGGCCCAGCCGTCGCCGTCCTTGTAGCCGATGGCGATGCCCACACGGCTTCCCGTATTGTTGCACAGACGAAAGTCAGCCCTGGCTGAAGCTGCGCCGAGAACCACCGCCATTCCCACCATCCAGCCGCGCAACAGCAGCAGCCGCACTCCTGCGCAACGTCCCGCGACCCGGATGCCAAGCAATGCCCCACGCGCTCCCAATCGATCGATTCGGAGGGCTGGATTTGGCGCAAGCCCTCATTGCCTGTCAACGAGGATGGCGCGGAAGTCGTTGACATTGGTCCAGGTCGGACCTGGCCGCAGTAGGTCGCCCAGCCGTTCAAAGAAGCCAGTAGAGTCGTTATCGGCCAGAAATGCGGCCGGATCCATGCCAAGACGATGCGCGCGCAAGAGCGTCGTCGGATCGATACGAGCCCCCGCCGGATCGTCGCTGCGGCCGGTGCCACCGTCGGTGCCATCGGTGTCTGCCGCCAATGCCGAGATGCCCGGCCTGCCATCGAGCGCACAAGCCAGCGCCAATGCATATTCCTGGTTGGGGCCCCCGCGGCCCTTACCGCGAATGGTCACCGTCAGTTCGCCGCCCGACAGAATGATCGCCGCGCGACCGGCCGCGCGGAACTCGCACGCGAGCCGGGCATGCGCGGCCCCCAGGTCGCGCGCCTCGCCCTCGAGCCGGTCACCGAGAAACACGCACTCGTAGCCGGTCGGGCGAATCACGGCTTCGGCCGCCGCAAAGGCGTCGGCCGGACGCGCAATGAGGCGAAATTGCGTGGCCGCGAAAACAGGGTCGCCGGGCTTTGGCGTCTCGTTTGCGGGATCGGCCAGCGCAGCGGCTGCCGGCTCAGGCAGTTCAATCTGGTAGCGCTCAATGACCGCCAGGGCGTCTGCGAGCATCGAAGGGTCCGGTACGGTCGGGCCCGAGCCAATCACCGCTGGGTCGTCGCCCGGAACATCGGAGATGGCAAGGGTCACGACTTGCGCTGGATCGAGCCGTGCTGCCAGACGCCCGCCCTTGATCCGAGAGAGATGCTTGCGGACGGCGTTGATCTCGGTGATCGAGGCGCCGCAGCGCAGCAGCGCGCGGGTGACTGCTTGCTTCTGGGCCAGCCCAAGGCCAGCGACGGGCGCTATCCAATTGGCCGATGCGCCGCCTGAAATCAGTACCAGGGCCCGATCGGCGTGCGTGGCACTTGCCGCAAGGGCCAGCGTGCGCTCGGTTGCCGCCAAGCCGGCTGCATCAGGCACAGGGTGGCCGGCTTCGACGACCGGAATGACACGGCTCGGTCGCCGGTAACCATGACGCGTGACCGCGAGGCCGGCGAGACGAGCTGTCGGCAAGGCCAGGTCTTCCAGATAGTGGCGCTCTGCAACCTCGATCATGGCTCCCGCCGCCTTGCCGGCCGCGAGCAGGATCAGCCGCCCCTGCGCCGGCGCAGGCGGAAGATGGGCGGGCAGGCAGGTGGCCGGCTGCACAGCGGCGACCGCGCGGTGAAACAGTTGGTCCAGAAAATCTGGCGACAGGGACATCGGTCGCTCCTTGGATCCTTGGGCTTCAACCGCCGGTTGGTTGTGTCGCGTTGGGATCGGTACTCGGGCGAGCGACGAAGATGCCGGCCAGAATCAGGAGGCCGCCCAGCATCTGGACGATTCCGAGCCGTTCCCCAAGAATAAGCCAGCCAAACGCGGCGGCGGCGACAGCCTCCAGGAAGATAACCAGCGAAGAAAAGGTTGCTGGCAGTGTGCCCAGTGCAACGGTCAGCAAACCTTGGCCACCGACCTGGGAGATCAGCGCGAGTCCCATCACGGCCGCAAAGCCGCCAACCGATCTCGGCAGCAGAGTTGGCTCGAACGCTACCGCAATGACGAACAGACACAGGGCGCTGATCGCGGTCGAAAGCAGGGCGAGCCGCGCGGCCGCAAAGCGAGCGCGGTTGTGGCGGATCGCCAGGATGTACCCGCCAAAGAATATGGCGGTGATCATACCGAACAGATCGCCCGCCAGGCGCTGCGGGAGGAACCCGTAGCTCTCGCCAATCAGCGCCGAGCCGCCCGCAATACACAGGGCGAGGCCACCGAGAAACCGCGTCCCGATGGTTTCCGACGACACGCACCACGCGCCGAGCGCCACCCAGATTGGTGATGTTGTGGCGAGAAACGTGGCGTTGGCGACGGTCGTTGCCAAGATCGACAGGTGCCAAAAGAACAGATCCCCCGCAAAGAACAGGCCGGTCAGGATGATGCCCGGGTCCGCAATATCACCGCCTCGGCCACGACCGGGTCGTGCGGCCAGTGCGCCTGTCGACCCCTGTCTGGACTGCGGGCTGCGCCATTGCGCCGAAAGGCGCGTCCATATCCAGAGGAAAGGCAACGCCAGACTGGTTCGCCAGAATGCGCTCGCGTACGGCCCCACATCGGCGAGCCGGACGAAGATCGGCGAGGCTCCCATGGCGATTGCACCAAGAACCAGAGCAATGAGCGCAACCGCGGTGCGCCGGCGCTCGGTGCGAACGAAGCCGATCGCGATAATCGCCGCGCTGGGCGAGCCGTCGGCGTCTGACGTCATGGGCTTACGGTTCAGGCTAAGGCCCTTTAGTGCAGCATTAGCACGCGCCTCACGTCGGCGGTCGACGAACTTACGGTGGGAGCCGGGCACGGCCCAGCGCGGTGCGGCTCAAACGGAGCGACAGCGTCAGCCGTGGCCTCGGATGGGTTGACGGCGCCTCCGACATCTGGAAGGTCGCTTCTGGCGATATGATGTTGCGCACCCCATTTTATCGCCCGGACCCCGTTTTTGCGCAACGCGCTGGGTGCGACGGTTACGCGTCATGCCGGCCTGGGCGGGATCCGGCGCCGACTGAGGATGACTGTGAGTACAGATATCAAGGAGACGATGATGAGGATGGATGACAAGACGCGCACCGAACTGGAAGCGGCGGTCTTTCGCCGCCTGATCGCGCATCTGGCAGGACGCACCGACGTCCAGAACATTGATCTAATGAATCTGGCAGGGTTCTGCCGCAACTGCCTGTCGAATTGGATGAAGGAAGCGGCCGACGCCGGTGGCGTGCCCATGACCAAGGACGAAAGCCGCGAGATCGTCTATGGCATGCCGTACGAGGAGTGGAAAGCCAATTACCAGCGCGAAACAACGCCCGAACAGCGGGTCGCTTTCGAACAAACATCGCACAAGGTCTGACGATCTATCCGGCCGGATTCCTTACAGTCATAACAACCTCCGCCGAACACGCCGTCGACGTGACGACGATAATCGGCGCAACTGCAAGGGGGGAGATGTCGCGGGCGGACTGCCGGAACGTCAGGCGCTGTGCAACACTTGGTTCCGGCACGTTAAACGTTGTGATCCACGGAAATGCCTCAGGACCGATAGTGAGCTTCTGTGGATGGCGTATGCCCTGCCTTGACGCGGGCGCCGCCGCTTCCGAAACCTCCGGTCACGTTCGGCTCCGCGCCGCAGCACTGTGAGGATTTTTCGATGACGGCCGCCCGCATTGCCAAGGACCAGCTCAAGGCTTTCGTCGAGCGCATCGAGCGGCTCGAGGAGGAGAAGAAGACAATCTCCGACGATATTCGTGATGTCTATGCCGAAGCCAAGGCCAACGGCTTCGACCCCAAGGCGTTGCGCACTGTGGTGAAACTGCGCAAGGAGGATATCGAAGAACGCAAGGAATATGAGGCGATCTTGGACACCTATTTGGCGGCGCTCGGAATGCTCAACGCCTGATGCGCCCACGGTGCCTTGCTACGTTCAGTCGAGCCGCGAGATTTGCGTATCCGTTTTCAGCGTCGGCATGAACACGACTGCGGCGCCGCCAAAACAGTCGAAGGTCATACCGTCGTGGGGATTCTCGCCAAAGGCCATTGTCAAGATCGCCACGGGCTTACCCAGGAAGGGGGTAAGTTGGCGATAGTCCGGCGGGCCGAGAACTGCCACGCTCATCGAGCGCCAAATGCTGGGCGAAATCACCAGCCCCCGAAGCCACGGATTATCGATGTGCTGGCCGGGCAGCATTTGGGGCTGAGAGGGTGCGGCGGAGATCATGCGCGCCGGAGCCGGCTTTCGAAGCGCACCCATCGGGGTCGCCCGCGCCGCGACGGGTTCTGACTTGGAGGCCGGCGCGTAGCCGAGCAATTCGGTCGAGCTGTTGTCATGACCGTTTGCATCCGGCCAAGACGCCAGCGGCGAGGAATCCGGAGCCGCGTCCGCGACCTCGATGGCACGGGGGGGCCGCATGGTGCCGTCGTCGGGAGTCATGACTCCGGACGAGGCTCGAGCAGCGGCTACTGCCACAGTGTCTCCGCGCCAATTGCCGCGCAGAGTAATTGCGTCGGCGGCTGACCGCGAAGCCGGCGGGAGCGCAACAGAAGCCTGCGCCGCGGAGGCCAGCGCGAACTGCCCCGTCCGCGTCGGCCGTTGGGTGGGCTTCGGGACGGCGGCCTGCGATGGAAGCGGGACTGCAGCAGCTGCCACCTGACCCTGCAGGGCGGCCACCTTCGGCGACGTCGAACTGCCGGCCGAGCCAGTCGCTTCGGCGTCCTCGTCCTCTTCCTCCTTGATCCCGAACAGCTTTGCGAGGAACTTCTTCGGGCTGGCACCAGCGGCCTTCAGATCGGCGTCGGAAATCGCACCGTTGCTGTGGGCCGCGTCGAGGGAGATGGAAGACGGACTATTGCCACGCTTCTCAATGTCAGCAAGGGCCAACGCGTAACCTTTCAGCGGGTGACCGTCGGACGGGATATGGACGGTCTTGCCGTCGGGGAACACCCGCACCAGCTGCTCTCGGGTCATGCGTGGCCAGTGGCGCACGTGACCCGTGTCGAGATGCACGAACGGTGATCCCGAAGTCGGGTAGAAGCCGACGCCGCCGCGCTGCAAGCGAAGCCCGGCATAACGAATCTCCTCGAGCGGCACGCCGGGAATGAAGAAATCCATCGCGTGGCCGAGCATGTGCTGGCTGAATTGTGCCACACCGTGACTGCGTCGGCGCAGCATCGCGTTCGTCTCCGGTGACCGGTAGCCGCACACGATCTGAATCGGCTCCTTGCCGCCGACCTCGCGATAGACCTCCCAGATGAGATCAAACAACCGCGGATCCATCTTGATCTTTTCTTCGCGTCGCCAGTCCCTCACGAACCAGTTGAGCTTTTCGAGCGCGGCGTCGTCATAGTGCCCGTTCCGCCGGTAGGTGATTACGATATCTTCTCCGGTATGCATGTGATGCAACGAGAGTGTGCGCGTGTCACCTTCGGCAATCACGCTTTGCAGACTCTGACATCCAAACAAAAAGATAAGGGCCGCCAGACCTACTCGTCGAGCTGACCACAAGGGCACACAAGTAAGGACCGTTAATCGCGCAAACCAAACTTGCACGTGCGATGTTCCGTGAAGACGTCGCCAGACGGCTCCCGCAGCGTCCCACTGCAGGAAGGGCTAAGGCAGTCTTAACAGTCTTAAAGCGGGATCGGTTAACGCGACATTAGCGTGCCCATCCCCCCGAACACGGCATTGCTAGAGGTCGAGTGTGGCGAAAAAATGCCTTGACCGCCTGCTACTTCGACGGGGACTGCATATACAAACGCGCGTATACAGGCTTATTTGTGCGATTAATCGAGCATCGCCGACCGCCTGATGGCCGTCACCCATGACTCTGCTCACGGGGAACCACAAACAGAGACCTATTAAATTGGTTGTTATGTTTTCGAAACGGTAAAGATCACGACGAGGTCGGCATGATCCAACTAGCGGAACAGTTGACCGAAGAACGGAAAGCCGCCGCTGTAGCTATTGGCGTATGGATTGGCCGGTGGCGGTAACCGGAATGCCTGATGGTGGACGGTCGTTTCGCGCCGCTCGACGGCGACGTCGGCAACCTTACGCTCGTCACCTTTGAGGACCGCCAGGATCCGCGAGTCGCGGCCATAGACATCGTTGCGAATCACCAGCCGGCCCGAATCGTCGACCCAGGCCGTCTGATAGGTCAGATGCACCGGTATCGGAGTGACGAAATTGATGTTGCGTTCCTCGCTGCCGAACATCCGCGCCAGTCGTTCCGCGGTATATCCTTCCTTCGGATCGGCGATCGAGAGCAGAACTTCACCATATTTGAGCGGATCCTGCACGCGCATACAGCCGTGGCTGTAAGCCCGGACGTCGTGCGCGAACAGGTTCTTGTCCGGCGTGTCGTGCTGGTAGACCAGGAATTTGTTAGGGAAATTAAAGCGAATGCGTCCGAGCGCATTGCGATCGCCAGGCGGCTGATAAATGTGAATCGTTCCGTCGCGATTCTGCTCGACCTTGAGACCAATCCGCTCAAGCGCCATCGGATCCTGTTGGAGCGCCGGCAGATACTCGTTCTGAACAATCGATGGCGGAACGTTCCATGTCGGGTTGACGGTGATGAAGCGCATCGCCTCGCTGATCAGCGGGGTCGGCATTGAAGGCTTGCCGACGACGACCTTGGTCGTCCATACCGTGCTGCCGTTATGCACGACTTTCAACGTGAAATCCGGAATGTTCACCATCACGTAGGCCTTGCCGAGGTCACGCGGCAACCAACGCCAGCGTTCCATATTGGCAATGATGATGTCCTCATCGCGTCCATGGCGCGGACCATCGAAGGCCTCGATGGTGGCCGAAGTCAGCGTCCCGCTCGGTGCAAGACCATTGCGGTGCTGAAACTTCTTGATCGCCTCGGCGAGCGGCTTGTCGTAAACCGTTCCCTCGCCTGAAATGCCCAGCCGTTCGCGCAGCAGCGGGACACGCCCGTCGTCGCTGCCGACCTTCAAAACAGGCCCGTGAGGGATGCGGGTAGCCTCGGAATCGCCGCCTCGTCCCCGAACCTCGGCGAGCTTGGCCTTGAGGGCCTTGTATTGGGGGTGAGACGGTTCGTAGGAGGCAAGCAGTTCGCCGATGTTTTTGGTGTCGGCGATCTTGGCCAGGACGTCGGTCGGATCCGGGGGCGTCTGATTGTAGAAGATGTCGCCGCTGACTCGTGAGTAATGGATGCGGCCAATTTGAGCATGGCGTGCGTAGGTAAGGACCGAGGCGACCAGCCTCAATTCGGCTTCGGCAAGCCCTGATCCGTCGATGGTCGTCTTGAACTCTGGAATCGGATAGTCGGACGGATCAAGGCCGTCGCCGTCAACGTGCTGCAGATAGGCAATCGTCGCCTCAGCCCGCGCGTTGGCTGCACCCTTCTCGGTCCACAGTGGCGCGAATCCGCGTCCGTTATAAAAACTCTCGACGGCGGTGCGCTCTTTCTTGGTGAATAGACGTTCCGATTTGGCGGTCAGCAGTTCATGCAGCTTCTGGGCAGTCGCCAGATCGGCGGGCGGCAGCGTCGCGGCGACGAAGTCTCGCACCGTGGGAGGTGGAAGCTCAGTCGCATCCGGCACCGCAACTGCCTCGATCGCGGGGCCGTTGGTGTTGGCAGTTGCCGGCGCCTGTTGGGTCGATGGCGCTGTGTTCGACGCAGGCGTTGCCGGCGCGACCGTCGCCACCGATGGCTCGGGACCTGACGATGCGGGAGTCGACAATGCGGGACTTGATGATTCGGCGCTCGAAGATTCGACGCTCGATGGTGCCGAATTGGGTGATGGCGGATTTGATGATGCCGTCGAGGTGCCCGGGTTTGTCACGCTTGCCGCGGGCGCGCGCTTCACGTCATCGGCGGTCGGGGGTGCCAGATCGGGCTCCGCCGCTGGGGTGAGAGCCTCGATTGCCTTGTCGAGCGGCTGCGGATTCTGCGTCAAGCCGACCCTGACGCCACCCAGCGCCAGGACCAAAGCCAAACCACTTGTGCTGAGAATAGCGTTGAGACGATGGCCGCCCATCGGAATGACTCCGGCACCCCGAACTGATGTGCGCACAGGGCAAAATGATACAGCGCGGCGGGGGGTCCACGCCCGTGCCAAAATTAAACGCGACATGACTCCAATTTGCTAACGGAATCCGCCGGCCTAATCCGCAACGACTAGCAATTCTCGGTGACTGTCACTTTGTGGCCACGTTTTCGCCCTGTCGAAGCAGACTCTCGCCATTTTCCAGTCCAAGATCCTTCA
>Ga0187783_10001448_pt1 | contig 17478 bp, 21 predicted proteins | sample 1015_SJ02_MP02_2_FD_132471 | JGI IMG/M metagenome (GOLD analysis project Ga0187783, IMG submission 132471) | Tropical peat soil microbial communities from peatlands in Department of Meta, Colombia - 1015_SJ02_MP02_20_MG | ecosystem: Environmental > Terrestrial > Soil > Wetlands > Peat | place...
ATAGACATCAGCATTGACGCGCTCCGCCAAGCGAATGGCATCGTGCCACGCGCCATCTTCTTCAATCTGCGAGCCGGCGACCAGCGCCAGTTTCTGGCTGGCATCGATCGCACGCACCACCTCCTCCATCGCCTCCGGATCAGGCGAAACAGACGGTATGACCTGCCGGGTGAGGACCGGCTCGCACGGCTTGTTCCAATCATCCATCGGAATGGAAATGAAGACAGGGCCGCGCGGCGGCTGCATCGCGAGGTGATACCCTCGGGCAATCGCTCGAGGAACGTCCTCCGCACGCAGCGGCTCCGAGGCCCATTTCACGTACGGCTTCACCACCTCGATCGCGCGGCTCACAAGAAAGGGCTCGGCCATGACCTGCCGACGATCCTGTTGCCCGGTGGTGACGACGAGCGGCGCGTGGCAGTAGTGCGCATCGATCAGTGCGGAAAGACCGTTTCCGGCGCTGGCGATCGAGTGCAGATTCACGAAGGCCGCTTGCCCGCGCGCCATGGCATAGCCAAGCGCCATGCCGGCTGCCGTGCGTTCATGAAGGCCGAGGATGTATTGGAAATCAGCAGGCATGTCCTTAAGGAACGGCAGCTCGCTCGAACCGGGGTTGCCGAAGATCTTGGTCACGCCAAGATCGCGTAGAACCTCGTAGGTCGCCTCTCGCACTGTGGTCACAGCCTCAAAGCCTCCTGGGCCGCCCGTTCGGCACTCTGATTCGTCCCCTTGCGTTTCTCCCTTATATCTGATTGCCCCGCTGGTTGCATACATCGTATCCTGTCTCACTCCTTTTGAGCATTTGTCGACCAGGGCCACAGGAACTAGCCATGGGTGAAATGATTGCGGTCAGAGACCTGGTGAAGAACTATGGCAACTTTTGCGCGGTGAACCACGTCTCGTTTACCGTCCCCGAAGGAAAGATTTTCGGCTTTCTCGGCCCGAATGGCGCGGGTAAAACCACCACAATCAAGATGCTGACCACGGTGCTCGATCCGACCCATGGATCGATTCGCGTCAACGGACATGACCCAACCCGAGAGCAGAAACAGGTGCGCCGGTCGTTCGGGATCGTGTTTCAAGACCCCAGCCTGGATGACGAGCTGACGGCCTACGAAAACATGGACCTGCACGGCATCCTCTATGGCGTGCCGCACGGCGAGCGGGTGAAGCGCATCCATATGCTGGTCGATTTTGTCGGGCTCGGCGATCGCGAAAACGATCTCGTGAAGACGTACTCGGGCGGCATGAAGCGACGTCTCGAAGTGGCGCGGGCACTGCTACACAATCCACGGATTCTTTTTCTCGACGAGCCGACCATCGGCCTCGATCCGCAGACGCGCAATCACATCTGGGGCTACATCCAGCAATTGAGCAAGGAGGAGGGTGTCACGGTCCTCTTCACTACACACTACATGGACGAGGCCGACCGCGTGGCGGATGAAGTGGCCGTGATCGACCACGGTAAAATCGTGGCGCAGGGCACGCCCGGTGAGCTGAAAGAGAAGACGAAGAGCGCGACGCTGGAAGACGCGTTCATCGCTTTGACCGGGCACGCCATCCGCGAGGAAGAGGCGAATGCGACCGATCGTATGCGGATGATGGGAAGGGTGTGGGGACGGGGGCGCCGATGAAACCAATCTACATTCTGTGCGCAAGACAGCTGAAGCGGTACGTTCGCTCTCCGGCGCGAATTGTTGGCTCGCTGGGGCAGCCGATCCTTTTCTTGGTCGCGCTCGGATTCGGATTTGGTTCGATGTTCGCAAGAGCCGGCGGCGGAAGCTACCTGAACTTCCTCGCGCCCGGGATCATTTCGATGGCCATCCTCTTCAACGCCGTCTTCTCGGGAATCGAGATCATCTGGGACCGCCAGTTCGGCTTTTTGAAGGAAACGCTCGTGGCGCCGGTCTCGCGTCTGCAGATTGTGCTGGGGCGCACACTGGGTGGTGCGATTGTGGCCATGGCCCAAGGAACCGTGGTATTCGTGATCTGCCTGGTCTTCGGCTTCCGTCTGCACAGCTCGCTGCTGGTTCCGGTGGCGATCGTGTTCATGTTTTTAATCGCGCTGCTTTTTACATCGATCGGGACCGCCATCGGTTCCGTGCTGCAGGATATGCAGGGCTTCCCGTTGATCATGAATTTTCTCGTGATGCCGCTGTTCTTTTTCTCGAGCGCGCTGTTTCCGATCGAGGGCCTGCCGAAGGTGCTGAAGGCGGCCGTGGGACTCAACCCGCTTACCTACGGGGTGGACGGACTGCGCGGTTCACTGAGCAGCGCGTTTGCGTTCGGCATGATGACGGATTTTGTCGTCTTGAGCGTCCTCACGGCGATTCTGCTCGCCATCGGAAGTTACTTCTTTTCGAAGATTCAACTGTAGCCAAACCATGACGGGCCGCTTGCCGTGCAAGCCCCGCGTCAGACATTTAGCACGAACCGGTCGGGGCGCCGTAATGAATGCCTTTGAAAGTTTAGACGCCGTCGGTTGAGATGCCGCGAACTTTGCCGTATCTCGTTTCGACGATCGACTCAGCGGCAGCAAGAGGTGTCCGCGCGAGCGGCGAGTGCGGCAGCTGCGAGGGACTTTTTGATCCATTCACGACGTCGAATCATGGCTCGCCCTGCTACGAAGCGCCCACGACTCCCGTTTCGCCGACCATAACCGGAAGTTTCTCGGGCGGCGTAGGCATGGCGGCGAAGACGACCGCGACGATTCCAATGGCCGCCAGCACCGCATCCAGCTCGAACGATTTCACGTAGCTTCCGTATCGGTCGAAAATCATGCCGCCGACCAGCCCGGCAGGCGATGCGATGGCAGAGGTAAGGAAAATGAACATACCGCTCAATTTCGGATAGGCTTTGGGGCCGTAGTAGTGGCCGATCATCGTGTTGGTGCAGCTGTACGTCCAACCATAGGCGATGCCCTGCAGCGCTGATGCCGTGTAGGCCAGTTTCAGAGCCTCCGCGTTCGACGCGAAGGCCAGATAGGAACTGATGAAGTAGAGGCTCGCGCCGAGCACGAAAACGAGGCGGGCACTCAAATAGTCCATCAGAAAACCACCCAGCCAGCGGCCGCCCAGGGTGCCGAGCGTCAGCAGACTGATTCCCCAGGAAGCGTTTGCCGGAGTGATCCCCACGCCAGTGAGATGCTCGACCCAGTGGGCGATGAACAGGAAATACGGGAAGGTGGCGGCGATTCCGGCGATGGCGACCAGCCAGTAAGCGGGGGTTCCATAGGCCTTGCCGGCGGTCCATTCGTGTTTTGTGGCCAGCGCGTCGGTGCGCGAAGCCTGCGCCTGCTGCTCCTCGGGGAGGCCGTCGACCGTCTGACCCATGGACTCAGGGCTCTCCCGGACGAAGAGAAATGCGATCAAGCCGGAGACCACCATGGCGCAAGCAACGATGCGCCAACCGAAGTGCCAGTTGCCGCCGCCGGCCCGCAGCAGCTTGTCGAGCAGAGGCGAGAGAGCAAATCCGGAGATTCCGGAAGCGGAGAGCGTGAGACCCATCATGGCGCCGCGGTAACGACGAAACCATCTGGTGACACCGGTAGCGCAAGGCACCAGCGTCGCGAAACTCATGCCCGTGCCGTTCACCACGCCAAAGGCGACGAGGTAGTGCCAGGGCTTCGACGCGAAGAAACCCAGAAACAGCGCGTTGATGCCGACGATCGAGGAACCGATCATGAAAGTTTTGCGGATTCCCCATTTAACGATGGTCACGGCCACGACCAGGGCGGCGAGTCCGACGAACAAATTAAGGATGGTGAAGCCCAGGCCGAGAGTGCTGCGTTTCATCTGAATGGCGTGAATCATGTAGCTGTTGATGATGGTGCCGCCGTAATACGGGAATCCCATGTTGATGAAATCGAGGAGGAAGAGGACGGCGACCAACTTCCATCCGTAGAAACTTTTCTTCTCGGGCACTGAGGTCTCCTAGGCGATCTCCGGGTGCATTGTTTGCCTATGCGGTCCGGGCCACCGCGCTGGTTTCAGTTCCGCGATGAGGCATGGCGGCAAAGAGAATTGCGACGACGCCGATCACGGTGATGACGATATTCAGCTGCCACGCGCGGGCGTAGCTGCCGTAGGTGTCGAAGATTTTTCCACCGACCCAGGCCGCGGGCGAAGCGCCGCCGGACGTCCAGAAGAGCAGCGTGCCGGCGAGCTTCGGGAACGCGGCCGGGCCGAAATAGTGCGCGACGCAAGTCGTCATACAAGTGAAAGTCCAACCGATGGCGAGGCCGTACAGAACGGCGGCGGAATTCGCGATCACCAATGAGTCCGGGCCCGCGCGCAGCGCGGCGAGTGAGCCGAAAAGATAACAAGACAGCCCGATCAGGAACGCGAGGCGCGCGTTGATGGTGTCCATCAGCCAGCCGCCGATCAACCGGCCGACGATGCACGACACCGGCATCAGGCTCATCGAGAATGCTGCCGCGCCCGACGGAATCCCCGTGCTTTGCAAATGCAGGACCCAGTGCGGCACGAACAGGAAAAACGGAAACTGCGCAGCGAGTCCCGCGAGGACGACCAGCCAATAGCTGCCTGTGCGATACGCCTCGCCAGGACTCCATTCGTAGCTGGTGACGAGCTTGCTAGCTGCGTGCCCGTGGATGGCACCGGCTTCTGGCTGCGAGCCGCCATCGGGCAGCTGACCGACATCCCCGGGGCGCTCTTTCACGAAGAGCAGCGCGACGACGCCCGAAACGATGGCGCCAGCCGCGCCGATTTGCCAGCCGAGACGCCAATCGCCTCCGTGCGCGAGCAAGAACTTATCCATCAGCGGCGCCATCAGTCCGCAGATGCCGGAGCCGCTGAGGATGAGGCCAACGGCGCGGCCGCGGTAGCGCTCAAACCACCGCGCGGCCGCCGTGCTGCCACAGATGATGTCTCCGAAACAGATACCGCAACCAACGATCACGCCGTAAGCCACCAAAAAGTGCCAGGGCTTGGTGGTGGCGAACGCCAGAAAAAGAGAACCGATGCAGACGAGCGCCGAACCAATGAGGTATGTCGCGCGAATGCCACGCTTCGCTATGGAGACGGCCACGAGCGTGGAAGGAAGGCCGACGAAGAGGTTCACCAGGGTGGAGCCGAATCCAAACGTGCCACGACTCATGGAAATGTGCTGCAGCATGTAGGGGTTGATGATCGCGCCGATATAGAACGGAAAACCGAGGTTCAGAAAATCGATGGAGGCAAGCGCGCCGACGAGCTTCCAGCCGTAGAACGGGCGGGCGTTCGACATGCGGATCCTCCTAGAGCCGCCTCCCGCCGCCCAAATCGGCGGGAATCGCCGCGGAACGTTCGGACATTTTAGATTGATCTTCGTGCATTGCAAGTTGAATATAAAATGGGTGTCAACTCGGGGGGATTCACGTGAGCTTGCGGACGCAGGTCGGGATCGTCGGCGCGGGACCGGCCGGATTGTTGCTGTCGCACCTGCTCGACCGCCAAGGCATCGATTCGATCGTGGTGGAAAGGCACACGCGGCAGTATGTGGAGGAGCGCGTGCGCGCGGGCGTGTTGGAGCAGGGAACGGCGGACCTGATGATCGAAACCGGTATCGGGGACCGGCTAAAGCGCGAAGGGATGTACCACCACGGCGTGATGTTCCGGTTCGCGGGGCGCACACATCGATTTGATTTCGATCAGCTGGCGAGCGGGCGCTGCATCATTGTTTATCCCCAGAACAAAGTGGTCGCGGATCTCTTCGACGCGCGCGCCGCGGCGGGCGGGCGCGTGATGTTGGAAGCCGAAGACGTCAGCGTGCACGATTTCGCGAGCGCGGCGGGGAAAGCAAGGATTCGTTTTCGCCAGAACGGCGAAGCGGAGGAGATCGAGTGCGATTTCATCGCCGGGTGCGACGGGTTTCACGGCGTCTGCCGCCCATCGATTCCCGAAGGCGCGCTGACCGTTTTCGATCGCGTGTATCCGTTCGGATGGCTGGGGATTCTCGCGCAGGCGCCGCCATCATCGGAGGAATTGATTTACGCCTATCACGACCGCGGTTTCGCCTTGCTCAGCATGCGTTCACCGACGATCAGCCGCCTCTACATTCAGTGCACCCCCGAGGAAGACCTCAACGAGTGGCCGGATGACCGAATCTGGCAGGAGCTTCATGCGCGCCTGGCCACGTCCGATGGGCAATGGAAACTCACCGAAGGACCGGTCCTGCAAAAGGGCGTCACGGGAATGCGCAGCTTTGTCGTGGAGCCGATGCAGTACGGAAAGCTGTTTCTTGCGGGCGATGCCGCACACATCGTGCCGCCGACCGGAGCCAAGGGTCTCAACCTGGCGGCGGCCGACGTGGTCGTGCTCGCGCGCGCCTTGCAAGAATTTTACTCTTCGAACAGACACGACTTGCTAGAGAAGTACTCGAAAATCTGCCTGCGGCGCATCTGGAAGGCGCAGCGTTTCTCCTGGTGGATGACGTCGATGTTGCACCTGTTCGACACCGATAACGCATTCGACCGCCGCCGCCAGCTCGCCGAACTCGACTACGTCACAGGTTCCCGCGCCGCTTCTCAATCGCTCGCCGAGAATTACGTTGGCTTGCCCATGGACCCAATCTAGAGTGGAGGCGGGTGCTAAAAGGGGAGGAGGCAATCTTGTGGCAAAAAAGATGAAGAAGGCAAAACCTCGCAAGAAGAGAGCCGCCGCGCGTGGCCGGGCGTTGCGCGCCCAAAAACTGCGCCGCACCAGGCGCCGCCGGCGCGGGCTAGCCTCGGTGGAGCCTCCCGTTTTCCCGGCGAAGGCCGGTTTGGGCGCGACCGCGGCAGGTCAGTCCGGCGATGTGGAGGGTTTGTCACGCGTTGAAAGCGTCGACTCGGAAAGCGTCGAGGAACTGAGCGAAGAAGGTCAGGATTACGAAGCCGAAGTGATCAGCGGCATCGAGCAAGCGCGCGATCCCGATCAAGCGAGAGTTCAAACGCGCCGCTATATTCCTCCGGAAGAGCGCTGAGGGCTATCGCTACAGCGTTTTGGGCTACTGGGTCACCGTTTTCACCGCGTCGCCCACCTTGAAATCAGTGCCGGAGACGGGCGCAGCGACCGCCGAAAGATCGTCGACATCGGTCACCTTGACCACGCCCACCGGGGTTGACATCCGCCGAATCACCTGACCGGTCGAGGGGTCCTTGATTTCCTTGGTGACGCGCTCAACCGAAAGCTGATCGCCCACCTTCACACCGGCCTTCTTGCCGACGTTCAGAACGATCTGCCCACCATCGACCGCCGCGACCAGGCCCGACACAACCACCGTTCGAACCGTCAATTTCGGGTTGTCCGCAACCAGCCCGGCGCTCAGTTGCTCGACGGATGCCTTGACCGCCTCGCCGAGAATCGTCTGCTGAAAATCGCTCGAGCCGAAGTCCACGTTGCCGCCACCCCACCCATGCCAGCCTCCGCCGCCGCCCAGTAAACCCGTGCTGGAGCGCGAAGATTCGCCGTGCCCGTCGGCCACGGCCAGAATCTCGGCCGTATCGATGTCCACGATACGCGCGTCGACGTTCACGATTGCCTTCGTGTTCTTATGCGAGAAGCCGCCGACCCCAAACCCGGGCCAGCCGCCACCCGCGCCGCCTACGTTCGTGTTTTTGGTGTCATTTCCGAATTGCGTCACCGCCCCTACGACGATGGCGTCGACTCCAAGCAGTTTGCCAATTTTTGCAGCCGAGTTTGGATTTGCGCGGTCGCTATTTGAAAAATTCTGCTCGGCGATTATCTTGTCGAGCACTTGGCGCTCGATGATGGAGTAAGTACCGTCCTGCACCAGGTATTTCACCAGCAAGTCCGTGATGCCTTTGCCCACGTCCACGTTCGTGCCGAAAGCGGCGGCGGAGGCGGTCTGCACAGTGGCGTAATCGAAGTCGAAGATCGCGATGCGCTTTTTGCGTGTCTGGGGAGCGGGGGGCGTCGCGCCCGGCGCAGGGGTTGCCGTCGCTGGCGCCCCTGGCGGGGGTGGGGCGTCTTGTTGTGCCCGGATTGCCGATGCGAGAAAAATGCCGAGAACGAGAACCCCGAACAACACTTTCGTCATGACTTTCTCCCAATCGTCTCCGCGAGGCGAAAACTACGGCGATTTAGCGAAAATCTTACTGGTCCATCGTTCCATGTGTCAACAAGTGTGCAGGCTAGCGTTGCGAGACCCGCAGTGGGATCAGCCGAGCCAGGTCATGACGCTGCGGCCAAGCCAGGCCGTATAAACGCAGTTTTTGTGGGGACAATGCGCGGGTCTCTATGTTATTAAACGATCGTCGGCCAGGCGATGAGCCAGGTACATTGACCAAAAGTATCCCCACCGAAAAGCAGCATCCCCGCCTAATGCGAGATTACTTTCGCAGGGTCGCCCCGCACTATGACTTCGTCTCTCGCGCCTTCTCCTATGGCATGGACCGGCGCTGGAAGGAGGATGCAGTGGCCAGAGCTTTGCTTCCAGACAACGCGCTGGTGCTGGATCTTGCTTCCGGTTCAGGGGACTTCTCCCAAATCATTCTGAAGCGATTGCCGCACGGCCGGTCCGTCGCTGTCGATCTCGTTGAAGAGATGTTGCACATTGCCCGCGAGCATGGCGTGAAGGAAATTGCCTGTGCGGATGTAACCACGCTTCCCTTCGCCTCTGATTCTTTCGCGGCCGTGCTGATCGGCTATGGCTTGCGCAATTTTCCGGATCTCGAGGCGGCTATTCTCGAGATCAAGCGGGTCACGCGTCCAGGCGGACGAATGCTGAGCCTGGATTTCTTTCTGCCGAAAAACAGGATCCTGCGCCTGATCTATATTGCCTACCTCTATGCAAATGGCGCCTTCTGGGGGACGTTGCTGGATGGTCGCCCCCGGACCTTTACGTATATCGCCGAGTCTTTGCGTGGTTTCCTCTCGATCGAGGAACTCACGTCGCTTTTGCGCCGAATCGGATTTGCCCAGGTTGAGTCGCGATCATATGTCTTCGGCGGCATCGGCCTGCACTTGGCAACCAAGCAGTAATCCGACGTGCAGCTCGGTTTCTGAGATGCCGGGGCTGGAACGGCTGGATCGGGAGAGAAACATGATCGCCAGAATTTGGCACGGATACACGAAGCCTGAGCACGCCGATGCCTACGAAGCCATGTTGAAACCTGAGCTTCTGCCGGGGATTAGCAACGCCAAGGGTTATAAGGGCAGCTATCTTCTCAGAAGGGCGGTGGGAGACGAGGTCGAGTTCCTAACGATCATGATCTGGGACTCGCTTCACTCGATTGGCGCAATGGCGGGAGCCGATTACGAGACCGCCGTGATACCCGAGGCGCGCCGTAAGTATTTGGCACACTACGACAAGAAATCAGCACATTACGAGATTGCCTCGACGCACGGCCTCGCCCAAGGTCCAAACTGATCTGAAAAAACGACGTAGCGAAGAACGATCGATTCGCTGGGATTGTTCTAACTAAGCACCCACGCCACCGCGCTCAGTCAACTCACCGAGAGTGGCCTGAGTTCGACGCCGGCCTGTTTTAGCCTTTCTGCCACCGCCTCGGCAATTTGGGGAGCACCTGGGGTGTCTCCATGGATGCAGATGGTCTGTGCGCTTGCCACGATTTCGGTTCCGTCGCAGGCAACCGCCGTTCCCCGTTCTGCGATGTGCAATGCCTGTTGCCCGGCCTCTTGAGGATCAGATATCAGCGCGTCCTTAAATTTTCGCGAGCGCAAAGTACCATCGGCCTCGTAGCGCCGGTCTGCAAAGGCTTCCGCGCCGACTCGGAAGCCAGTTTCTTGAAAGGCGTCCAGCATCGGCGATCCAGCTAGACCCACGAGGAGGACGTCCCGGCTCCAGCGAGCGACTCCGCGGGCAATCGCTTGAGCCAAGACGCGATTCGTCACAGCCTGATTGTAGAGTGCGCCATGCGGCTTGACGTGCGTCACCTCAGCGCCGCAAGCGGTGGCAACTTCTCCCAAAACACGCACCTGCTCAAAGACAAAATCGGTAATTGTTTCTGGCGAAAGGTTCCATTCCACCCGGCCAAAATTTTCGCGGTCCGGATATCCCGGATGCGCGCCCACAGCCAGCCGCCAGCGAAGCGCCTGCTCCACCGTCGCTTTCATCGTTCGCAAGTCACCGGCATGGCCTCCGCAGGCGACGTTGACGGAAGTGAGAAAGCGCATCAACGATTCCTGAGTGCCGTCGGAAATGGCGCTGGGCACTTCACCCATATCGCAATTTAAGTCTATGCACTTCATTCGAGAATCGACTCCCCGAACGCCAATATTTTTTCTTGCTCCATGAACAGCGACTGTGCAGCCTTCCAGCTGACCCGTTCAAATCGAATCTCATCGCGAGGGCGAATTTGCCCTAGACGGTGGAGATCGGCGGAAATCACGTTCGCGATCTTTGGGTAACCGCCCGTGGTTTGTTGTTCCACAAAAAGGATGATGGGCAAACCTCCTTGTGGCACCTGAACGGCGCCGAGCGAGACGCCTTCTGTAATCATTGTTCTAGGAACCCGCTGTGAGATCGCAGCCCCTTCCAGACGAAGCCCCATGCGATCGGACTGTTCGCCGATGCGATACGTAGAAGAAAAGAAAGAGCGTCGTGCGGATGGGGAGAACCAATCCAGTTGAGGGCCGGGCGTGACGCGCAAAGCACTTCGTGGAAACAGGCACTTGGATAGGTGCGGGGCGATGGTCCTCTTGCGGAAAGCTCTGGTAACGGGCCCGATGGAAAGCACATCGCCGGCTCTAAGGGGCCTACCTTCGAAGCCGCCAAGCCCACTTAGGATGTGCGTCGACGCGCTCCCTAGGAAGGGCGGGACCGCGATTCCGCCCTGAACGCACAAGTAACAACGTGCTCCCGAACGCGTGGGACCCAGGCGAAGCGTTTGCCCCGGGTGAACCTCAAACGATGTCCCCAGATCAACGGTGGCATCCTCGAGTGTCGCGCCGAAATCGGAACCCGTCAGCGCCACAATGGCCCCCTGCGGAAAAAGAAACGTTCCACCAAACAGTGTCATCTCCAATCCAGCCGCGCTCTCCACATTCCCGACAAGGCGGTTTCCGAGACGCAGCGAAATCGGATCGGCGGCCCCCGACGATGAAACACCAAGGGAACCGAAGCCTGGTCGTCCTAGATCCTGCACAGTGGTGAGCAGGCCCGCTGCTTGGACCTGGATCAAGCTCATGAACGGGTCAGCTCCCTGAATCGCTCGGGTGATATCGGTATAAAGGATACGCGATCTCCGATGGTTAGAAAGCTCATGTTGTTCCGATCTGGGCGGAACATCGCGAGGGGAGTGCGGCCGATCACTCGCCAACCGCCAGGTGTGGCAAACGGGTAAACGCCGGTCTGGCTACCGACAATTCCCACACTGCCGGGTGGCGTGCTCCGCCGGGGGTTGTCCAAGCGCGGGGTTGCCAATGCTTCAGGCAGTACACCGAGGTAGGCAAAGCCAGGAACGAACCCCAGAAAGTAGACGACGTAGGTAACCGAAGTGTGCAATTCGACGACCTGAGCTGGCGTCATTCCGTGAAGGCGAGCTACCTCAGTCAAGTCAGGACCAAACTCGCCGCCATAACATGTGGGAATTTGTAGTTCTCGAGGATCAGGCAGACGGACCGTATCCAGTCGTCGGAGGTAATCGCGCAGAATTGCGCCCAATTCCCTCTGGCTCAGTTTCAGCGGGTCGAAGACAACCAGGAGCGAGCAATACGCGGGATGAAGATTTTCTACACCCGCGATCGGTTCCATCTCCAGTAGGTAGACCAGCTTCCTGAGGCGCCCATGAGTATGGAGGGTGACTTTCCGACCGAAGTAAACCAAAACTGAACGGTCGCTTGCGAGTCTGAATTGCACGCCCTCAGTCACTGTTATCCGATGCGACGTAAACCTCACCTTTCAAGGCGGCGAAATAAGGCGCGTTAAATCGGCTTGCGTTGCTGCTCGATGTGTTCCTTGAAAATGCGGATTGGTGCTCCATCGCAAAACGCGGCGAAGTACTATGGGACCACAGAGCATCTATCGCGTGGCCATATCGGGTCGCTTCAGACCGAAGCACTGGACATACCTTTCAGGCTGTTCACCAGCAATGAGACGGAGCGCCTCGGCGGATAGTTCACTAGCAAGCGAGTGTGGTCGACTTCCCCGTTCACTTCGACCCGTTGCGCCTCGAAGTCTTGGCATAACCTTGGCGGACCTGGTTTTGAGTCGTTCGATAGCGTCAGCATCAAAGATTTTCTTGAGGACGAGACGCAGGGTTCAAACACCGATTGTATCCAACTCACCGGCAACAGGAAAAGTTGGTTACTTCCCGCGACCATGCTTCAGCAATGGAAATCCCACCGCTCAAACGGAGCCTTCAGGCCTCAACGGAACGGTAGGTAGCGTTCGTTGCCTGAGAAGCCCCGCGCCTTAGCGCGGGGAGAAAGTCACGTCATCCTAGCGCGTTGGGGGAAATGACTTGAGTCGCCTAGTTGCTCTGTAGCAACCGAAAGGTGTGGTGCTCGATCCGGTGAGTTTCGGGGTTGTAATGGTCATGATGGTAGGTCACCTGCACACACCACGCACCGGGGCGGATATTGACTGGGCAATCCACAGAGGTTTGGAACGCTGCCCACGCAGTTTCTCCGTCATATGGGCACGGCCAGTTTGAAGAGTAGGCCATCGCAACCGTAGCGGCGAGCGAGCTTGCCAACAGAAGCACACCCAAAGCGAACAGTCTGCGCGTTCTCATCGTGTTCTCCTTGTGATCTTCCGCTCGCAGGGGTATGGTCCGGCCGCTGGTACGGCGGCGCGGTTGCTTTCCTCTCCTGCTTACGAACGCTGGAGGCGCGTTCGGCTTTACAGGCTCAGTCAATGTCGCTGTATTTGGGCAGATTTTCGATTTTCAGATCGGAAAGCGCAATGGGCCACCGGTACTACCGTACTATAACCCCTGTAAATCCAAAGAATTGCCTGACATGCAAATCGGGAGGATGCGTCCATTTCAAAGGGAACGCTCTCATCGGATGCGTAGGACGGCACCCTGCCACCATGCCGCCTTTCGCCTCTGACGGCCTGCTGCCGTGCAAACGTGAGTGGAGGGCAAACGAAGGGCGTGCGCCCTTTCAAGCTCTTCAAACCCTTGGAAAAGGCCGGACAACCCTCATTCTGGCCCACTGCCTACACCTTCACCGCCAAGGCAAGGAGCTCGGTTAGCTCCCCAGGGGCCTGGTCCCGTTGCAGAGATGAGCTCTCCCTCCTCAGGGGAGGTTGACGGCAGGACGCGGGAGGCACGGATCAAGGTCCGGCGCAGCCGCAGGTAGTAGCAAGAGGAACAACTGAGCAGCCTACGCGGCTGCTGACACCGTCTCGGTTGGCTGTCTCATAGGTTTTGCAGGAGCTAGAGCGATCAGTGCTATGCCGATCACAATGAAAGTAGCCACTCCGAGCAGTTCGCGGCGAGCGATGAAACTTAGAAATGCCTGAACCCCCATGACGGTCGCATGTGCAAAGCTCGACCACGCGGTGAAGGCGATCAGGCTGCCATGCGCGGACGGGTTGCGGGAAGCGAGCAGCAAGAAGACGCCGAGTGTCGCGTAGAGACTCATCATCATCGCCAGGGAAGGGTCCTGCTTCGCCATCAGCATAAGCGGATAAACGGCAGCGCAAAAAAGCAGTCCAACCAAAACAAGCACAATCTTAAGCGCACGTTCTCGCTTCATCGTCGCCTCCTCGCGGTCACAAACTTGTGAGCCATGCCGAGCAAGTCCCGCAGGACATCGGGTGTGACACGGGACAGGCGAACCAGCACAGCGGTGTAGTTGAGATAGTGATCGGTCACGTAGTAAACATCCGGGTCTGCTGCGAGCAGTTCGGCGCGGTCGTCGAAGTCAACGCGAACGACAAGTGAACCCGGCTCGGCCGAACGATGAGCAGGTACACATGCTAAGAGTTTTCCGTGAACCTTGAGCGCGGGTGACCCGTAAGCTGTGTTCTCTTCCACTCCGGGCAACGCCAAGCCGATCTTCCGCACACTGTCGAAGTTGATTATGCCTCTCGCCATGGGCGAATGCGATTATCCGCACGAACAGGCACCTTTTCAAGACACGGAGCGTGCGAAGCCATGGCGTTGATTTACCTGGCGGTCAAACGTGAAATCACCTGCTTACGTCAACCGCTCGGCACCGGCCGAACGTACTCTCTAAATCCAGGCTCCCACGTTCTCGAACGACTGAGCAGCCGAATTGTTATCGACGCCACTTCACAAGGCGGTTTGGATCAGCTTGACCGCCGCATCGGGATCAGCTACCTCGATCACCAACTCGTTAAATCGCTCGTCATGTAGATCAATGACGATGGTCTTCTCCGGATGATGCACATCCCAGAAGACTCTCTTGCCGTCCTGATAAAAGGTGCCTGCAGTGATGACTCCGGGCACATTGGTTCCCGGCATCCTGATTCCGTGATACCAGCCGCGTGCAACCTCCGGGTCTGCTCGGACGCTCGCGATGTGGACGAGCGGGATTTCGAGGCTGCTCTTGAACGACCAGAGCTTGTCAGCGCCTCGGACGTGCAACGTCAGCTTGCCTTCTGCTATCGACAAATCAACCAACGCATTGCTCCGGCAGGATTAGCCCACATCAATGACGACGCCAACATCGAAGTTGTTATAATACTTCTTCACATCGCCTCCAGCACAAACCAAACCGGAATCATGCTGATCTTGATCTGGCGGTAGTTTCTGAAAGCGTCCTATGAGGTCAGCCTTTCGATCTGGCATCAGCGCTCCTTGCGAGCCGCGCACGTCACACCGAGCAGTAGCCGCACGGCTTCCCGCGCATGGTTTCCCGACCCCCGAAATGATAAGGGCGTTACGCGGATTGCCGCTTTGATCGTTCCGCCGCTTAAAGTGGCTGCCGGCGATGGACTGTGCGGACTGTTATCTTGCCATGTGCCAACTCCAAATCGCGCCCTTAGAGAGTTACGTAGACGATCTGGACAAAAACGTCCCCGTTGAACAACCCCTTGCCCCACGCCGACTCAAAATCGGCGAAGGGTTTCACGGCGAGAAGGTTTCGATTTGCAAAATCAGCCAATGTTTTTCGATCTCCCAATACACCCCAAATCAGCCGCCACTAGTCACAAATTAGATACAAGCCCTCCGATCTATGTCACAGAGATGTAAATTCTGCCGCGAGTCGGTTGAAAAGCGGCGAGATCCGGTGTAATTCCTCCACAATTTCCGATTCGGGTAGTTCATACGGATGACGCGCGTTGAGCCAGTTCCAATACGGAGGACTTATGACCTCGCTCAGTAAGAACGCGAGAATCGGAGGACTGCTGTACATTATCGGCTCCCTGTTTGGAATCGTCCGCCTGCTCTACATCCCCAGTGCTCTCTTCGTGCACGGCAACGCGGCAGCGACGGCCAGCAATATCGTGGCGCACGAGATGCTCTTCCGCTTCGGGATCGTCACCTATCTTATCGGCAGCACGCTTTGGATCTTCGTTACTCTTGCGCTGTACCGCCTGTTCAAAGACGTCGACCACATGCTCGCTGTCCTGACAGTGATCCTGGGCAGCCTGATGGTCGTGCCTCTCTTCTTCGTCAACACGGTGAACGATGCCGCAACCCTGCTGTTCGCCCGCGGAACCGATTTTGTGTCCGTCTTCGACAAGCCTCAGCGCGAGGCATTGGTCCTGCTCTTCCTCAATCTCCACAACCAGCTTGATCTGGCCAACGGCATCTTCTGGGGACTCTGGCTCTTTCCGCTCGGCCTGTTGGTGTACAAGTCGCGCTTCCTGCCCCGCATCCTGGGAGTTTTGTTGGTGATTGCTTGCTTCGGCTACTTGGCTTTCAGCTTTACCGCTTTCCTGTTCCCCGCTTACCAAGGCGCGGTCGGGAAAATTACATCGGTCACCAATCTGGCGGAGGTGGCCTTCATGCTCTGGCTCGCGATCCTTGGCGCCAAAGCGCCTCGCTTGACTCCGGCAGAAGTCCGATGACGACTCGGCGGCGCCACCGGCATGTCGAACCAGACAACCAGATTAGATTCCCGCGCCCGGTCCCCAACGTGAAGCTTAACGTCGCCAATATTGCCATTCGCGATGGCAAAACCACGGATGCCGCCGCCTGGGAGTCGCTGAGGCGAAAGTTGTGGCCTGATGGCGCTGCAGATCACGGCCCTGAAATCGCCGCATTTTTCGACGGCAAGCACTTCAGGGATCTCACTGCGGTGTTGATCGCCGAAGACGGAACCGGCGGGATTGTCGGCTTCGCTGAATTGTCGATCCGTGACGATGTGCCCACTCTGCGAGGTGTGAGAACTGGATACGTCGAAGGCTTATACGTCGTGCCAAAAGCTCGCTTCCTGGGCGTTGCGCGAAAGCTCCTTCAAGCTTCCCGAACCTGGGCCCGCGAGCAGAGGTGCGCAGCATTTGCTAGCGATCGCGCAGACCGCATCGTCGTGGATCGAAGCTTCGCGAACGTCGGTACGGAACAGTAGCGGCGATGGGTTGCTACGCTGACCCAGTCAAGCATGGTAGGAGTATGGCATACAAAAAATCCAGTCAACTGGCTTAGTCAGCGGCTTTGCGAGCCTCTCGAATCGCTGCCCATTTCCTACGTTGAGCGCCTGCGATCTTGCGACGACCGGCAGCGGAGAGATTCGACGTTTACGCTTCGGTTTGTGTCCTAAGGCTCGTGCGGCTTTTCTTGCGGCATCCAGCTGCTTCTGAAATTCTAAGACTTTCTTTCTAACCTTCGCTCTTCACGAATAATTTGAGCAAGTAGGGTCACTGGGATCCTCGATGGCACAAGCAAAAACACCTCAATTTTAAAGGGAAAATAGATATGGCGGAGAGGGGGGATTGCGCCCACGCACCCTAAGAAATTCTCGGTGGCGATGGTAAAACGCAACTTCTTTGCGGTCAACGAGCAATTTGTCGATAAACAGTTTTGCCAGTGTCATTGGAAAATCTGAGGTCTGGAATTTCGTCAAGAGTCTTAGGAAAAGCTTAGGAAGATTGAATGCCTTCCGCGTTCCTGAGAGGTAATCGGGCTGGCGACTTTGACCTCAAGGGGTGAAGCTTACCAGAGCGGCGCGGGGCCTGCAAAAACGGGCGGCGGAGGGGTAGAATCGCGAGCGAGTTAGGGGGTCGAAGGGAGGAAGCGATGGCGACGAATGCCGCGGCGAGAGCGATGGTGAATCATCAGTTCCGGCTGGCAGCGCGGCCGGTGGGGATGGTGAAGCGAAGCGATTTCAATTATGCCGAGGAAGCAGTCCGAGAGCCGAAAGAGGGCGAGTTGCTGGTGGAGATGATTTACATCTCGCTCGATCCGGCGATGCGCGGATGGATGAACGAGGGACGGTCGTACGTGCCGGGAGTGGCGATTGGGGAGGTGATGAGGGCGCTGGCGCTGGGGAAGGTGGTGGAGTCGAAGAATGCTGCGTTTGCGGCGGGCGATTACGCGTATGGGCCATTTGGCGTGCAGGAGTACGCGATTACGAATGGGCAGGGCATCACGAA
>Ga0187783_10001449_pt1 | contig 17472 bp, 12 predicted proteins | sample 1015_SJ02_MP02_2_FD_132471 | JGI IMG/M metagenome (GOLD analysis project Ga0187783, IMG submission 132471) | Tropical peat soil microbial communities from peatlands in Department of Meta, Colombia - 1015_SJ02_MP02_20_MG | ecosystem: Environmental > Terrestrial > Soil > Wetlands > Peat | place...
CCTTCCCTGTCGAAGTCTTGATGAAATCCGCCCCTGCCATCATGGCGACAAGGCTCGCCCGCGCCACATTCCGCAGGGTCATTAGATCCCCCGTCCCCAAAATAACCTTCAAATGCGCCGGCCCGCAGGCATCCTTAAACGCCACAATTTCGTCGTACAAGCGCTGCCACTCCGCGCCAAACACGTGGGCGCGGGTAATCACCACGTCAATTTCCTGCGCTCCAGCTTCCACCGAACGCCGAATTTCCGCCAATCGCTCTTCGAATGGGTTCAGTCCCGCTGGAAATCCCGTCGATACTGCCGCCACGGGAATTTTCGTTCCCTCCAGAGCCCGCCGCGCCGTCTCGACAAACAGGTGATAGACGCACACGGCGCCCGCCTGAATGTGCAGTTCTTCAATCCCGAGCTTTTCCTCGAGTTCCTCTTGGATCGGCTGACGAGCCTTCGCACATAGCCGCCGCACCCTTTCGTCCGTGTCGTCGCCGGAGAGCGTCGTCAAGTCCATGCATGTAATCGCCCTCAACATCCACGCGACCTGCCACTCCTTCTTCACCGACCGCCGCGTGACCAGCGTTGCGGTCCGCCTCTCCACCGCGCTCGTGTTCACGCGCACATTCTCGACCCAATCTAGGTTTAGCGACGTGCCACGATTCCCTGCCAGCGGCCTGCCGTTCAGGACGGCGATGCCCCCCCCGGGCCCTCCCCCTTGCGCCTCCACAATCCGATTCCCGTGCCGGTCGGTAATCTCCAGCCGTGGCTTGATCTCCCCGCTCATCTTGCTTCTCCTGTACGATTGCCCATCTGGGTAGAAATTCAGCATATCACCGGGCGCAGTGTGGCGGCGAGCGGGGCTCTCTGGCCGTAGGCTTTGTGTATTGCGTGGCACAGGGGGCGCCGCGAAAAAATTGAAAAAGCTGATCTCTGCTATTCTGAAGGTTTTGTGGGCATTGTGGCTTACAAGTCCGGTTCGACAAGGCTTGTAAACCTTGGCTTCTCCTACAGATCTACGGGTGCAGAATCCAAACGCGTTATGGGCGCAAATCTCGGAACTGAGGGAAGCAAACGAGCCAAAGAAGAGAAATGGACGAGAACTGAGGCGATCGTGCCGTCTACCGCCGCCATTGAATTATTTATTCCTAATATAACAGTTGCGTAATAAAATGCCAAGCGATGCCTAGTACTGGGATGCCTCTACTCCGTCTTCTTCGCCCCGGGAGTCGGCCGGGTCATCAGTTCCACGAACTCCTTGTAGAACTTCGGCTTGTCCAGATCGTCCTGCACTTCCACCTGGATCTCGCCCTGCCCGGGATGCCGCGCCTCCGGCCACACCAGCGTGTTTCCATATCCCGCGGTACGCCCGATGTCTACGTCCATATACAATTTCTTCCATTTCGTGATGATCGTCGGGTCCAGCCAGGCGATCGCCGCCAATTCATCCCACAAAATATTCGGCTCCGAATATTTCGCAACATATTGCGCGGCGGGTGTGGTTCCCTTTCGAATTTGCTCGACCATATCTTTGTCGACTTGCGTCTTCACCGAGATATCCACGGTGGTCACCACCACGCGGGGCCACTTGGCATGCAACACGATGTGCGTCGCTTCCGGATCCATCCAGAAATTGAATTCGTGCGACGGCGAGAGTGCGAACTCGGGATCGTCGCTTTGCGGATTGATGCTTCCGCCCATCACGATGAGTTCCTTCACGAGGGTTGGGAATTCCGTATCCTCGGCGATCGCCATCGCCAAGTCAGTCATCGGCCCGGCGGCGTAAATCGTTACTTCGTGCGGATACTTTCGCACCATCCGCTCCATGAAATGCCAGGCACTGTCGTCCGCCGGCTTCGTCGTAGGCGAGCCCTCAGGCAACGGCGGAACTTCATACGGCCCGTGTACAGCGTGGAACCGCGCAAAATTCCATGCTCCCATGTACACCATCTTTCCGTAGGTCTTCTCCCAGTTCAGGATGTATTCCTTGCTGCTCACCAGTGGAAACACCGCGCCGGGCACGACCGGAATGTCCGCGCGCCCGATAATTTCCATCAGGCGCAACGTGTGCTGCACTTCTTCGTCGCGCCACGCGTCGCCGGTCAACACTGTAATGCCCAAGACGTCCGTGTCCGGCGAGTTCACCAGCGACAGGATCGCTTGCATATCCGACCCGCCCGGGCCCGAGGCATCCTGATCAATGATGACCTTGCGCTTGCCCTGGGCGTGCGAACTGAGGGCACAAGCCGCTAGTGTCAAAGTCGTCAAACCTATTCGCCAGTTCCATGACATAAGCGTTTCCCTCTCTACTTTCTGCTACAGCTTCACAAAACATAAGACGAAGAGAGATCCTTCGCTTCGCCTCGCTACGGCGGGCAGGGCGCAGGATGACGAGTGCGTTCATTTGTCATCCCGGACGCGCGTGCGGTACAGAGGCTGAAGCCTGTGATACTCGCTCTCCTCAATACATGATCGTCCGCGTTAGATGATGCGGCCAGGTCGTGGTGTGAAAATGCGTCCAAAATCGCGCATCAATCTGAGGAATGATCACTTGCATGCCTGGCGGCCGCAGCTTGTTGATTTCTTCGGTCAGCAGCGCGGTCGCATAAATGCAGTGCGCGCGAATCTCCACCTCCCAGCGAAAGTCGCGCGGAATCAATTGGTGCGAATTGATGGCCGCTTCGAGACGCTCCGAATAGCTAGTGATCCCGTGCAGCCGCAACGCCACGGGAACGATGTAGTCCGCGAAGGCAGTCATTTTCTGCGGGTCGTCGAGGCGGAACTTGCCCATCGGATGCAGCGTCGCGTATAGCATCCACACGCCAAGCTGCGCCAGCTTGTAGAACTTGATTTCGTGGCCGTCGAGCATGCTCACGTCGTTAAATCGGGGAAATTCTTTCACCAGACGGTCGATCAACCCGTTCCCGTTGTCGTACAGCTTCGGCGAGCAAGACTTCACGAAGTTGTGAAACCGCCCGTCGTATTTTTGCGCCAGCACCTTGCCCACCTCGTGCAACACTTCGAGCTTTTCATCGAGCATGGGCATCTCGATGTTGCCTTGAAAGACCTTGTCCAGATCGGCGCGCGTCATTTTCTCGAGGTAATTGCCGTCGAGAAACGGCACGCCGTTGTCCACCGCGCGCTTGATGCAGGCGAATTCCGCATCGGAGTCCGACCAATGCTGCCCGGCGTAATCCACCTCAAACTTCTCAAAGTGTGTAAAATCCGTGAACGCGGTGTCGATAGAGTCCGCGACCATCACGAAGTCGATGGCCTGGTCCGTGTCGCCTTGCCCAACGCCGAAGGGCAGCGTGAATTCCGGCATGGGCAGCTCTTCGTACGCCATCCACGAAGCCACTTCCACGATTTTTTCGTAGTGCGTCTGGACGTCGCGCGCTGACTCCACGGCGTACTTCACGCTCTCGAGCACAGGACTGCCGATCGGTTTCGGCCAATGCATCAACGTGTCCCTACGGCTTGCCCCAGTTGTCATTCGTCTCCTCTAGACCTCGCGGGCCAGGATGATCAGCGCCAATCCCACCAAAAAACAGCTGAACATCGCCCCAATGAGCCGGTTCGTGCCAGGCGGCGCGGTGCGAAATTCTTTCCAGATGAACACACCCCAGAAGGCAGCGACCATTGTGGCTCCCTGTCCCAACCCATAGGAAATCGCGAAACCCGCTCGCCCCGACGCAATAATGCTGAAAGACATTCCCACGCCCCAAATAATTCCGCCCAGAATGCCAGTTAGATGCGTGCGCAGGTCGCCACGAAAATAATCCGCAAAGGACACCGGCGCGCCGACGAACGGTTTTTTCATCACAATCGTATTGATGATGAAGTTGCTGAGAAAAATTCCTACCGCGAAGACAAATACAGCCGCATACGGTCCCATCTTTCCAGGCTCGGGATGCGTAAAATCCGGATACATGGCGGCCGCGACAAAGCGATAGAACGTTCCCATTAAAACTCCGCACGCCACGGAAAGCAGGAGACCCTTTGTGCTCACACCCGCCGCCGTACCTGGAATTTTGCGGTACGCAACCGCATCGAGAATGATTGCCAGCGTGACCAGTAGCACCCCGCCGAACAGTAGCGCGGCGTTGCCGACCGGGTGCTCCACGTAGTTCACCACCACGCCGAGAACCAGCGCGATCCCGATCCCCACCGGAAACGCCACGGACATGCCCGCGATGTCGATCGCCGCGACTAGAAGAATATTCGCCAGATTGAAAATCGCGCCGCCTAGGAGAGCCGAGCCGGCCGCGGCATACGACGCTTGGTGGAGGTCTTCCACTGTAGATCGCCCGACGCTTCCGTGCGCACCGAGCGTATGCGCCAAGATGACCGTGAGCAGCAGCACTCCAATCGTGTAATCCCAGTAAAACAGTTCGAAACGCCACCCCTTTTTCGCCAGTTTCTGCGTGTTTGCCCACGAGCCCCAGCAAAACATCGTGATCACGCAGAACACCACCGCCCACGCATAGCTCTGCAGAACAAACATTTCGGCTCCTTATAAACTCTGTTGCGTTTTCGTTGTGCTCGCCCCTGTTATGGTTTCCCGCCGCGTCGCACCCACTCCGCCTCAAACTCCGCGCGCTTTGCAAACGACTTTTGCGTGCCGACTCGCAGTGTGGAAAGCGCGGCGTACAGATTGGCTCGCGACACCGCTTCTTTCTCCGCGAATCCTTCGGCCAGGAAAACGGCGAAGCTTCCGATGAAGGCGTCGCCCGCCCCGGTCGTGTCCTTCGGTGTAACAGGAAACGGCGGCACGAGCTCGCTGTCCTCCGGCGTGGCAACAAATGCCCCGCGCGCGCCGAGTGTCAATACCACCTTACGGAATCCCTTCCCTAATAGCGCCTTCGCGCATTTTTTCGCTTCTTCCGCCGAATGCACGGGCAGTCCGGCGATTACTTCCGCTTCGGTCTCGTTGGGAATGAAATAGTCAGCGTCGGCGAGTTGTGCAAGATTTGCCGACAACGCGGGCGCGGGATTGACGATGCAGCGAATGTTGTGCTTTCGCGCGAATTTCACCGTGTAATAGACAGTCTGCAGCGGGATCTCGAACTGCAGTACGATCGTATCGACTCCGCGCAGCGCTTCCGCGGCCTCCTCAACGTCTGCCGGACTCAACGTGTCATTCGCACCCTTCACAACAATGATGCGGTTCTGGCCATTCGGCTCGACAAAGATCGGCGCAACTCCACTCGAAACTCCGTCCACGATGCGCACGTGAGCTGTGTCGATCCCAAACGACGCGAAATTCTCCACCGTCGCTTCGCCAAACAGATCGTTGCCGACCTTGGCGACCATCACGACCTCGGCGCCGCACAGACGGGCGGCCACGGCCTGATTTGCGCCTTTTCCGCCGAAGCCAAGATCAAAACTTTTTCCGAAAATTGTTTCGCCGGGCCTTGGAAATGTGTCGCTGAATGTCGTTAAGTCCGTGTTGGCGCTGCCGACCACAGCAATGCGGGTTGACCTGGCCATGCGTTCTCCTATATGGATGGCAAGTCGCGAAAATATAACACCACAGACGAATCAGCAAGGCTGACCAGATCGGCACATCAAACACGAATGAAATTGAAACCGCAATGCGGGCCAGCGCGGGAGAAGATTACGGCTAGAAATTGCGGAACAGCACGGTATCGTCAAAGCACGCAAACGGCTTCAGCCAAGGATGATCTTCGATCGCGCGCTGACCCAAACCATGGTATGCCACAACAACGCGTTTGGCGCGGCGGAGGTTCTCGACAACTTTGTGGAGCACGACGGGGCCAAAGGGAGCGTAGAAGAAAACGAAAATATCCCGATCGGGAACATCGAACTCGACTGCGTCCTGGCAGACAATGCGCGCGGGGATGCTAAGGCGTTGCAGGTTATCCTTGGCAATCCCGCACAGTTTGCGCGAATAATCGACGCCGATCAACTCGGCAAACTTATGCCGCGCGGCGATGATCAGCGGGCGGCCCTTTCCGCAACCCATGTCGATAAATGAGAATTCTGTCGGATCGATACCGGCGTTCTCGATGGCCCACTCACAGTTCTTTGGAGAGCACGGCTCATAGCGGATTCCGTGGACGAAATTCTTGTGGCGCAGATTCGTTAGCCAGACGATTCCGGATGTGCTGACACCCAGTGGCTCGTCAAATGGCTCCTTATAACTCTGCGATTTAGGTAACCCGCGGGAAGGAATCTCCAAAGCACGCTGAATTGTTCTGACGAAAAGATTATAGAAGGCGCTCGACATCACTCTCCTGAATGGCGCTTCTCAATTTCCTTCGTCGGTCCAACCGCAAACCCGTGACCCGCAGAGCATACGCTTCGGACGGACTGCGTGCAACGAGTAAAAAGAAGTGGCACAACGAAACAAGGACGCGGTTGCTGTTCGTTGACGCTTCTTCCCGCCGATGTTACGCTCGCGTTCTCTTCCCATTCGCATGCGCGCCGTCGACCTGATCCGAAAAAAGCGGGATTCGGGGGAACATTCCCGCGAGGAAATCGCCTACCTCGTCGCCGGTTACACCAAGGGAGAAATTCCGGACTATCAGATGGCTGCGTGGCTGATGGCCGCGTGGCTGCGCGGGCTTAGTCACGCGGAAACGATCGCGTTGACCGAGATGATGCTTTACTCCGGCGAGATCGTGGATCACTTCGATCTTCCGATGAAAAAAGTGGACAAGCATTCGACCGGCGGGATCGGCGACAAGACTTCGCTGATTCTCGCTCCCATCGTTGCGGCCGGAGGCCTCGCGGTGCCCATGATCAGCGGCCGTGGCCTGGGGCACACCGGCGGAACGCTGGACAAACTTGAATCGATTCCCGGCTTCAACACCGCGCTTTCCCTCGGCGATTTTCGCCGCGTGCTGAAGGAATGTGGCTTGAGCCTGATCGGTCAAACGTCCGAAATCGCGCCCGCCGACAAAAAGATCTATGCCTTGCGCGACGTGACCTCCACGGTCGAAAACATTGCGCTGATTTGCGCATCAATCCTGAGCAAGAAGCTGGCGGAGGGGATTGACGCGCTCGTCCTCGACGTCAAAACCGGTTCGGGCGCATTCATGGCCAAGGAAGAGGACGCGATCCGCCTCGCCGAGATCATGGTGGACACTGCGCGCCGCATGGGCAAGAAATGCGTTGCGCTGCTCACAGATATGGATCAGCCGCTCGGACGGATGGCTGGGCACGCCAACGAAGTGATTGAGTCCATCGATGTTTTGAAGGGCAAAGGGCCTGCCGACCTGCGCGAACTAAGCGTCGAGCTATCGGCCTGGATGTTTTTTCTGGGAGAACGCACGAAGTCCGTCGATGAAGGACGCGCGCTGGCCGAAGAAATGATCGCGTCTGGAAAGGCGCTGGAGCGTTTTCGTCAGTGCATTCGCCTGCAAGGCGGCGATCCGCGCATCGTAGACGATCCTTCGCTCATGCCAGCGGCCAAGCATCATCGGGACTTCACTAGCCCCAAGTCGGGCTACATCACCCGAATGCGCTCCCGCGACTTTGGCGTCGCTTTGGCGATCCTCGAAGGCGGACGCGCGAAGAAAGAAGACCACATCGATCCCGCCGTGGGTCTGGAATTCCACAGACGCATCGGCGATCACGTGAAAGCCGGGGAAAAGCTGGTTACAATCCACTACAATTCCGAGGCAAGAGTTGCCGAAGCGCAAAAATTGATCGAAGACAGCTTCGTTTTCGGAGAGCACGAGCCGCTAATGCCCCCGATGGTTCGTCAAACCATCGGTGGATAGCTCACAAGGTTTGTGATCGCGAGCTCCGGGAAAAACGGCACGCCGTCGCCTCACACTGGCCTGCCGTCGCGGGAGAAAGGACGTGGGAATGGGCAGGCTGACGGGTTTGCTGGGCATGGCAGTTTTGGTGGGGCTCGCCTATCTGTTCTCCACGGCTCGAAAAGCGATCCAATTGAAAACGGTGCTGTGGGGACTCGGCCTGCAGCTTGCCTTCGGCATTTTCGTGCTCAAATTCGGAGCAGGCAGACGGATTTTTCAGTTCCTAGGCGACATCGTCAATAAGCTGCTCAGCTTTGCGTTTGCGGGTTCGGAGTTTGTCTTCGGCGGACTCGGCATGAAGAGCTCTTCGTTTGGCTTCATTTTTGCCTTCCAGGTTTTGCCGACGATCATTTTTATCGCCGCGGTCTTTGCGTTTCTGTATCACATCGGCGTGATGCAAGTTTTCATCCGCGCGTTCGCGTGGGTGATGACGCGCGTGATGGGCGCGAGCGGCGCGGAATCTCTGGACATTGCGGCGAGCATTTTCATGGGGCAGACCGAAGCGCCGCTGACGATCCGTCCTTTTCTGAACAGCCTGACGAAGTCCGAGCTGATGACGGTGATGACCTGCGGCATGGCGCACGTTTCGGGCGGCATCATGGCGGCGTACATCGCGTCGGGAGTCGAGGCGAAACATTTGCTGACTGCCGTCATCATGACGGCGCCCGGCACCTTGCTGATGGCGAAGATGCTGGTACCGGAGACCGAGCAGCCGCTCACGGCCGGGCAGGTCCACATGCCAAAAATGGAGAAAGAAGCGAATTTTCTCGGCGCGATCTCGCGAGGCACCTCCGATGGGCTGCAGCTTGCGATCAATGTCGGCGCGATGCTGATTTCCTTTATCGCGCTGCTGGCGCTGCTCGACTACCTGATTGGCGACGTGCACGGCTGGCTTTTGGCGCATCATTTCCGCTGGTTTCCCGAAAACCTTGAGCAGTTTTTCGGATGGATCTTCGCGCCCGTTGCTTGGCTGATAGGAGTCCCTTGGAAAGACGCGCCGTCGATCGGCTACCTACTGGGAACGCGGATGTCCGTGAACGAAGTGGTGGCCTTCTCGAAGCTGGGGCAAATGAAGGATGCGCTCGACCCGCGGTCGTTCACGATCGCCACGTTTGCGCTTTGCGGTTTTGCGAATTTCAGTTCCATCGGAATTCAGATCGGTGGCATCGGCGCGCTGGCGCCGGAACAGCGAGGGCAACTGGCGAAATTCGGCATCCGCGCCATGCTCGCGGGAACGATGGCCAATCTGATGTCCGCCTGTATCGTGGGAATCCTGACATGAGCATGTCCAAGCCGCTCAAATCCTCGCAGCACCCCGCGCAGGAATTTGCGCGTGCCGAAGCCGCCGCGAAATTCATTCAGCGCAAAACGAAGTTGCGCCCAAAGGTCGCTCTGGTGCTCGGTTCCGGACTGGGTGGGTTCGCGGACGAATTTGCTCACGCCACGAAGATCCCTTATTCCAAAATTCCCAATTTTCCGCAATCGACTGCCGTTGGTCACGCAGGGCAGCTTGTTCTCGGGAAGGTCGAAAACGTTGAAGTTGTAGGCATGCAAGGCCGCGTGCATCTCTATGAAGGCTATTCGGTGAAGGACGTCGTTTTCCCGGTGCGCGTGTTTGCGCGAATGGGCATTCAGGCGATCGTGCTGACCAATGCGGCCGGAGGCATCAAAAAGGATTTCCCGCAGGGACGGCTGGTGATAATCAGCGATCACATCAACCTGCAAGGCGTGAATCCCCTCTCCGGTCCCAACAACGAGAAATTCGGGCCGCGCTTCCCGGACATGACCACGGCATACGACAAGAAGTTTCGCGCGTTGACGCTGTCGGAAGGCCGGCGGCTCGGTATCGATCTTGGCGACGGCGTTTATGCGGCGCTGGCCGGTCCGAGTTACGAAACGCCCGCGGAGATTCGCTATCTGCGGAGTATCGGCGCTGATCTTGTCGGGATGTCGACGGTGCCGGAAGTGATCGCCGCGCGGCATAGCGGGATGCGCGTACTGGGAATTTCCTGCGTGACGAATGTCGCAGCCGGTGTGCTCGATCAGCCGCTGGATCACAAAGAGGTGCTAGAAACTGCGGGACGCGTGAAGGGGCAATTCATCGCGCTTCTGCGCGCGGTGATTCGGGATATCGCGGCGGCGCTGTAGAGAGCGGGCGTCATGTACGAAGTACGACGACGAAGAGGGGTTCCTCGATGCGCCTGCCCGCGGAGGCAGGCTCTGAATGACGAAAAAGGTGAGGCATCCTGGGGCGCGTCCAGTAGACAGGCTGAAGCCTGTGCCAAGACGGCAACTGTTTTGTAGCGGGAGGAGATCGTGCCTGAATACGATGAGCTGATCGCGGCCGCAAAGCGGACGCGCGAAAATGCCCATGCGAAATTCTCGAATTTCAAGGTGGGCGCCGGCTTGCGCGCCACCTCCGGCAAAATTTATGGCGGATGCAACGTGGAGAACGCCACCTACGGGCTGACGATTTGCGCCGAGCGTGTCGCGATTTTCAAAGCCATCAGCGAGGGCGAGCGATCCTTTGACGCGATTGCTGTTGTAACCGATACGGATGCGCTCACGCCGCCATGCGGCGCGTGCCGCCAGCTCATTTGGGAATTTTGCGGCGACGTACCCGTGGTGATGTCCAACCTGAAAGGCAAAGTCGAAACCGTACGCATGAGCCAGCTCTTTCCGAAGCCGTTCGACTCTTCTAATCTGTAACGAAAAATATTTGAGGGCCCAATGAAGAAAAATGATCCGCGGTGCCACCGAATTGTTTTGTCTCTGGTCTTGATACTTGCGCCGGGTCTGCTTGCCGCTCCGTTTCACATTAAGGCTCAAGAACCCGCGAAGCAGGCAGTTGGCGTCGATCTGCTCGTTCGCGGCGCCACGATCGTGACGATGGACGCGGAACGCCACGTCATCGAAAACGGCTACATCGCCGTGCGCGGCGACCAGATTTTCGCCATCGGCCAGAATGCCGCCGGCGATTATCCGAGAGGCCTGATTGCGAAAGAAACTGTCGATGCGTCAGGAAAACTCATCCTTCCCGGCTTGATCAACGGCCACACGCACATTCCCATGGTGCTCATGCGCGGGCTGAAGGACGACGTGACGCTCGACGACTGGCTGCGCAAGTTCATTTTCCCAGCCGAAGCGCGCAATGACACTGAAGATTTCGTGCGCTGGGGCTCTCGCCTTGCTCTCGCCGAGATGATTCGCGGTGGCACGACCACTTTCGCCGACATGTATTACTTTGAGGACGCCGAAGCGGAGGAAACCAAGACGGCTGGGCTGCGCGGGCTCCTCGGCGAAACCTGGATCGATTTTCCCGCTCCCGATAACAAGAGCGAACCACAGATGATGGGCTACACAGAAAAGTTTCTGAGAAAGTGGCAAGGCGACCCGTTGATTCACGCCTCGGTTGCGCCCCATTCGATCTACACCTGCTCGGAAAAAACATTGAAGGACGCCGCGGCGTTGGCGCGTAAATATCACGCGCCGATCCTCATCCACGTCGCCGAGATGCGCAAGGAGCTGGTCGACAGCCTCTCAAAGAACGGCGCGACTCCGGTGCAGTATCTCGAACGAATCGAATTTCTCGGACCCGATGTGGTAGCGGCGCACTGCATCTGGACGGATTACGAGGACATGAAAATCCTTGCCGATCGCCAGGTCGGTTGCGTGCACAATCCGTCGAGCAACATGATGCTGGCCAGCGGCGTTGCGCCCGTGGTTGATGAGCGCGCAGCCGGGATACACGTTGGACTCGGCACGGACGGACCGGCCGGAAGCAACAACGATCTGGACATGATGGAAGAAATGGACCTGGCCTCAAAGCTGCAAAAGATCTATCGCCTGGATCCGCGCGCGCTTGGCGCCGAGGGGGCGCTGGAGATGGCGACCATTGAAGGCGCCCGTGCCCTTCACATGGAAAAAGAAATCGGCTCGCTCGAGGTAGGCAAGAAGGCGGACTTCATCACATTGACGCTGGATGTGCCGAATGCCGAGCCGATCTACGATATCTACTCGCAGATTGTCTACGCGCTCAAAGCAAGCGAAGTGGAATCGGTCGTGGTCGGCGGCAAGACGCTGTTAAAAGACGGCAAGCTAACGACCGTGGATCAGGAAAAAGCCATCGCGAAAGCGAAGGAATACGCGAAGCAAGTAAAAGCGTCGTTTCAGCAATAGATTGTGGCTGCCTGGCTTCGAACAGCCGCCCTGATCAGGAAGCTTTCAGCTTGCGGTACTGGCGGATGACCGCGTTCGTGGAACTGTCGTGTTTGAGTTGCGGCTCCGTTTTGCTCTCAAGTTCTGGAATAATACGCTGCGCCAGCACTTTGCCGAGTTCCACACCCCACTGATCGAACGAATCGATCTGCCAAATCGTGCCCTGCGTAAACACAGAGTGTTCGTATAGCGCAACTAACTTACCGAGCGCTTCGGGCGTGAGCTTCTCCAGCAGAAACGTGTTGGACGGGCGGTTCCCTTCAAACACGCGGTGCGGCACCAGCCAATCCGGCGTTCCCTCTTCCTTAACCTGCTCCGGCGTTTTCCCAAAGGCCAGCGCTTCGCTCTGCGCGCAGACATTGGCAACGAGCATGTCATGGTGCCGACCGAGAGGGTTCAGCGTTTTGCCAAAAGCAATGAAATCGCACGGAATGATTCGCGTGCCTTGGTGGATTAGCTGATAAAACGAGTGCTGCCCGTTCGTGCCCGGCTCGCCCCAGTAGATCGGGCCCGTTTCGTAGTTGACGGTCTTGCCTTCGAGCGTCACGTGCTTGCCGTTGCTTTCCATGGTCAGTTGCTGCAGATAGGCGGGAAAGCGCTTCAGATATTGCTCATAGGGCAAGACGGCCACGGTTTGCGCGTCGAAGAATTCCGTGTACCACACGCCCAGAAGGCCGAGCAGCACCGGGATGTTGCGCTCGAACGGCGTCGTGCGGAAGTGCTCGTCCATCTCGTGAAAGCCGCCGAGCATGGCACGGAAATTGTCCGGGCCGACGGCAAGCATGGTGGAGAGACCAATGGCGGAGTCCATTGAATAGCGGCCGCCGACCCAGTCCCAGAAGCCGAACATGTTGGCTATGTCGATGCCGAACTTCGAGACTTCCGCTTCGTTCGTAGAGACGGCAACGAAATGCTTCGCCACAGCTTTCTGGTCTCCGCCCAGGCCCTTCAGCGACCAATCCCGCGCGCTATGCGCGTTGGTCATGGTCTCCAGCGTAGTGAACGTTTTGGAGGAAATGATGAAGAGCGTTTCCGCCGGATCGAGGTCTACCACGGCTTCGGCACAATCCGTGCCATCGACGTTGGAGACGAAGCGAAACGTCATGCCACGCTCGCTGTAGTGTTTCAGTGCTTCGTAGGCCATGACCGGCCCGAGGTCCGAGCCCCCGATCCCCACGTTAATCACGTTGCGAATGCGCTTTCCCGTATGTCCCTTCCATTCGCCGCTGCGCACGCGATTGGAGAAATCGCTCATTTTGTCAAGAACGGTGTGGACCTCTGGTACGACATTTTTTCCGTCGACCACAATGGACTCGTCCTTCGGTGCGCGCAGGGCCACATGAAGCACAGCGCGATTTTCGGTGATGTTGATCTTGTCGCCGCGAAACATGGCGTCAATGCGTCCCTGGAGTCCCGATTCGCGCGCCAAATCCAGGAGCAGCTCGATGGCTTTATCGTCGATGCGGTTCTTCGAGTAGTCAAAGTAAATTCCGACCGCATCCACGAAGAAACGCTCGCCGCGTTTGGGATCGTCGTCAAACAACTGTCGAAGATGCGTCTCATGAATTTTCTTCGCATGCGCCTTTAGCGCGGACCAGGCCTTTCGCTTAGTGAGCGGCTGGATCGCTGGGGTCTTCGCACTGCGTGGTGTGCTGGCTGCTGACATGGTCGGCTCCTTTAACGTCCCTTAGATGCATGAGAGGATGGGTGAGATTTCGATTTTGCGATGTGAATTTTCGCCGTTCCTTTGTCGTGGTCCCAAAGGCGAAAACCCCCAAGGAAGGCATTCGTGTTCTCACCCGCACGGCAATGGGGTGGCAATTTCTTCAGCTTCTTCGCGTTTCCGCCACCAATGACCACCTCGTCCGGCTCCAGGGCCGCCTGAAGCTTCTCCACCACATCAAACACGATCTTGCGCCACTTTTTCTTGCCACGCTTCTCGAGACCCCGAATGCCAACGTAATCCTCGTAAGTTCCGTTTTTATAAGGCAGATGCGCCAATTCCATCGGCTCAATGATTCCATCAACGATCAGTGCCGTCCCGAGACCTGTGCCGAGGCCTAGGAACAGCATTTTGCCCCGCTTGTAGTCGCCAAGCGCCTGCATCGCCGCATCATTCACCACTTTGACGGGCTTCCCAAACGCGCGTTCAAACTTGAATCCTACCCAGCCTTTTCCGAGGTTGTGGGGTTCCGCCATCGGCCGGTTTCTGATGACCGGACCGGGATAACCGATCGACACGGCATCGTATTGCCAATCCTTGGTCATCGCTTTGACACGCGCAACCATTTCCGAGGCGGTCAGCTTCGGTCCGGAATCAAACTCCCGATGCGACTGCACGGGTTCGCCACTCAAAAGAAATTTCACGTGGGTACCACCGACGTCGATGGCCAAAATCCTCATCTCAGGTATCCCCCTGGGGCAGCCCCAAGAGTGTACCTAAAACCGGGCTATCCGCGCTCGTTCTGAACGTTACAAAATGAAGACCGCGGGAGTCGCCCATGAGCAAGCAAGAAGTGAATTTCCGCGCTAAGTTATTTGAAATCTTACACAGTTCGGTCTAAACATCCGCTTGACATGGTCGCGGGGGAGAAGTAATTTTGCGCAATGTCCGTTGGGGTAGCAGGCTCGTTTGTTGCGGTTGGGGAGTCGTCGGGCGGAGAATCGAAGTCCCTCACCTTCTGCATGATTCATGGACCTGATTCTGCGTGCTCCCTGTCGCTAGGGGAGAACAGATAGCTGTTCTCTTTTTCGTTTGGAATCCAGAAGTTATGTTTGGTGGGTTGCGGAGAGGGGTGTGGAGAATGAGTAAGCGAATTGCGTTTGCGATTCTTTTTTGTATTGCCGCGCTTTGTTGGGGACAACGCGCATTCGGCCAAGCAACCGGAAGTTTTTCGGGAACGGTAACCGACAAAACCGGAGCGCCGATTGCCGGAGCTTCGGTCAAAGTCACTTCTCAGGCGACCGGCGTAGCCCGCGAGGGCATCACCGATGATACGGGACGCTACACAATCAACCTTCTGCCCGTTTCGGTTTACACGGTTCGCGTGGAGTTCCAAGGCTTTCAACCTTCGGAGATGAAAGACCTCAAGCTGCAGGTTGATGAACAGCGCGAATTAGATTTCAGCCTGTCTCCCGCCACAGTCAGTTCGAGCGTGGAAGTTGTGGCCAACGCGGTGGCTGTCGAAACGGCTAACCCGTCGCTTGGCCAGGTGATCACGTCACAGGAAGTTGCGCAGCTCCCATTGAACGGGCGTGACTTCGTGCAGCTTGCAACGTTGACTCCGGGCACGACGCAAGAAACCAACCCCAACAGCTTCTTCACCAGCGGCTCCAGCAGCGAAGTGGCGGCACGTGGCTCCTTCTCTCTTTCGGTCGGTGGGTCCCGCGCGAACAGCACGGATTGGCTGATCGACGGCGTCGACAATAACGAATTGACCGCCGGCGGCATTGCGATCCTGTCGTCGATCGACTCGCTTCAGGAATTCAAGGTTCTCACCTACAACTACTCGGCTGAATATGGCACGCGCGCAGGACCGACGGTGCTGCTAACCACCAAATCGGGGTCGAATGATTTCCACGGCTCGCTGTTCGAGTTTTTCCGCAACACTGATCTGGACGCCAAAAGCTATTTCGCGACCTACACGGAGAAATTCAATTTGAATCAGTTTGGCGGCACGCTCGGCGGTCCCATTCGGAAGAATAAGACTTTCTTCTTTATCGATGGAGAGCAAAAGGATCAGCTCCACGGCATTCCGTTCGAAGGGCTGGTTCCTACCGCCGCGATGCGCACGGGCAATTTCAGCGCCGACAACTTCGGGAACCCGCTTCCGGCGGGCGATATCGTGGTCGTTAATCCTTACATGAACGGCGCATCGACCACCCCGAACGCGCCAAACAGTACTCCGGGCGTACCGAATAACAATATTTATTTCCAGTGCGCGCCGGGCACGAACACGCCCATGCCGCTCGTGAATGCGTCGACCGGCCAGCAGTATCAAGGGCAGCCTTGCAACGTCGTCCCGCAGGGCTTGTTCAATAATATCGGCGCCCAAATGATTAATCTCTACCCGCTCCCAACACCCGGCTACGATGTGGCCGGAAACAATTTTCAAAGCGAACCGATCCGCTCACTCTACGAAACGAAATTCGATGTACGACTGGACCAGAACTTTACCGCGTCAGACAGCGCATTCGCGCGCTTCAGTTACGACCAGGCCGTTTCGTATGTGCCCGGCGGCGCCACCGGATATTTCGCCGAAGCCGGCGCGTTCGCGAGCAACCAGGGAATTATCAACCACGCGCGCAACGTAGCTCTCGGTTGGACTCACGTTGTTTCGCCCACAACCGTCAATCAGTTGAGCTTCGGCTATAACCGCATTTTCGACTACATCACTTCGCAAGGCACCGGGACGTGCGAATCCGCAAAGCTCGGGATTCCCGGCGCCAACCTTGGTTGCGGCGGCGCTTCCGGTTTGACCTGCAACGGAAGCAGCTGCGGCTTAACCTCGACGCAATTGGAGCAAGGGTATTGGGCACTTGGCGATCGCGGCTATTCCCCCTTCCAGGGCGGCACCAACATTTTCACCATCAATGACACCTTCGACATGATTCGCGGCAAGCACGACATCAAGGTCGGTGGCGGAATCCGTATCAACCAGATGAACGTGCGCGCCGTCGGCTTCCAAGATGGCTACTACATCGTGAGCGGCGAATGGACTTGCGGTGTGCTGGCAAACGGGAACTGCGCGCCAGAGCCCAGCAATCCGGCGCAAACCATTCCGGGTAACGCAGCGGCCGACTTGCTCATGGGCCTCACCAGCCTTCGCATACACGACCAGAACTTTGACGGTGACGTCACCGGCCGCCGTTGGAAGATCTTCCGGCCATTCGTTCAGGACGATTGGCGGTTCAACAAGGATCTGACGCTCAACCTCGGACTCGCGTGGGCTTTGACTACGCCGATTTCCGAAGCTAACAATCGCCAGGCCGACTTCATTCCTTCGGCGACCAGTTACACCTGGCTGATTCCCATGCCTGGCTGCACAGCCGCGCTCCAAGCGATCGCAACGTGCCAGCCGTACGTCGGACCGAGCGCTGGAATCAACATGGATTTCACGGCGTTTGAGCCGCGCATCGGTGGCGCGTGGAAGATGTTTGGCAGCGACAAAACGGTGCTGCGCGCCGGTTACGCGATCTACCACGACTCCGCCTGGAGCATGGGCGCCCAGGGCCTGTGGCAGAATCCACCGTTCGCCGCCGAATCCTTCAGCGAACAGTTTGGCGGCTGCACAACCGCGACGGCCTATTGCGCCGCGATCTCAGGCCAGACGCCCGGTATCGGAGTAGGCAACCTGATGGGGCTTTCCGATGGATTCCCTATCCTCACGCAGCCTGTGACTCCGTTAAACTTCTTCGGATCCTTCAATACAGAGCCGACCAACCTGAAGATCGGTATGGTCCAGCAATTCAACGTGAA
>Ga0187783_10001450_pt1 | contig 17463 bp, 18 predicted proteins | sample 1015_SJ02_MP02_2_FD_132471 | JGI IMG/M metagenome (GOLD analysis project Ga0187783, IMG submission 132471) | Tropical peat soil microbial communities from peatlands in Department of Meta, Colombia - 1015_SJ02_MP02_20_MG | ecosystem: Environmental > Terrestrial > Soil > Wetlands > Peat | place...
ATGGAGAACAAGGAACTGAAATTCGCTTTGGCCGCCAGATTTAAGGCTGGTGAGATTTTGGCGTTTGAGCCAGAATCAATCCATCACGAGGGCGGGCTCACGCCTGTGACGATGTAGACGACCGAGTCGCCTATGTAAGTGGCGTGGTCTGCTATCCTCTCGAGGTAGCGCAAAATCAGCGTCGCGGAAAGCGCGCAGCGAAGGTCGCCCTTCCCCGTAATCACTTTCCTGAGGTAGTCCCTGTACCTCTGGTCGACAACGTCGTCCATCTGAGGGATCATCCTGGCTGTCTCTACGTCTCGTCTGGCAAAGGCATCGATGCTCATCCGGATCATCTCCTGTGTCTTCTTGGCGGCCTCGACCACGGGACGCTGGTCGCACTTGCTCACGTCGCCTATGATGTCGCGTACTTCCACGATATCGTGCGCGTACCTTCCGAACCTGTAGAATCCATACGACACCTCGAAGCACGCTTTGATGAACCTCAAGTCCGAGGCGACAGGCTGGTACCTCGCTATCAGCTCCATGGTGAGGTCGCTGACCTGGTTGTGGAGAACTCTCAGCTGGTCTGAGAGCCTGTCGACGCTCGTCCCGTCCCCTCCCTTCCTGTACACGTCAATCGATTCGGAGACGGCGTTCTCAGATATCGTTGCCATTTCCAACAGCAGACTATTGACCTTCTCCAGGCCCATATCCATGAGGCGGGCCATGGTCTAACCGAACTTCCCTGTGATGTAGCGCTCGGTCAGTGCTTCCTTCGGGGTCTCGAACATGGAAGCGGTTTCGTCGTACTCGATCAGCTTGCCCAGGTACATGAACGCGGTGTAATCCGCTACACGAGAGGCCTGCTGCATGTTGTGGGTCACGATGATGACAGTGTAGTTCCTCTTCAGCGTGATGACAAGGTCTTCAATCTTTGCCGTGGCGGTGGGGTCGAGGGCGGAACAGGGCTCGTCCATGAGGAGCACCTCCGGTTCGACAGCGAGGGCTCGCGCGATGCAGAGGCGCTGCTGTTGTCCTCCCGAGATGCTGGCCCCAGAGTTTGAGAGCTTGTCCTTGACCTCGTCCCAGAGGAAGGCCTTCTGAAGAGCGCTCTTCGCGACTTCATCTAGCTTTTTCTTGTCGCGCACGCCTGCGAGCTTGAGGCCGGCGACCACGTTGTCTCTGATGGACATGTTGGGGAAGGGGTTGGGCTTCTGGAAGACCATCCCAATCCTCCGGCGGACGTCGACGGGGTCCACCTGAGGACCATAGATGTCAGCGCCGTCGAGGAGGATGCTGCCCGTGAGCTTCGCGTTGGGCACCAGTTCGTGAAGCCTGTTGATGCAACGCACCAGGGTCGACTTCCCGCACCCAGAGGGACCGATTATCGCTGTCACCCTGTTCGAGGAGAACTGCATGCTCACTCCAGATAGAATCTGTTGGGGCCCATACCAGGCGTTCAGCCCTTGAACTTCGACCAACGTCTTTGTCTTTGCGACAGATGTAGTGTCGGGCTCTTGACTCACGGCGACGCCATCCTTGCCGGCCGCGAGTCTCTCGGCTTCGCTAGACAAACGTGGTTCTCCTTCTAGTGACAATGCGGACGATGATATTGATTCCCAGCACGGTAATAAGCAGTATGAAACTAGCTCCCCACGCTTGTTCTACCAGGAAGGGAGTACCGGAAGTCGCATTCTGAAAGATGAATAGTGTCATCGTCTCCATCGCTTGGAACCAGCCCTGGAACCCCCTGGTGCTGCCCAAGGCTGTCAATAGGAGCGGTGCCGTCTCCCCCGCTATTCTTGCTGTCGCCAGAAGAATACCCGTGGTGACCCCGCTCAGAGCGTTCGCCATTATGACCAGCGTCGCACGCCATTTTCTGACGCCCAGTGCCGCGGAAGCCTCTCGCAACGAGTTGGGGACTGTCCTGAGCGCTTCACTCGTCGTGTTCGAGACTATGGGGATTTCCATGAAGCCGAGAGCAACACCACCTGCGAAAGCCGTGTAGCCTCTGAACGGCGCGGGTAGAGAGAGAACCAGCGTACTGTAGATCAGTATGCCCGTTACGATCGAGGGTATTCCTACGAGTACGTCGGCAAGAAAGCGGACAATCTCCCCGTACCTCTTTGACCCGTATTCAGCGACGTAGACGCCCGACAGAACTCCAGTTGGGACGCCTATCGCGCTAGCCAGGAGGACAACGAGAAATGTTCCTTGCAGAGCATTTGCTATACCTCCCTCGGTCCCGACCTGGCTGAAGTTGTGGGTGAAGAAGCTAATGTTCAGCGCAGCCAAACCTTTCACTGTCACGTAGTAGATTATGCTCGCGAGCGGAGCGAGCGCTAGGACAAGGGCGACCAACGTGAAGGCGATCCAGAATCTATCGACAAGCTTGCGTCTTGCGTTCAAAGAAGCTGTGCACCCCGCTTCACGAACCTGCGGAGAATCAGCCTCGCTCCGAGGTTGGACAAGAGCGACAAGGCCAGAAGCACCAAGCCGGCTTCAATGATGGCGGAAACTTGGACGACGCCAATCGTTTCGCTGTAGTCGTTTGCTATCAAGCTGGCGAGGGTCTGCGCAGGTGCGAAGAGCGACGCTTTGAATTCAAGGGAGTTCCCAATCACCAACGTGACAGCCATGGTCTCCCCTATGGCCCGTCCGAAGCCGAGAAAGATACCGGCGATGATGCCCGACCTTGCATATCCGAACACGGACATCTGAATGACTTCGGACTTTGTACCTCCAAGCGCGTAGGCGGCTTCGAGCTGGGACCTAGGCACCGCCTGCATGGCGTCCCTAGAGACCGCCGCGACGTAGGGAATAATCATTATCGCGAGAATCACGCCTGCGCTGAAGAGGTCGTAACCGCTAGCGGCGCCGTGGAACAGGGGAATGAAGCCTAGCGACGCCGACAGAGCGTGCTCGACGGGCCGAATCACCTGTGGAACGAGGACAAGCAGCGCCCAGAACCCGAAGACGATGCTCGGGACGGCTGCCAAGAGCTCAACCACAGGGCCTATCACAACCCTCGGCCCACGAGGCGATATCTCTGCGAGAAAGACCGCGACGCCCAGGCTGATCGGCACGCCGATCACGAGGGCGATGATCGAAGACGCCAGCGTACCAAGGATTTCCGGAAGGACCTCGAATATTTCTCGGGGAGGGTTCCACTCGCTGCCTATGACGTACGAGAGCCCGTAAGCCCTGATCGAAGGAAGTGAATGGTAACCGATTTCGATTATGTAGAGGAGGATCAGAAAGACGATGAAAGCCGCAAAGGCGAAGGAGAGGTCTCTAAACCCCGCGTCGACGATTGACCTTCCGCGACGCTTCAGCGAGCCGACGGCCATCTAACAACTCTCGGGAGGCAAAAAAAATGGATGAAGGCAGACCTTCACGGGCACGTGAAAGTCTGTCCATTGAAGTTGATCTGTGATACGAGATGCTGGTCGGCAGTCACTGTGCTGGGCGGTAGCGGAGAATAGTTCAGCCCGGTAGAGTAGCTCTGGCCGTATGTGACAACCCAGTTCATGAAGTTGGCGAGCGCCCATGCGGTCGCTTCGTTCGACTGGTTGGCCCATACGAGGAAGTAGGTGAATGTGGAGATCGGGTAGGCCGTCGCTGCGCTCGCTGGAGGATTCACTATGGTAGCGGTGGCGTTGGTACTGAGCGTGCTGGCAGCTGCCGCAGCCGCCGCAGAGAATCCTGCGACGGTAGGAGCTACGTATTTGCCAGCTGCGTTCTGAATGTCTGCTGAGAGGAGATTGTTGCTGAGCGCGTAGTGACTGTCCGCGTACCCTATCGAGTCAGGTGTGGTCGAGACCAAGCCTGCGACGCCGCTGCTGCCCTTGGCGGACTCTTCTGATGTTGGCCAGTTGATCGACGTCCCGACGCCTATGGTAGAAGCCCAGCTCGGCGATTGGGTCGCGAGGTAGGTCGACAATGCGTATGTCGTTCCGCTACCGTCCGAACGATGTACTGGAACTATTGTCGCCGAAGGCAGGGTAGCTCCTGGATTCAAAGCCGTGATTCTGGGGTCGTTCCACGTTGTGATGGAACCGTTCCAAATCGCAGCCAGAACGGGTCCTGTGAAGTTCAGATTCGTTGAGACTCCAGGGATGTTGTAGAAGATCGCGACCCCGCCCAGAGCTTCCGGAATCTGGAGCATGGGCCCGCTGGACTTGTACCCCGCAAGAACGGAGGCCGAAAGCGGAGCGTCACTTCCAGCGTAGGCGAACGTGTTTGCAAGCACACCCATCTGCCCGCTGCTGCTGCCCACTCCGGCATAGTTGATCAGCACAGGGGCTGCTTCGTTCTCGGTGAGATTGCCATATGCGGCAACCCAGACCTGCATGATGGGATTGACGAAGGTCGAACCACCAGCGGTGAGGCTGATCTTACCGGCCGGTGGAGTGTAGGAAGACAGAGTTATGTTTGTACCAGGACACTCGTTGACTGCCACAGTTGCAGTCGCAGTGGTAGCACTTCCGGTAACTGTTGTCGAGATGGTCTCCGTCTCGGTGACCGTAGTCTTTCCGACTCCGATCGCTGCGTAGGCTGCAAATGCGATGATGACAATGATAAGGATGACTGCCAATGCAGTTGTGGTTGTATTGATAGCTCGTCTGTTGAAATTCATCTTCACGAGCACCTTCGTCCGAATGGATTTATGGGTCTCCGAAATATTCTATAGAGACCTATTGTGGAATTACTGAAATATAGTCGCCCTCCTCCCTCCACGCAGGAATTTCCTAGCAGCGTCCCAAACCATTGGAGATTTCGATATTTTCATGGAGGAAATCAAGAGACTTTCAAGTCAACACCCAAACACAGGAGAGTGACCAACTCGAGAAGCGGGATGTAAAGAGGTCAAAACGACCCAAAAATAGTGAATATTGGTACGAATGAATTATATATTGTCCATATAGTGACAAACACCCGTGGACTTCCGCAAGGTTCAGGTCACCGGAGGAAACAGCTTTGTTGTCTCACTACCCAAAGCGTGGGTAAAGGACGTGGGTCTAAGGCCTAAGGATGCGGTCGCCGTAATCACACAGTCCGATTCTTCTTTGCTGATCGTCCCGAGGCGCGACCTCCGGGAAGCGTCCAAGTCGGAGGCCATCATCGAGATAGGCCAAGGTATGGAGAAGGACGCCCTGTTGCGTCAGTTCATCTCGTACTACCTCGCTGGCTACGACATCATAAGAATCAATTCAGGGAAGTACGACTCCTCAATGCGAGCTTTCATCAGGGAAGGGATCAGGCGGAAGCTCGTCGGCGTTGAAATCATAGAAGAGGCGCCCACTGGCATACTTACTCAGTGTCTCTCCGGCTACGTAGACCTCCCGCTGAAGAAGGCAGTCGAAAGGATGTCGATAATCGCTGCCGGGATGGTGACGGATGCGACAAACGTCCTCGAAAGGGGCAGGCGTGACCTTGGAGAGGAAGTGATACAGAGGGACGATGAAGTCGACAGGTTCTATCACTTCATTCTGAGGCAGCTGAACATCGCGATACGAGACCGCTCAGTGATTCAAGAGATTGGTTTGAACTCCGCCCGCGACTGCCTCGGTTACCGGTTGGTCGCGAAGAGCACCGAGAGGGTTGCAGACCACGCTGCGTCTGTGGCGCTGCAGGCCAGAGCTGTGGGACACCTTCCGGAGACCTTCTTCAAGAAGCTCCAGGAAATGAGCTCCCTCTCGACAAGGATCTTTGAAAACTCGATTTCCTCTCTGCTCCGACTAGACTCGAAGGTTGCTGAGGACTCGATATCGAAGAGCAGAGAGGTGGTGAGGATGGAAGAGAAGTTGAGCTCAGAGTCTGTGGCGCTAAAGATAGCCGGAGAGCAGACCGCGTCGGTAAAGCTGATTCTGGAGAGCATCAGGAGGGTTGCAGAGTACGGAGCTGACATATCCGAGACCGCAATCGACATGACGGTTAGAGAACCGCAGCTGGGGTGAAAAAAATCCAAGCTGCGGTCACAATGCGATTTCCTACTCAGGAAGTTCGCACATGCGTTCCATCGTGCCCGTGAGGACCGACTCACCCAGTTCCGTCAGACACAGCCTTTCGCGAACCTGGTCGCCCAAGAGTTGGGAGACAGCGTCCACGAAGTACTGCCGCTGAAGTGAACCGAGAATCGAATGGAACTCGGGCTCTGTGAGCCTGAGTTTCGTCCGCAGCGTCTCAGTCTCTGTCTCACCGGAGGAAAGCGCTAGGAGCACTTTCAGCTCTCCCTGCGAGACAGCCGGCCGCGATTCGCTAGCCGATGACCTGGTTGCACCAGGCACTACTGTGGTTTGCATTTGTTGTTTTTCACCTACGGAAGTGCTCGCGACGCTGCCATTTATTGGTTGCCCATCAGAAGTATTGTGGCCACAGTGTAGTCAATAGGCACAATAGAACTATTGTGACTATTCGACGAGCCTTCGTATCATGAGAGAGGCGCCGGTCAGCATCACGACGGTGAACACTCCTACGACGGCGAGGTCCAGGGGGATCGTTGAGTAGTCCCCCGACAGCAAGAAGGCCCGAAGCCCCTGAACGACGTAGCTCAGCGGATTTATCGCGGCCAGTGACTGGAGCCATGTCGGCATCAGCGATATCGGATAGATGGCGTTGCTTCCGAAGAAGAGCGGCATGGTCATCGCCTGACCGATGCCAAGCATCCTGTCACGAGTCTTCAGGAAGCCCGCAAGCAGCATCGATAGGCTGGAGAAGCACATCGCGTTGATCACGATGAGGAAGAAGACTCCCGCTATGTCCAAGGGGTCCAAGCGTAGCTTTATTCCGAGGACCAGCGCGAGTACGAAGATCATCACAGCCTGGAGAAGCCCTCTGACACCCGCTGCTAGCGACTTGCCGGCGACGACTGAGAAGCGAGGAGCGGGAGTGGACAAGAGCTTCGTCAGAAGGCCCATGTCTCTCTCCCAGACCACCGTGATACCATAGAAGATCGAGACGAAAAGGACCGACTGCGCGAGAATGCCGGGAGTGATGAATTGAAGGTAGGTGTAGGGAGCTGTGTCGATTGCACGGATACTCGTGAAGACCTCGCCGAAGATGAGCAGCCACAGGGCGGGCTGGATGAGTCTCGTGAAGAGCTCGGTTGGGTCGTGCCGCACTCTGCGAGCTTCCATCTCCGCGACCGTGAGCGAGCTGGAGATGGAGCGCCAGACTCTCAATTCGCGTGCCTCATGAACGAGCGCCTGCTCTGATTGGCGCGGGCGGCGTCCTCGCTGTCTTCTAGATGTTTCTTTGTGTACTTCAAGAAGACGTCGTCCAGTCCTGGTCGGCTTATCGAGACGGATTCGGTGGCTATCCCCTTCGAGTCAAGGAAGCTAATTATCTGCGGAGCGGCTTCGTCACCGTTCTCTGCCAGGAGCTCCACCGTTGACCCGTTCCTGTTCGAGACGAGGGCCATCTGTTTGGGAATGGCAGGGAGTTCTTCTCCCCTGGCCAGTTTGATCGTCACGACGTCGCCCCCGACCGACTTCTTGAGATCGTCAGGTGACCCGAGCGCGGCCACTCTGCCCGCATCCATAATCGCTATGCGGTCGCAGAGGTCATCGGCTTCACCCATGTCATGAGTAGTGATGAAAATAGTCGTATCGTAGTCATGCTTCAGCCTCTTGATGCTCTCGTGAACGCTGAGACGAGAGGCTGGATCGAGGCCGATGCTCGGTTCATCGAGGAAGAGTATCCTAGGCCTGTTGACGAGCGTCTGGGCGATCTCGAGCCTCCTCATCATCCCGCCTGAATAGGTCTTCACGAGGTCATCCGCACGGTCTGCAAGCCCCATGTAGGCGAGCGAGCTTCGGATTCTCTCGCTTCTGTCTTTCGACCCGACGAAGAATAGCTTGGAGAAGACTAGCAGGTTTTCGTACGCCGAAAGGTCTGAGTCCACGGACACGCTCTGGGGGACGTACCCGAGCGTGCTCCTCACCGCCTCAGGATGGGTGCGTGCATCGACCCCGAAGACCTTCACGAGTCCGGAAGTTGGAGGGCTCAGGGTTGTGATCATCTTGATCGTTGTAGTCTTCCCCGCTCCGTTTGGTCCGAGCATGCCGAAGACTTCACCCTGGTCCACGGAGAAGCTTACGTCATCGACCGCGCGTATCGAAGGAGGGTAGACCTTGGTGAGATGCTCGACTTCAATGGCTGGCGCGGATGAATGGAGTTCGGAAGCGGCCATCGGAAAGCGTTCGGGGGTTGAGCGCGCGTAAAAAGGTATGTTCGACGAACTACGAAACCCTCGCGGTCTTCCCTCTAGAGATGACGTAGCGATGGTCTACGCTTTCGAAACCTGCATCGTCCTGGCTCGTCGCTATCACGTCGATCCTAGCCCTCTTCGTAAGGTCCACGTAGGCTGAGAGGACGCCTGCCCTGCCATCGAGTCCGGAGAAGACCTCGTCCACCAGGATCACTTCGGGAGATGCGAGCAAGGCAGTCGCCAGGGCGACCCTCCCCTTCGTGCCCAAGCTGAGTTCCGAAACCCTTCCCGAGGCATGGATTCCCAGCGATTCAGCAACTTCGCGGACGCGGGAATCTTCGAGTCTTGTCTTCCGGACCATTGCACCCCAACGGAGGTGTTTTTCGACTTCGAGGTGAGGTATGTAGGAACCCGAAGCGACGAAGACGGTCTTCCGCTTGTCGATGGGGAGATTAGTCGTTTCGACAGAACCGACCTTCACGAACCCTTCGTCTGGCGAGAGAGTCCCAGCGATTATGGATAGGAAGGTGGTCTTCCCCGAACCGTTCGGTCCCGAGAGCAAAGAGAACCCAGAGTCCTTGTACTCCGAGTCGAGTTGGAAATTTCCGAGCCTCTTCCTGACCTTCGCCTCGATCACTACGGACGCCCCGCTTACGTCTTCAAGGTCTGATTACAAGCTTAGCGTTGACGACCCTCAGCGCTGCCATCAACGCAAGCCCCACCAGTATCATCACCGCGGACGCTGTGATAGCGGGGCTCAAACCGGTAGAACTGAAGTACTGATAGATAAGAACAGGGGCAGGGTAGACTGAGAAGACGCTGTATGCGATGATCGCTATCGAGCCGAACTCGCTCATGCTCCTGCTCAACGATATCAGAGAGGCGGACAACACACCCCGCAGGGAGTTGGGAATCACGACCGAGGCGTAGGTGCGGAGCTCCGACGCGCCCAGCCCCTTGGCGAAGCTTTCGTGGGACTCGTTCATGGATGCGAAGAAGGGCTCGACCGCCTTGATGTAGACTGGGGTGGAGATGACGACCAGAGCCACCACCAGCCCGGTGAGAGTGTCGAAGAAGTTGATGCCCAATGAGTCGAGAAACTTTCCGGTGGGGGTCAACGGGCTATCGATCAGAAGCAGTGCAACTCCTATGATCGGGTGGGGCACGGATGCGGGCAGGTCGGAAACGGTCTCAAGGACGCTGTTCGGATTTCGGGCGAAGTAGTACGCGGCGGGCGTGAAGACAACTACCTCGATGCCTACAGCGATAGCGGAGGAGACAATGGTTAGTAGTATCGAGCTGAAGACCTGAGGACCGTATCCTGCCGGGTCCCGCAGAGGGCCGAGCCCCTCGAAGAGAAGGAAGAGGATGGGCAGAACCGCGACTGTGACCGCCGCGAAGGCTACGATTTTGAGCCAGTTCAAAGGCTGCCGCCGTATACGGCGTAGCCTCCGCTAACGAGCTGGGAGATCTGTGATGGGACCGCCGAGTCGTTGAACACCTTTGCGGGGGACAGTATCGTGAGTCCGAACGACGAGAGCGACGCATCGTTCTTCACAACGTACGTCACGAACTCGATGGAGTCGAGCTGGTTCTTGCTCTCCACAGGCACGGTGACCAAGAGAAGGATGGGACCACCCTTCTCCACGCCCGTTGACGTCGTGTAGGTGAACTTCGAGTAGTACGCGCCGTTTGACGAGCTCCCGAGATTGATCAGCGAGGGGAGAGCGAAGTAGGTGAGGTTGTCAGAGATGGCCGCAGACTTGTAGATGAACAGGAATTGAATGTTCCCCGCCTGCAGGGGCGCAACTAGGTCGGCCGCGCTGGCTGCGGTCGAATTGGCACCGTGGGCAAGGAGGCTCGAGGAGTAAGCTGTCTGGTTTCCGGAGTCATAGGTGTAGCCAGCTGCCTCCAAGACTATCCAACCTCTGAAGCCCGCAGGGTCGCTGTTGGGGTCAGAGATTCCGACCTTGACTCCCCCGGAAGTGAGGTCGCTGAAGAACTTCGCCCAAGACTGATTTGTCCCCTGCGAAGTCGCGCGGAAGTCTGACACGACCTGGCTCCCGCCCGCGGTCGAAGCGCTGCCGTTGGTGTACGCTATCACCATCTGGTCCGCGGCGAAGGCGACAGCCCACCCTTCGGACTGGTTCTTGAGGACCTCAGGACCCGCTGCAGACTTCGAGACTGAGATGAACACGTCGTCGGGGTCGCCGGACGCTATCTGCTGGGCGAGGTCCGTTGACCCAGCGCCTTTGGGCGGCGCCATGTGGATGCCAGTAGCGCCCGTGAAGCCAGACTCTAACGAGTTTGCTTCCGCGACATACGCGTCAGCAGAATAGACTATCAGCGTGACTTTGGGGAGCGATTCGGTGTAAGCTACCAGGACTACTGCGCCAACGACAATCACTATGACGATTATCACAACGGCGACTGTGGAGATTCCTCGTTCGCGACCTAACTTCAAACGATATGCAAAGGCCCGCATATCGCGGTAAAAAACCTTTATCGAGATGGCGGACGCGTTTCCTCCTCGTGCCTGCCAAGGCAAAGAAAGAGATGGCCCTGAGACCCGGCCTCTGGCTCTACCTGGAGGATGGTAGCAACAAGCTCGTGCTCGACCAGGTCGATGCGAGGATCCTCAGGTTTGTTGGCGAAAAAAAATCCATCACGGAGTCAGCGCGGGCGGTTAGCATATCTTACAGGAACGCGTGGGACCGAATACGAGGGATGGAGCGCAGGCTCGGATTCAAAGTTGTCGTGACCCAGGTCGGCGGACCATCGGGAGGAAGTGCAGAGTTGACCGAGAAAGCTTCTCTCCTTCTCTCCGACTTTCGCAGCCTCAGGAAGCAACTGTTCAACCTCATGGAGGACGAGGCCATTCCGAGAAGGCGCAAGGAGCATGGAACTTCTCTAACCGCACGTGTGGTCGGAGTCGAGTACAAGAGAAAGTTTGCGCGAGTCAGGCTTGCTCTGCCCAAGGATAGCGTTGTTGAGGTTTCTGTTTCGAAGGACGCGACTGAGGGTAGGCCAATCAGGGCTGGAGATCAGGTCAGAGTCTTGATACGTCCAGAGCCCTCACTGAGAGCTTGAGCGTCTTGATGCACACCCGAACCAATATAAGCAAAGTTCTGAGAGGCGAAGGCTGTAAAGTCTCAGAACAGAGACGACTCGCGAAATGGGCAAAGTAAGTGACATCGTGGGAGGTGGGTCTGTGCTCCGACGGATCAGGAGTTCGATCTTCACGGTATGGGCGATCCCGATTCTATACCTGACGATCCTGGTAGTCTTCTACATGAAGTATGGGATGCTTCTGCAGCTCACCCTAGGCGCAGCTGCTCTACTCGTCCTGCCGGTAGTGGCAAAGATCGCAAAATCGCGAGACTTTCTCAAGAACACCGCGATGTTCGTTTCGGTCTTGCTGACCTATGAGGCGCTCCAGGGCATAACAGGTGCGGTCGTCAACTCTCACGGCGCTGCGTCGCTCGCGAGCGTCGACAAGGCGATTCTGGGGATCGACCTCCCGGCCGCGCTGCAGTCGGCCTTCGCGTCCAACACCGTGACCATCGTGGCGACGTTCTTCTACAGCCTCCACTTCTTCCTGATACTCGTGGCGGTGGTCCTCTTCTGGTTCACCAGCAGGACCGCGTACACGAAGTACACGTATTCGATGATTCTGACGTCGTATCTTGCGCTCATGACATTCGTTCTCTTCCCGAGCGCCCCTCCATGGTTTGTGGGTTCAGCTCAGAACATGCTCTCCGTGGGGTCGAAGCTGCTGCCTTCATCAATGCAGAGCCTTCAGCAGGCGGCGCTCGCCATCGAGTCGGACAAGTTTGCGGCTTTTCCTAGCCTGCACGTGGCGTACGCGACGCTCTTCGCGGTCTACAGCATCAGGGTGAACCCGAAGCTCGCGCTCGTCTCCATTCCCATTCTCGTCGGGGTCTCATTCTCGGTTCTCTATCTGGGCCAACACTACTTCGTGGACATCGTCGGGGGAATGGCCTACTCTGGGGGTTCTGTCCTGGCCGTCGACAGGCTCCTGGCCAGGAAGGGGTCGGTCAAGGCCGCCACCGTTTCCGTTCCTTAGGGTTTCAGTCCCAGAGTCTCACGGACGATGGCAGAGTTCTGGCCCAGCAGGCTCACCCTCTCGTTGATCGATGAAAGGCTGAGCTCCCCGCCTTTCGTCTTGAGGGACTTCGATCCGATTGACTGGACCACGGCCCTGAACTCTCGACCCATGAGCTTCAGGACTGTCCTCAGAAAGGATGCGAAGTCGAGGCTCTCCATCAGGTCGTCTCCTCCCACCGTGAGCTCCTTGAGTGCGGCCTTGCTCCTTTCAAGTGAGAGCAATTCGGCCTTCAAGATGCCTATCGAGGATGACAGGTCCTTCGAATCCAAGAACCTGTTGAGGCCCGTATCCGTGGTGACGTTTGTGGTCCGGTCCTCCTCGGTGTACTCCACGCTCGGGATGCTCTCTCCGTCGGCGGAAGCGGACGCGATTCTGACCTTCGCGCCTGTCTCTTCGTTCTGGAACTCGGCGATGATGTGCCTCTCGCTCGCCTCCGCGCTCACAAGGACGTAGCGGTCGAGCCTCTCGTACCTTGGGCTGGGCTCCTTCTTGATCCAGGTCCTCTGCAACTCCACGGGGAGCATGGGCCTCCTGCCCATCTGGGCAAAGGTGAATCCACTGTGGAAGAACTTGGAATTCTGTGTGGAGAGCGAGAAGGTGTATCCGACTTCTCCCTTGCACGCGTAGCGAACCTCGGCGCTGTAGCCCGAGTCCTTGAGCTTGACCGTCAGCACCCTGTCCACCAGTGGAAGGGGTGATGCTATCAGATACGACTCCATGCTCTTGACGGCCTTCGTCTTCTCCAGCTCGGCCTTGGCGTCGACCTCGGAAAGGTCTCTGGCGGAGGCATCCCTCTCCCTCGCCTTGGCCTGGTCGACCGCTGCGTCGACGAACTCCATGACTTGATGCTGAAGCTGCGAGGCGTAGTCCGCCTCGACCGTCTGCGAGAGCCTTTCCAGTGTCGCCCCGAGCTCCTTCACCACCTCGTCGAGCGCTTCGAGCCTAGATTCGGACTGCTTCTCCATCTTCTGGACCTCCCCGTCCAGCGACGACATCTGGTTCGAGTACCTGACGGCGTCGAAGAGGTGAGTCACCATCAGGTCCAGAGCCTCCGCTGACCTCGCTGACACTTGGTCGGCGTCTTGAACCAAAATCGCGGTACTTTCCGTTCTCCAACTGTAATTAAGCCGTTTCGGCGAAGAGTCTTATCCTGCTTTGGCGCACTGACGAGACATGGTGCAACAAAGGAAGCAGGACCATATGGCCTCTAAGCTCGTCCTGGACATGAAGGCCCTCGCGCTCCTCAACCCCTCTGACAAGGACCTCCAGAAGCTCGTGACAGAGAACCTCCTCGACTCGCATGACGACCAGGTACGCAGGGTCTTGGATTCGATCAAGAGCGTGAGCCCGCGGAAGGGCGAAGGGAACGTCGTCATAGCTGTGGGCGAACTGCTGCTGGCATCGTTTCTGATGATAGCCGGCCTGGTCGCAATCGCGCCCTTCCTCGCCGGGGTGTCGAGCCCTTCGACACTGCTGCAATACTTCAGCAGTTCGATCGGCACGTTGGCGACTTCACCTGCCTTCTTTCCTGTGCTCCCAGAACTTGTGGTCCTCCTCTCGGTGGTGCTCTTGATGTCGGCACTCTACGCCCTTAGGAAGGCTTCCGCGACCCTGAAGGAGCAAGGCTTCGCCAGCAGGTGACCTGCGCGTGCAACGCTCCAAAGGGACGAGAGCGAACGCTCTCCTCCTGAAGCTCGTGCTGACTGTGGTGGGTGTGACCGTACTCGTCCTTGCTCTAGGGTACATCTACGACGAGGCTGTGGCGGTCTCTGCGTCGGGAGGGGCAAGGCTGGGGGCTGTGGTGGTGATATTCGCGGCGGTCGCTGCGTCCATGTCTTCGGTCGCTCTCATAGCGTCCCTGCCGGAATCGATTAGGTCGAGGTTCGCACAAAGGTCGAGGAAGGTCCAGAGCAGGCCGGTCTACGGTTTCGTCACCGTCCTCGCCGTGGGGATCGGTTCTACGCTGGGGTCTCCGCTCTTCGTGTTGATCCCTCTGAACATCGAGCAATACGAGCTTGTATCACTGGGATCGCTCGCGCTGGCAACGGTGCTCTCTGTCCTGATGGCAAAGGTCTACGCCGACATGTACTCTACTTTGGAGAAGAGAGGATTGCCAGCCGTCGGGGGCCCATCCTTCACGAAGATCGCCTGTGGCACCAAGAGCATCAGGTACTTCTTCTCGCGGGTGTCCATGTGGATCGCGAACACGGCACTCGCCGCCTACTCGAAACTGGTCTTCGTCATCTTTGACATCGAGGTCTTCCCGGTGATCCTCGCGGGGTTCGGGCTCAAAGGGTTCGCAGCCGACGTGGTCGTCTACACGATAGCGGTCGTCTTCGTAGGATGGTCTGTGATCAACGCAGTGTTCGAGCACAAGATCCTGCGGTCGGTGGGATACCTGCAGATAGTCATGACGTCGCTCATGATAGTGATACTGATCTACGAGTCGTTCCTGCTGGGCGCACACGGAGCGTGGGACCTCTCAGGTCTGACGCACGCCGCCTCAGGCGACTGGTTTTCCGCTCTTCTGATCAACACGGGCTACCTTTACCTGCTCTTCTTCGGATTCCAGGAGATACAGGCCCTGGAGAGGGACTCCTACGAGGAATCGAACGTCCCGCTGCTCTCCAGACTGAGGCAAGGCTACAAGATCAGGAAGTCGAGCTACTTCAGGATAGCAATGATACTCAGCGTCGTGGTCGCCGCCGCCATCAACGTCTTATACGCCCTGGCGGTATTCTCGGTCCACCCCTCGCTTGCAGCGCTGCAGGCTGCGAGCATACCGGCGCTCTTCCTCGCCGAGAAGTACCTCGGGTCTGGTCAGGAGCTGCTGATGGCCGTCGCCTTCCTCACCGCGACCATCACCACCTTCGTCCCCGCGTTCGTGGCCGCCTCCAGGCACCTCGCCGCACTGGGAGAGGACGGTTACATCCCTCGTTCCGTTGCCAGCATCTCATGGGTCTTCACGCTCGGGGCGATCGTCATCCTGGCGCTGGGGAACGCCAACTTCCTGGTGGAGATAACCGATTTCTTGGTCTTGGTCAGCCTCGGCATCATCAACATGTCCTCGGTCTGGCTCGCCGGAGGAGGCAGCTCGCCGAGAAAGAACCTCCTTCCGGTTCTCGTCGGGGTAAGCTGCTTCGTGGCTGGCGCGGCGATATACTTCATCGACTCCAGCGTGGTGGTCTTCGGCATAGTGTCGGTGGCCTTCACTTACCTCGTCTTCGACATCGTGGAGCTCGGGGTCTTGGGGACCAACCTGTTCCTCACGGTCTTCAACCTGGCGTGCGTCGTGCTGCTCGCGGCCTTCTCGAGCGCTAGCGGTCTCGCGGGCCCGGTATTGAGCGTCCTCGGAGTTCAGGCATCTTCTTCCATCGAGGTCCTGGCCTATCTCCTTGTGCTCTGCTCCGCGATGCTCGCAGTCAACCTATTCGTGGACGTGAAGATGCTGAATAGGACCAACCCGGCCCCTAGCTTGGGCGTCGCCTGAATCCTCTTCTCCCATATCTGGGCCTTCGATGCCCGGGGCCTCTCCTCGGTTTGAAGCGCGATGGAGCAGACTCCATGGCGAACATCTCGTCCTCTGGCTTCATTGGGAGAATCTTGACCTTCGTGAGTTTTAGGATTCGGGAGAAGTCTGAGAACTCCTGAGGAGAGACCAGAGTGTATGACTTTCCCGCTCTGCCTGCCCTGGCGGTCCGACCCACGCGGTGGAAGTAGATGAGCGGGTCCTCCGGAACGTCATAGTTCACCACGGCGTCGACGTGCACGATGTCGATTCCTCTGCTCGCTACATCGGTCGCGACGAGGATGTCCATCCGGCCGGACCTGAACATGTTCATGGAGTGATCCCTCTGTGCTTGCGTGAGGTCCCCGTGAAGAGGTACCGCGTTGAGGTATCGCTTGTCGAGCTCCCTGGCGAGCCTACGCGCACCGTGCCGAGTCCTGCAGAAGACTATGACGTTGAAAGCAGACCCCTTGCTCAGTATCGCGAGGAGTGCCTCTAGCTTTCCTTCCCGGGGGACGACCGTGTAGTACTGGTCGAGGGACTCGACGGAAGGCTCGTCTGAGTCGACCAGTATCTTCTCCGAGCCGTGCATGAACCTGTTCGTCAGCCTCACCACCTCTTCTGGCATCGTTGCGGAGAAGAGCGCGAGCTGCTTTCTCGGAGGGGTCGCGCCCAGTATGAAGTTCACGTCATCGATGAAACCCATGTCGAGCATCCGGTCGGCCTCGTCGAGTACCACGAACCTAGCGTTTCCAAGGTTGAGCGTCCCTCGCCTGAGATGGTCGATGATTCTCCCCGGAGTTCCAACGACGACGTGAACGCCCTTCGAGAGTTGATCGGTCTGCACGCTGATCGACTGCCCGCCGAAGACCGCGAGGACCCTGACCTCGGTGAACTTTCCGAGCCTCTCGAGCTCGTGGGTGATCTGTTGCGCGAGCTCCCTGGTTGGCACCAGAACGAGCGACTGGACCGAGTGGTCGGCGGTGTTGACGAACTGGAGGAGCGGCAGCCCGAAGGCGGCTGTCTTCCCGCTGCCTGTCTTAGCCTGCCCTATGACGTCCCTTCCCGCGAGAAGAGGCCCTATGGAACGCTCCTGAATGGGGAAGGGCGCTTTGTAGCCCGCCGCCTCGACTCCCCTCAGAATCTCCGGCTTCAGGGGTAGATCTTCAAACCTCAAATGACCCACTCCTCCCTCTCGACGTCTCTCTTCTTGAAGCCGAGCTTCGAGACCCTGTAGTGCTTCCCTCCGTAGAGCTCTGCTTCTGCGTCATCTCCGCGTCCGTAGAAGGCTGCGACGAGCCTACCTATTGAGTCTCCCTTCATGATGCCACTCCCGCTGTCTCCTCCTGCCACCACGAGCCCATCGTCCCCAAAGATGTAAGGCATGTTGTCCAGTGTGTTGTACGAGTATAGGCCCGCCCACATTCGGTGTGGCTTGGCTCCTGTGAAGTCTGGGAAGTACTCCTTGAGTACCTGGTACACGTTCATCTCATAGTATGCCGGCTCGGCCTGATACTTGTCAAGGTCGTGTTGGGGGGATGTGATGAACTCCCTCTTTACTTCGTCTTCGCAGCCCACCCAGAATTCTCCCGACTCCCTGACTGCCTTAATGAAGAGCCCAGACTTTGGCAG
>Ga0187783_10001451_pt1 | contig 17460 bp, 16 predicted proteins | sample 1015_SJ02_MP02_2_FD_132471 | JGI IMG/M metagenome (GOLD analysis project Ga0187783, IMG submission 132471) | Tropical peat soil microbial communities from peatlands in Department of Meta, Colombia - 1015_SJ02_MP02_20_MG | ecosystem: Environmental > Terrestrial > Soil > Wetlands > Peat | place...
ACTCCTCGATCTACATCTCCAGCGCCATCGCCCTCGACTGCGGCCTGACGGCGGAGCACGTGTTCCCGTCGGTGAAGAAAGCGGCACTCGATCACCTGCCCTAGCGAGGGGCCGCTGCCCTGACCCTGGCGCCGCATCTCTGGCTCGCGTTCGTCGCACTGACGCTGCTCGAGATCGTTCTCGGCATCGACAACATCATCTTCGTATCGCTGCTCGTCGGGCGGCTGCCGCCAGTGCAGCAGCCGCCTGCGCGCATCGGCGGCCTGGCGCTGGCAATGCTCACGCGCATCGCGCTGCTGTTCTCGGTGGTCTCGCTCACGCGTCTCACGCAGCCGTGGCTGCGTCTCGCCGGGTACGCCTTCTCGGGACGCGACCTGGTGTTACTCGGTGGCGGGCTGTTCCTGCTCGGCAAGAGCGTGCTCGAGATCCACCGCGCTCTCGAGGGGCAGCGGCACGATGCCGCAGGGCCGCAGCTGCGCGGCGGGCTCGCCGCGGTGATCGCGCAGATCGCGCTCATCGACATCGTGTTCTCGCTCGATTCCGTGTTTACCGCGGTCGGCCTGGTGCGCGAGCTGCCGGTCATGGTGGCGGCCATCATCGTGGCGATTCTCGTGATGATGTGGGTTTCGCGCTCGATCGGCAGCTTCATCGGCCGCCACCCCACGATCAAGATGCTGGCCCTCGCGTTCCTGCTGCTGATCGGGGTGGCGCTCGTGGGCGAGGGGCTGCACTTCGAGATCCCCAAGGGCTACCTGTACTTCGCCATGGCGTTTGCGGTCGGCGTGGAGCTCATCAACATGCGCATACGGCGCGCGAAGGACACGCGGCGCGCGGACCATTGAAGGGCGCCGGCGGGCGGCGCCGGCACCGAATCCCTGCCCGCCTCAAGCGTTGTAGGCGGTGCCCGTTGCGCCGTTGGCCGCTTTAGCTTTACGCACGCAGCTGTGCTGGTAACCGTAGAAGGCGTAGATGATGACGCCGACGCCGGTCCAGATGACGAGCCGCGCCCAGGTCGCCGGCCCGAGCGATACCATCATGGCGCCGCAGACGATGGCGCCGGCGATGCAGGTGGTCCAGGGCCAGGGCGCGCGAAACGGCCGCGGCAGATCGGGCCGCGTCCGGCGCAGCACCAGCACGCCGATGCACACGGTGACGAAAGCGGCGAGCGTGCCGATCGCCACGAGCTCGCCGAGGATCTTCACGGGAAACAGCCCGCCGATGATGGCCGCCGATACGCCCGTGACCACCGTGCCGGTGGAGGGGGTGCGAAAGCGCGGGTGGACGCGGCCGAACCAGGGAGGCAGCAGCCCATCGCGCGCCATGGCGAAGAAGATGCGCGCCTGGGCGATGGTCATCACCAGCATGACCGAGGTCATGCCGCACACTGCGCCGAGTTTGACCGGGATCCCCAGCCAATGGAGCGGTGGATACTTGTCGAGGGCGAGCGCCACCGGCGCGGCAACGTCGAGCTCCTTGTAGTTCACCATGCCGGTGAGGACCGCCGACACGATCACGTAGAGGAGCGTGCAGACCACCAGGCTCACGAGGATGCCGATCGGCATGTCACGCTGCGGGTTCTTGGTCTCCTGGGCGGCGGTCGAGACGGCGTCGAAGCCGATGTAGGCGAAGAAGATCACCCCGGAGGCGGCCATCACCCCGCTCCAGCCGAACTGCCCGAAGTGCCCGCCGTTCGCCGGCACGAACGGATGCCAGTTGGCCGTGTTGATGTAGCTCACGCCGAACACTATGAAGAGCACCACCACGGTCACCTTGATGGCGACGATCACCGCGTTGAACGCTGCGGACTGCTTGATGCCGATGTAGCAGATGGTGGCGATGACGGCGACGATCGCCATGGCGGGCACGTTGATCACCGCACCGGTCGTGACCCAGTGCAGCGCGTCGATCCCCTGATCGAGCGGTGCGTTCGACAGCGCCGCGGGAACGTGAATGTGCAGCTGCTCGAGCAGGCTCACCGCGTAGCCGGACCAGCCGACCGACACCGTTGCCACGGCGAACAGGTACTCGAGCACCAGGTTCCAGCCGATGAACCAGGCGATGCCTTCGCCGAGGGTCGCATAGGAGTAGGAGTAGGCGCTGCCCGAGACCGGGATCATGGCGGCGAACTCGGCGTAGCACAGTCCCGCGAGCGTACAGCCGATTCCGGCGACGACGAACGACAACGGCAGCGCCGGGCCCGCATGGTTGGCGGCAGCCGTGCCGGTGAGCACGAAGATGCCGGTGCCGATGATGCCGCCGATACCGAGCAGCGTCAGGTGCGTGGCATTGAGCGCGCGCCGCAGCTGGTTGCCCGAGGATTCCTGCGCGTGCAGCTCGGCGATGGACTTGGTCGCAAGAAGTTGTCGCGCCATGAAGCCCCCGATTTTTGCGAAGGACTCTACACAAGCGACCTGGCGAAAGCGAGCAAGGCGGCCGCGGCGCTGCGCGTGCCGCTTAGGCCGCGTGCAGCTCGGCCGGCACGAATGGCGCGAGCAGCTCGATGAGCGCGGCGTACACCTTGGGAGTGCCGGCGACGATATGGCCCTGCTGGCGATACTCGCCGCCGGTGAGCGTGCCGGTGCGTCCGCCGGCTTCCTGGATGAGCAGCGTGCCGGCGGCGGTGTCCCACGGGCTCAGCCCGATCTCCCAGAACGCATCGACGCGGCCCGCCGCGACATAGGCGAGGTCGAGCGCTGCGGCGCCGGGGCGGCGCACGCCGGCGGCGTTCAGCGTGACCGCACGCAGCATGTCGAGGTAGGCCTCGAGGTAGCGCGTGTTGGCGCGGTAAGGGAAGCCGGTGGCGATCAGCGCTCCCTCGAGCGCGCGTGCCTTGCTGACGCGCATGCGGTGGTTGTCAAGATGCGCGCCGGCACCGCGGCTCGCGGTGAACAGCTCCTGTCGCAGCGGATCGTAAATCACCGCGTGCTCGAGCCGCCCGCGCACCTGGCAGGCGATCGACACGGCGAAAACCGGAAAGCCGTGCAGGAAGTTGGTGGTGCCATCCAGCGGGTCGACGATCCACAGCGTGTCGTGCTCGCCGCTGCGGCCGCTTTCCTCGGCGAGAAACGCATGCTGCGGGTAGTGACGGCGAATGGTGGCGATGATCTCCTGCTCCGCGGCGCGGTCCACTTCGGTGACGAAATCGTTGCGCCCCTTGGAGGCGACGGTGAGCGACTCCAGGCGGTTCATGCTGCGGACGATGACCTCGCCCGCGCGGCGCGCGGCGCGCACGGCGATGTTGAGAAGCGGCGGCACGGTCCTTAAGCTCGTATATCGATCGGCGACGACCGAGCCTTAGCGTAGCAGATGAGCTCCCCCCGGATTCGCATTGTGCTGGTGGCGCCCTCGCACCCTGGCAACATCGGCGCGGTGGCACGCGCCATGAAGAACATGGCACTCGCTGAGCTGGTGCTGGTGAACCCGCGGCTGTTCCCGCACCCCGAGGCTAGCGCGCGCGCCTCCGGCGCGGACGACGTGCTGGCCGCGGCACGCGTCGCAGGTTCACTCGCCGAGGCGCTCGGCGGTTGCGGTTACGTTGCGGCAACGACCTCACGCGATCGCGACCAGTATTTCCGCATCGTCGACGTGCGCGCTGCCGCCGCACGCCTCGTCACGGTCGCGCGCAGCACGCCGGCCGCGGTGGTGTTCGGCGCCGAGCGCACCGGGCTCACCAACGAGGAGCTCGAGAGCGCCCACGCCCTGATCCGCATCCCGGCAAGCGCGGTGTATCCGTCGCTCAACCTCGCCATGGCGGTTCAGGTGGTCGCGTACGAGCTGTTCCGCGCCGCGGACAGCGCCGCGGTGGCGCGCGACCCGCCCGCAGCCCCGCTGGCGACAGCCGAGGAAATGCGGCGCCTGTACGCGCACTTCGCCGACGTGCTGCAGGAGATCGATTTCCGTGACCGTACCCAGAGCGGCACCCATCTGATGAGCCGCATACGCCGCTTCCTGCAGCGCGCCGAGCTCGATGAGAACGAGGTTCACATTCTGCGCGGCATCCTCACGGCGGTGCAGAACCGCCGCCGCCACGCCGGCGGCGCGTCATGAGCGGCACGCCGCTGTACCTCGATTACGCCGCGACCACGCCGGTCGACCCGGCGGTGGCTCAGGCGATGAGCGAGTGTCTGACGGCCGCGGGGGATTTCGGCAACCCATCCTCCGCGCACGCGTATGGCGCGAGCGCAGCGGCGCGCATCGCGCGCGCGCGCGCGCAGGTCGCTGCTCTCGTCGGTGCGCAGCCAGAGGAGATCGTGTTCACCTCGGGTGCGACCGAGTCCAACAACCTGGCCATCCTCGGCAGCGCGCGCGCCGGCGCCGATCGCGGCCGCCACCTCGTGAGCGCGCGCACCGAGCACAAATCGGTGCTCGATACCTGCCGGCGGCTCGAGAAGGAGGGATTCAGCGTCACCTGGCTGACTCCGGGGCACTCGGGACGCATCGAGCCGATGGCCTTCGCCGCGGCGCTGCGCCCGGACACGATCCTCGCGAGCATCATGCACGTGAACAACGAGACCGGGGTGATCGAGGACGTGGCCGCGCTCGCTGGGCTGTGCGCCGAACGCGGCATCGCCTTTCACAGCGATTGCGCTCAGGCCGCCGGCAAGGTCCCTGTCGCGCTCAACCGCCTGCCGCTCGATTTCGCCTCCTTCACCGCCCACAAGCTCTACGGCCCGAAAGGCATCGGTGCGCTCTACGTGCGCGGCGGCGCGCGCGCATCGCTCCAGCCGCTCCTCTACGGCGGTGGGCAGGAGCGCGGCCTGCGACCCGGGACCCTAGCGACGCACCAGATCGTGGGATTCGGCACCGCCTGCGAGCTTGCCGCACGCGAGCTGCCGCTCGAGAGTGAGCGTCTCCGGCGGCTGCGCGAGCGGCTGTGGCAGGGGCTCGAGGCACTCGCCGGCACCCACTTGAATGGCGCCGCCGCGCCCCGGGTGCCCGGAATTCTCAACGTGTCGTTCGAGGGGGTACAGGGCGAGAGCCTCGTCGCGGGACTCTCGGCGCTCGCCCTGTCGACGGGCTCGGCCTGCAGCTCCGATTCCCCCGAGCCCTCCTACGTGTTACGGGCGCTCGGTCGCAGTACCCAGCTCGCGCAGAGCTCGCTGCGTTTCAGTCTCGGCCGCTTGACCACCGAAGCCGACATCGACCGTGCACGTGGCAGCGTCGCCCATGAGCTCGCGCGGCTGCGCGCACTCTCCCCGGCGGGCGGAACGGCCGCCGGCGGATGGGCGACCGCCCCGCCGGGGTCGCCTGCCACCGTGGTGAGCGGCGAGGGCGGCGGCCCCGGGCAGGACACCTGGGTGCGCTTCCAGCTGCTCATCGAGGCCGGCACTGTGAAGGACGCACGCTTTCAGGCCTTCGCCTGCCCGCATACTACCGATGTGGCGGCCTGGTTGTGCGAACAGCTGCCGGGGCGGGGGCGGGCGGCGCTCATTCCGGGCTCACCCGCTGCCTGGGCCGCGGTACGCGCCGTCCCGGTCGAGAAACTGGGGCGCCTGCTCGTGGTCGAAGATGCATTGCGCGCATGCCTCTCGCACTGGGCATAAGGCGCTAAAATACGAGGGGCGATGAGCATTTCACTGACTGAAGCGGCAGCGAACCGCGTCAAGAGCTTCCTGGCAGCGCGCGGCCAGGGCATCGGGTTGCGCGTTGGCGTGCGTAAGACCGGGTGCTCGGGTTTCGCCTACGTGATCAATTACGCCGATGCCGCCGAGCCCGGGGATGCGATCTTCGAGGACCGCGGCGTGCGCGTGTTCGTCGACGCCGCGAGTCTCGCGCTCATCGATGGGACGGTCGTCGACTTCGTGAAGCAGGGCCTGAATGAGGCGTTTCGCTTCCGAAACCCCAATGTCAAAGGTGAATGTGGTTGCGGGGAGAGCTTCTCGGTCTGATCCCTCGGCAGCGCGCCGCCGCGACATCCGCCGCCTGCCTTGCGGGCCGGCGCCTAAAAACTCCTTGCCAAACCGACACTTCCGGTGAGCGGCAAATTGCCGTGAACGCGCCCCCCAATGTACACTGCCCCGCTTGCCCGATCCTCAGGCACACAACGCCGCCGAGGACTCCCACACCCGATCAGCTCACTTGAAAGGTCAAAGCGAATGGCGCTCGAGCGCACCCTGTCCATCGTCAAGCCCGACGGCGTACGCGACAATCTCATCGGCGAGGTCTACCGCCGCTTCGAGAAGGCCGGCCTGTCGATCATCGCTGCGCGCATGCTGCACCTGTCGCAGCGCGATGCCGAAGGCTTCTACGCCGTGCACCGCGAGCGCCCCTTCTTCAGGGATCTGGTGCGTTATATGAGCTCGGGCCCCGTCGTGGTGCAGGTCCTCGAGGGCGAGGACGCGATCGCACGCAATCGCGACATCATGGGCGCCACCGACCCGAAGAAGGCCACCCCCGGCACGATTCGCGCGGATCTCGCCACCAGTATCGAGCAGAATGTCGTGCACGGCTCGGACGCTCCGGAAACGGCGGCCCGCGAGATCGCCTACTTCTTCAGCGTCACGGAGCTCCACCCGCGCGCCTGAGGGCGCGCCGCGTACCGCCATGACGGCGCAGGGTGTACCACTCAGCAACCTGCTCGGCCTGCCGCGGCCAGCACTCGAGGCGTTCGTCGGGCAGCTCGGCAGCAAGCCGTTTCGGGCCCGCCAGCTCATGAACTGGATCTACAAGCGCGGCACGGACTCCTTCGCCCACATGACGGACCTCGCGAAGGAGCTGCGCACGCGGCTCGCCGCATCCGCCGTGGTGCGGGCGCCTGAGGTGCTCTCGCTGCAGCACTCCGCCGATGGCACCCGCAAGTGGCTGCTGCAGGCCGATGCACGCCAGGCGTTCGAGATGGTGTTCATTCCCGAGCCGGATCGCGGCACGCTGTGCATCTCCTCGCAGGTTGGCTGCGCGCTCGACTGCTCGTTCTGCTCCACCGCGCAGCAGGGGTTCAATCGCAACCTCACCACGGCTGAGATCGTCGGCCAGGTATGGCTCGCGGCGCGCACCCTCGAGCGCGAGGTGGCGCACCAGGGCATCGCGGGCGATGTGCCGCAGGCGCAGGCCGCGCCGCGCGCCGAACGCCGTATCAGCAACGTGGTCCTGATGGGCATGGGCGAGCCGCTCGCCAACTTCCGCCAGGTGGTGCCGGCACTCGACATTCTTCTCGATGACTTTGGCTTCGACCTCTCGCGCCGCCGGGTGACGCTGTCGACCTCGGGGCTGGTGCCGCAGATCTACCGCCTCGCCGCGACGAGCAACGTCGCGCTGGCGGTGTCGCTGCACGCGCCCGACGACACCTTGCGCAACGAGCTCGTGCCGATCAACCGCAAGCATCCGATCGCCGAGCTGCTCGAGGCGTGCTGGCACTACCTCGACGAACAGAACGGTCGTAGCGTCACTTTCGAGTACGTGATGCTCGATGGCGTCAACGATTCCGCGGTCCAGGCGCGCGCTCTCGCGCGGCTCCTCCGCGGGCATCCGGCCAAGGTGAATCTCATTCCCTTCAATCCGTTTCCCGGCACGCGCTACCGCCGCTCGCCGGCGGCGGTGATCGAGCGCTTCCGCGACGAGCTGCTGCAGCGCGGGGTTCTGGCGACGATCCGCCGTACCCGCGGCGAGGATATCGACGCCGCCTGCGGCCAGCTCGCCGGACGCGTCATCGACCGCACCACGGTCCGTCTCGGGAACAAGGTCATCGGCGTCGCGGTGCAACCATGAGCAGGCAAGTCAACCATACTTCCAGGTTCTCTCTGGCGCGGGCGCTCGCCTGCGCGCTGCTGCCGCTGCTGCTCGCCGGCTGCGTCAGCAACTCCAAGAGTACCGGCAAGCAGAAAGATGCCGCGGCTTACAACGTGCAGCTGGGCGTCGCCTACATGAACCAGGGCGATCTGGCGCGCGCCAAGGAAAAGCTCGACCGAGCGGTGAGCCAGGATCCGGAGAACGCCGAGGCGCACAGCGCCCGCGCCATGCTCTACGCGCGCATGGGGGATGCCGGCAAGGCGGACGGCGAGTACCGCACGGCGCTGCGCCTCGCGCCGAATGACCCGAACCTGGTGAACAACTACGCCGTCTACCTCTGCCAGTCCGGCCGCACCGACGAGGGGGTCAAGCGCTTTCTCGAGGCGGCGCACAACGCCCTCTACAAGACGCCGGAGGCCGCCTACACCAACGCCGGGGTGTGCCTGCGGGCGGCGAAGCGAGATGAGGATGCGCGCGCCAACTTCGTGCGCGCGCTGCAGGTGGCTCCGGCCTTTGCCGAAGCGGAGTTTCAGCTCGCGGATCTGCAGTTCCAGCATGGCGAGCTCACCCAGGCGCGTGCCGGAATCGATAACTTCATCGGTAACTTCAATGCCACCCCGGACCTGCTGCTGCTAGGCGTGCGCGTGGCCCGTGCTCAGGGCGACCGCGTGGCCGCGCAGCGCTATGCACGCAAACTGCAGCTCGACTTTCCGGAGACCCCCCAGGCCCGCGCCCTGGCCGGGCTCGACCATCCCGGCTGACACGCATGGCGAGCGATGCTGGCGGTGATCCGCCGCGCGGCACAGGCGCGCGGCTGCGCGCCGCACGGGAGGGGCGGGGGTTGACGCTGCTGCAGGCCGCGGAGAAGCTGCATGTCGACGCGCGCGTGCTCGAGGCGCTCGAGTCGGAGGACTTCGCCGCACTCGGCGCTGAGGTGTACGTGCGCGGCCATCTGCGGCGCTACGCCGAAGCCGTGGGCGAGTCACCGGCCGAGTTGCAGGAGCTCTACGCCGGCAGCGCGCACGCGCTGCGCCCCGACCTGACGCGCATTCCGCGCGTCGAGACCCCGCAACGCTCATCGCGCGTGCTGCCGCTGGCACTGCTCGCCGTCGTCGCGCTCGCGATCGCCGGGCTCATCTGGTGGCTGCTGACACTGCCGGTGGAGAAGGCCCAACCGCTCTCGCAGGCCGCGCCAACTGCCGAGGTTGCCGCGGACGCCGCCGCCGCAACCTCCACTGGGGTTGCCACCGAGCCGCCACGTGGCGGGCCGGCCGACGCTGCGGGCACCGCGACCGCCGCTATACCCCGCCCGGGGCAGGCGCTGCTCGATCTGCAGTTCTCGGCGGTCAGCTGGGTCGAGATCTCCGACGCCGACGGCCGGCGACTGCTCGCCGGGCTGATCGATGCCGGCAATGAGCGCGCGCTCAGTGGCACACCGCCGCTGCGCGTCGTGCTCGGCAACGCTCCCGCAGTGGCACTGCGCCTCAACGGTCATCCGGTGACCATCGCAGGGCTCGTGCACCGTGACGGCAGTGCGCATCTCTCCATCGATGCCACCGGGCGCGCGAGCGCAGCCGCTGCGCGGCTCGCGCACGGAGACTGACGTGCCCGAGGAAATCCAGCCGGTCCGCGGCATGAATGACGTGCTGCCCGCAGAGATCGCCAGCTGGCAACGTTTCGAGATGTGTACCCGCGAGCTGCTCGCCGCGTACGGCTACGAGGAGATACGGGTGCCGCTGGTCGAGCACACCGAGCTCTTCAAGCGCGCGATCGGCGAGCATACCGACGTGGTCGGGAAGGAGATGTACACCTTCATCGACCGGGGCGGCGAGAGCCTCACGCTGCGCCCCGAAGCTACCGCGGGCATCGTGCGGGCACTCATCTCCAACGGACTGCTGCGCGGACAGCGCCACAGGCTCTGGTGCCTCGGTCCGATGTTCCGCCACGAGACGCCGCAGGCCGGTCGCTACCGGCAGTTCTGGCAGGTGGACGTGGAGGCGGTCGGCTGGCCGGGGCCGGATATCGATGCTGAGCTGATCGCGCTCACTGCGCGACTGTGGCAGCGGCTCGGGATCGGCGGCCTCACCCTGCAGGTGAACTCACTCGGCACCCCGGAGAGCCGCCGCGCCTACCGGGCGCGGCTGGTCGAATACCTGCGCGCCAACGAGGCGCAGCTCGACGCCGACAGCCAACGGCGCCTCAGCAGCAACCCGCTGCGGGTGCTCGACAGCAAGAACCCGCAGATGCAGGCGCTGATTCGCGGCGCACCGCTCCTTACCGAGCACCTCGATGCCGAATCGCGCGTGCACTTCGAGGCGCTGTGCGTCATGCTGCGCGCCGTCGGCATCGCCTACGAGATCAACCCGCGCCTGGTTCGCGGCCTCGATTACTACAACCGCACGGTGTTCGAATGGATAACCTCGTCCACCGGCGCACAGAACGCCGTCTGCTCCGGCGGCCGCTACGACGGCCTGATCGCGCAGCTTGGCGGCGAGCCGACTCCGGCGGTCGGTTTTGCCATGGGCGTTGAGCGGCTGGTGACGCTGCTCGCGGCGGGAGGCAACATCCCGTCAGCGGTGCATCCGGACGTGTACGTGGTGGTGGGTGGACCCGAGACCGAGCTGCGGGCGCTCGAGCTCGTCGAGCGACTGCGCAGCGAGCGCCCGGCGCTGCGTTTCGAGCTCAACGTCGGCGGGGGCAACTTCAAGGCGCAGTTCCGCCGCGCCGACCGCAGTGGTGCAGCGCTCGCGCTCATCGTGGGCGAGGACGAGCTCGCCCGCGGTATGGTCGGCATGAAACCTTTACGCGCAGGCTCGGGTCAGAGCGAGTGCCCGATCGTGCAACTGGCGCCGGCGCTCGATGCGGCGCTGGCCGCCGCGGCGCCCGGGCGCGCCGCGCCGCGAGAATGAGTCCCGGGGAGAATCCGTGGAAGACTACCTGTCGGAAAAAGAGCAATGGGAATGGGTCAAGACCCAGGTCCGTGATAACGGCCCGGGGGTGGTGCTCGCCATCGCCCTCGCCGTCGCGGCGGTATTCGGCTGGCGCTGGTGGCAGACGCACATGGACGCCCGGCAGCTCGCGGCCGGCGGGCAGTACATGCAGATGGTCGATGCGCTCGAGCACGGCAATCGCTCGCAGGCGCTCGTGACCCTCGGCGAGCTCGAGCGTGATCATGCGGGCTCGCCCTACACCGACCAGGCGAAACTGCTGGCCGCGCGCGTGTACGTCGATGACGGCCAGCTCGACCGCGCCGCGGCCGAGCTCGCCGCCGTGGCCGAGCATTCGAAGGACCGCGATCTCGCGCTGATTGCTCGCGTGCGCCTGGCACGCGTGCAGATTGCGCAGGGCAAACCCGACAGCGCGCTCGCTACACTCGGCAGCCCCGAGCAGGCAGGGGCGTTCGCGGCGCGCTACCACGAAGTGCGTGGCGATGCCTACTTCGCCAAGGGGGACAAGCCGGCGGCGCTGCGCGAGTATCGCAGCGCGCAGTCCGCCGTCGAAGGAAACGAGGCCGGGCTTCTCGAGCTGAAAATCGCCGACCTGTCCGCAGCGGGATCCACGCCCGCGCCTGTGGCGGCGCCGCCGGCAGCATCCGCAGCACTGCCCGGCGCATCCCGGGGGGCAGCGTCCTCCCCAGCACCGTCCTCCCAGGCTGCACCGTCTTCCGGCCACTGACTCCCATGCGATTTACCTTACGCCCGATGCGACTCCACGACCTGCTGCTCCCCGGCGCCCTGGCGGCGTTGCTGCTCATCGCCGCCTGCTCAAAGGACAAGGACGTCGAGCAGCCGGCGAAGCTCACCCCCCTGCCGAATCCCAGCCTGCGCGTCGAACACCTCTGGAGCGACTCGGTGAAGGACAAGGGCTCGGTGCCGTTGCGCCTCGGGCTCGGTGTTGCGGTCGCCGAGGGGCGCGTGTTTGCTGCCGGCAACCGCGGCGACGTCGTGGCCTTCAACCTCGCCAACGGACATGTCATCTGGCGCGCCGCCACACGTGCGCCGCTCTCGGGCGGCACCGCGGCGAGCGCGGACCTCGTGCTCGCCGGGTCGAGCGATGGGCAGGTGTTTGCCTTCAATGCCGCCAACGGTCAAGCGCGCTGGAAAGTGCGTCTCAACGGCGAGGTGCTCGCAGCACCCACCATCTCCGAGAGGCTCATCGCCGTGCGCACCGTCGATGGCAAGCTGCATGGTCTCGATCCTGCCGACGGCCACGAACTATGGGTGCAGCAGCAGCAGGTTCCGCGCCTCTCGCTGCGTGGCACGTCCCGTCCGTTGATCGTCGGCGATGTGGTGCTGTGCGGCTTCGACAACGGCAAGGTGCTCGCGGTGAACGGCAACGATGGCTCGGTGGCGTGGGAAGCCACGGTGACGCCCCCGCACGGCCGCACCGAGCTCGAGCGACTCTCCGACATCGATTCGGAGGTGATGGTTTCGGGTCACGACGTCTACGCCGTCGGCTTCCAGGGACGGGTGGCGATGCTCGCGCTCGATACCGGGCAGATCTGGTGGTCGCACGAGGCCTCGAGCTACCGCGGGCTGGTCTTCGATGATGACAACCTCTACCTCTCCGACGCCGACGGCGAGATCGTGGCGCTCAAGGCGCGCACCGGCGCGGAGATCTGGCGGCAGAAAGCACTGCTGTACCGCGGGTTGTCGGCGCTCGCGATCATGGACGATGCCATCGTCGTGGCCGACTTTCAGGGCTACGTGCACTGGCTCGACAAGGCGAGCGGTGCGCTCGCCGCGCGTGTCTCGAGTGGCAGCGTGCGCGTCAGCACCGCGCCGATCGTGGTCGGCGACGTGGTGGTGGTCATCAACGATGCCGGCAAGATCAATGCCTACCGCGTGAAGCCGATCCCGGGCGCGACGGCACAGGGGAAAAAGCCTGCGCCGGCAACAGATGCGCCGGCCCCGGCGCAGAGTAAGTAGCGACGGTGCGAGCACTGCCTCCGCCGCACGCGCATGCTGCCCGTCATCGCTCTCGTCGGCCGGCCCAACGTCGGTAAGTCGACGCTGTTCAACGTACTTACCGGCACGCGTGATGCGATCGTCGCGGACGTGCCCGGGCTCACACGTGACCGGCAGTACGGCTTCGGGCGCCTGGGGCCGGTCCCATACGTCGTCATCGACACCGGCGGGCTGATCGAGAACCCGAGTGGAATCGAGGCGCAGATGCGCGCGCAGACCGAGCGTGCGGTGCGCGAGGCTGATCGGTTGATCTTCATCGCCGACGCCCGCGCCGGTCTTTCACCGCAGGATCAGTTCGTCGCGCGCGAGCTGCGACGCTCGGGCAAGCCAGTCACGCTCGCCCTCAACAAGGCCGAAGGCCTCGATGCCGACATCGTCGGCGCCGATTTTCACGCCCTCGGCTTCGGTGAGCCGATCGCCATCTCCGCAAGCCACGGCCAGGGCTGCGAGGAGCTGATGCGGCAGGTGCTCGCAGGCCTCGAGCCGCAGCCACCGGCAGAGCCGGACGGCGAGGCCATCCGCATCGCCATCATCGGGCGGCCGAACGTCGGCAAGTCGACGCTCGTCAACCGCCTCCTCGGTGAAGAGCGCGTGATCGCGAGCGAGCAGCCGGGGACGACCCGCGACAGCATCCTCATCCCTTTCGAGCGCGACGGCCGCAGGTTCCTCCTCATCGACACCGCGGGCCTCAGGCGACGCTCACGGGTCGAGGACGTCGTCGAGCGCGTGAGCGTTGCCAAGACCCTGCAGGCGATCGATGAGGCGCACGTCGTCATCCTGGTGCTCGACGCGCACGACACGGTGGCCGAGCAGGACGCGAGCGTGCTCGGACTGGCGCTCGCGCGCGGCCGCGCGCTCATCATCGCCGTCAACAAGTGGGACGGCGTTCCGCCGCAGCAGCGCGAGCAGATCCACCGCCAGCTCGCCCTGAAGCTCGACTTCGTGCCGTTTGCACCGCTCTACTTCATATCGGCGCGCCATGGCACCGGGGTCGGTGACCTCGTGCACGCCACTGTGCACGCCTACGAGGCAGCGATGCGCGCGCTCCCGACCCGGGAGCTCACCCGCACGCTCGAGGAAGCGCTCACGGCGCATCAGCCGCCGCTGATCCGCGGCCGGCGCATCAAGCTGCGTTACGCACATCAGGGCGGCCGCAATCCACCGCGCATCGTGATTCACGGCAATCAGACCGCCGCGGTGCCCGAGGCGTACACGCGCTACCTCGCGAACGTGTTCCGCAAGTCCTACGATCTGTTCGCCACGCCGGTGTTCATCGAGTACCGCACCGATGTCAATCCGTACGCGCGGCGAACGAAGCCGATGCGCGCGCGCCCGCAGCGCCGCGGGCGAGCCTCGCAGCGCCACTGAGGGAGCGCAAGGAAACGCGTTTCAGGGATTGGTGCCGAAGTTATAGAGCAACGTGGCGGCCCCCTCTGGGGTCAGCTTGAAGACCGTGCCGAAGCCGTTCTGCCCGCCCTGGGAAGTCGTGCCGTAGAAGTTGCCGTCCTTGCCCTGAATCAGGCTGGTGGGGTTGGGCGGGACGTTGCCGGTGCCGGTGCCGAACATGTAGAGATTCGTCAGGGCGCTGGTCGGGTTGTACTCGAACACCGTGCCGCAGCCTCCGGCGCAGTTGGCATTGCCGCCGGAGTCGGTCGTGCCGTAGAAGTTGCCGTTGCCCGCCTGGATCAGGGCCGTCTCGGGGTTGGCACCGTCGCTCGCGTTTCCGGCGAACGCATGCAGCACAGCCTCGTTGCTCGACCCCGCGGGGATCGGGGCCAGGTGTACGGTGAACAGAGTGCCGTTGCCGTAAGTACCGCCATACTGCGTCGTGCCGTAGAGGTTGCCGTCGCTCCCCTGGGTGAGCGGCGCGAACGGGACCGCGCCGTCGGCGACTCCGCCGGCGAAGGAGTGCAGCAGGGTCTCGGCGCCACTGAGGGTGAGCTCGAACACCGTGCCGTTGTTGCTCGCGCCGCCGTAGACGGTGTTGCCGTAGAGGTTGCCGTCGGTTCCCTGAATGACGTAGGCCGCCTCGGCTCCGTCGGCCGGACCACCCGTGAAGGCGTAGAGCGTGGTTATGGCGCCCGAGGGGGTCAAACGAAACACCACGCCACAGCCCTGGCCGCCGCAGGAGCTGTTTATGACGCCGCCGAGTGCGGCGGCCCCGTAGAAGTTCCCATCCGTGCCCTGAATGAGGTCGTTCGGACTGCCGCCGTCGGCGCCACCGCTGAAAAAGTACAGCGCCGACTCAGCTCCGGCCGGGGTGATCTTGAACACAATGCCGCAGCCGCCCGGACACGACCCGGTACCCCCCGCGCCTGTTGCCCCATAGAAGTTGCCATCCGTCCCCTGGATCACGTTCTCGGGGTTCGAACCATCCGAGCTGCCACCGGCGAAGGAATAGAGCACCTTTTCGGCACCGTCCGCAGTTATGCGGAAAAAGGCCCCCTGGCCGTACGCGCCACCATAGGTGCTCGTCCCATAGAGGTTGCCGTCGCTGCCCTGCATCAAACCGCTCGGGGTGGCAGCATCGCCCGTGTAGGGCATGACCTGGCCGCCATTGTCGTCATCTCCGCAGGCCGAAAGAGCCGCGAGCAGCACACAGCCCGCTGCACCTGCGAGAAAGCCTTTGTAGCGCTCCATTGCACCCTCCCCCCCGGCTGCGCGCACGACCGGGCCCGGAGCATCATTGCACCAGAGCCAGTTTAACGCGCACAAGATGGGCGCGTTTACAGCGGCCCGTTCCCCGCGCCGGCGCCGGGGAGTCCCGGCCGCCGGCTTCCGGTTACCTCCCCGGGCACCCCCCTCCCTCGGGTCGGTCGGCCCCCGGGATTCAGCCACCGAAGGGCACCGTCGGGACGGGGCACTGCTTCACCCCGGGGGGATGGAGGGTACGCAGGTCGCTCACCCAGCACTCATCGAACACCGAGCAGTAGCAGGCTCGCATCACGATGCTGTGCAGTGCAGCGTGCAGCCGCTCGGTGAGCGCGCTGTCGTGCAGGTCTTCGGGAAATTCGATGACGTGGCGGACCTCGGACGCGCGCAGCACCGTGCCCATCACGCCGCTCGTCTCGAGCGTGTGCTGGCGCGCGGCATCGGAGCTGTGCAGGCAGCAGAGCTCGGCGAGCTCGCGCGGGTTGTGTACGGGATTTCCCTTCCAGAAGATCTCGAGTGACTCGACTTTCGCCGGTCCGACACCGAAGTTGGCGATGTTGAGGGTGAACACGTGCTCACCTTCGGCGTCGACGTCCGACTGATAGCGCTGCAGGAGCGGCCAGGAGTTCGCCTCCACGAGGCGTGCGTTTGCTTCGGCCATGCGCTCCATCGATTGCCCGTGGCGAAAGGCCACGAAGAGCGAGGTGATCGAAACGATGAGGGCGCAACCGGCGGCGCTGATGTCGATCCAGCGATGGCCGGTCTTGTGCACCTCATCCCGGTTTTGCTCGGGTATCATCGGCTGACCTGTGCGAGGGTGTCGGACTATCTTACGTCACGGGCGTGCAGCCGCTGCCGCGTACCGGAGGAACTCCGCAGAATGCCAACACAACTTCCTCGCGCCCGCCACGGCACGGCGGTGCGGCTCGCGCTCGTACCGTTGCTGCTCGCGGGCACCGCTGCGGCCGCCGCGAGCGACACACCGAGCAAGGATACCGACCCGTGGTGGGGGCACATCTCGGTACTGGCGTCCGATGAGCTCCAGGGACGCCTGACGGGAAGTGCCGGCTACCAGAAGGCCGCGGACTACGTCGCCGAGGGCTTCCGGCGCTTCGGCCTGGCCGCCGCGGGGGGCCAGCGTTACTTCCAGACGGTGCAGTACGAGGTGCAGACGGTGCTGCCGGAGAGATCCTCGGTCGCGCTGATTCGCCGGCAGGGACGCTCGGTGCTCAGTGTGGGCGATGACCTGGTGCTCCAAGCCGGCACGCTGCAGCCAGCGGAAGTCAGCGGCCCGCTGGTGTTCGCCGGCTACGGGATTCACCTGCCGGAGGTCGGCTACGACGACTTCGCCGGGCTGCCGGTGAAGGGCGCGGTCGTGGTCGTACTCACCGGCGGACCTGCGCAACTGAGCGGCGCGCAGCGCGCCCACGCGTACGCGGAAGCGCTGCCCCGGTTCCTCGAGTCAGCCGGCGCCATCGGGCTGATCAGCATCACCGCTCCGAAGAACCGCGAGGTGCCCTGGGAGCGCATCAAGGCCGCCTCGGTGCAGCCGGGGATGCTGCTCGAGGAGGTTGCACTGCGCCGCTACCGCGGCGCGATGTTCACGGCACGCTTCAATGACGCTGCCGCCGCCAAGCTCTTCAGCGGCTCCGGGCACACCTTCGACGAGTTGACCGCTCTCGCCGATGCGCATCAGCCGTTGCCCCGTTTCGCACTCCGCATGGATTTCGCGGGGCAGGTGGCCGCCACGCACTCACACACCCGCGCCGACAACGTGATCGGCGAGCTGCCGGGAAGCGATGCCGGTCTTGCCGGCCAGGCGATCGTCCTGTCGGCGCACCTCGATCACCTCGGTACCGGCAAACCCGATCACGGCGACGGCATCTTTCACGGCGCGATGGACAATGCATCGGGAGTGGCGTCGCTCCTCGAGGTGGCGCGCGCGCTGCACGATGCAGGCCTCCATCCACGCCGCTCGGTGCTGTTCGTGGCGGTCGCCGGCGAGGAGAAGGGGCTGCTCGGATCGCGCTACTTCGCGGCTCACCCGACGCGGCACGCCGGACAGATCGTCGCCGATATCAACATGGACATGTTTCTGCCGCTGTATCCGCTGAAG
>Ga0187783_10001452_pt1 | contig 17458 bp, 12 predicted proteins | sample 1015_SJ02_MP02_2_FD_132471 | JGI IMG/M metagenome (GOLD analysis project Ga0187783, IMG submission 132471) | Tropical peat soil microbial communities from peatlands in Department of Meta, Colombia - 1015_SJ02_MP02_20_MG | ecosystem: Environmental > Terrestrial > Soil > Wetlands > Peat | place...
CCGGGCAGCGGCTTGTCGGCGATGAGCCCGGGACCGTTGTCGGCGTAGTAGTTGAAGATGTCGGTGCAGAACTGGGCCTCGCCGACCGCCTGGGCGGGCCGCTTGCCCATCTCCTTGGTGATCAGCGCGGCCAGGTCGGTGGCGCGCTCGGTGAACAGCTCGGCGATCCGCTTCACGATCGCGGCGCGCTCGGCGACCGGGCGCAGCCTCCATGCCGCGAACGCCTCGGTCGCAGCGGCGAGCGCTTCCGCGACCTCCGCGTCCGTGGCGAAGGGGAAAGTCTTGGCCACCTCGCCGGTCGCCGGGTCGGTTACCTGATAAGGCGGGGTCTGCGTCATGCCTGCTCCCGGTGTCGCTACGGTAAGGGTCGAGTAAGACAACGCTACGGGAGCAAGGTACCCAGCTCCAGACCCCATCTCCCCTACCCGGGCCGGGACCGGGCCGGTGAACCCAGATGATCATGAGCGGGATGCGCGGCCGTTCTCCGGCACTGCGCCGGCCGAACCCCTGGCTCCGGCACTGCGCCGGGCGAATAGCGCTACTCGCCGGTCTCGCCGTCGATCGACTCCCTGATGAGATCGGCATGGCCGTTATGGCGGGCGTACTCCTCGATCATGTGGCACAGGATCCAGCGCAGGCTCGGTGCTCTGCCGTCTGGCCAGGTCCGCTGGACAAGCTGGTCGAGACCGCCGCGGGTGAGCGCCTCGTCAACGAGCGAGCGCGACCGGTCCACGGCTTCTTGCGGTCTCGCCCGCAGCCAGCGGCGGTTCAGGACGTCCATGTTGATCCGGTTCGGCCATGGGCGGGCGGTTTACTGGGGGGCCGCGGCGCCGGAGCTGGCAGGCTGCATAGTTTCTGCCCGGTCGAGCAGCGGCTTGCACTGCAGCCGCTGGGCGATGGTGCGGGCTTCACCGATCGCGGTCGCCGCAGCCGCGTCATCGCCGGTACGCAGCAACCAGGCGGCGTGGTCGAGCAGGCCGTGGGCGAGGTGGTAGGGGGTGGAGTGCTGGCGCAGGCCGCCGATCGCGGCGGCGAACGCCCCGTCGGGGTCCGGGCCACCGTCCGCGGCGGTGAGGCGGGCGCGGGCCAGGTCGCGCTCGGTGCGCAGCATGGGGGCCAGCTGCCCGGGCTGGTAGCCGTTGAGCATGGCCAGCAACTCGGTGCCGGTGGCAGTGTCGGCCAGTTCGTGTGCGCTGCGGGTGGCCAGCGGCCAAGCCCACCGCAGGTATTCGTGGCTAACCTCGAGAGCGCCGGCCTGGCCGAGGGTGGCGCGGGCGTGGCGGAGCGCGGCGGCAGGCTGGTGGCGAGCGGCGGCGGTGAACGCTTCCGCGATCGCGATAAGCGCCTTGTCCTGGGGGTCTTCGCTGGCCCGCAGGTCGTCCAGCCTGGCCAGTGCTTTCTCGGCGGCGGGGACGTCGCCGCGCAGCGCCGCGACCCAGGCCCGGCAGCAGCCGAGGTATTCCAGGTAGCCGAGACCGTCGGCGTCCATGGCCTGGGCCAGCTCGGCTTCGGCGCTGCCCCACTCGCCGGTCATCAGCAGGGCCTGGGCCAGGTTCTCGACCGCGACCGCGAGGAAGTCCCGGGCGCCGGCCCGGCGCAGGTGCGCGGCGGCGGCGCGGGCCGCCTCCGCGCCGACGGCGGGATCGGTGCCGGTTACCGCGTCGGACAGGTTAAGCAACGCGCGGCCCAGGCGCCGGTTGTCGCCGGCTTGCTCGGCCAGCCGGGCGGCCTCCCGAAGGTAGGCGGCCGCCTGGGGACGCCGGCCTACGGTGCCGTGCCAGATCGCGCGGGTGGTGAACAGGTCGGCCAGGGTGGCGTCGTCCACCGCGAGCGCCTGTCCCAGGCTGAGCGCCTCGGTGGTCAGCGCGTCCGCGGTGGGTGCGCCCGCGAGCACCTCCAGTACCGCCAGTTGGCTTAGGGCCTGGACGGTATCGATGTCCGGATCTTCTCGCAGCACCGCGACCGCGGCGGTGAGCTGCTCGCGCGCGTCAGCGTGCCGCCCCCAGGTGCGCAGCGCCTCCCCGGCGATCACCTGGGCGCGAGCGGCCGGGCGGTCGTTGCCGCCCTGCCGGTAAAGGTCCCCGGCCCGGCCCGCCTGCTCGATGGCCATGGCCCAGTCGCCGTTGGTGAGGGCGGCGGCGGCAGCGTGCTCCCACAATGCAGCGGCTGACTCGTCGTTGCAGGTGCCTGCCTGGGTGAGCTGGGCGGCGGTGGCGTAGCTGGTGGCGGCCAGCGCGGGAGCCCCGGTACGGCCGGCCCGTTCCGCGGCCCGGATCAGCGCCGCGATCGCCTCGGCGCGGATTTCTCCGGCATCGGGGTCGGTGGGGAGGGCGTCCAGCGCGTCCAGATAGTGGCGGGCGATGACGTCGGCGACCTCCTCGCCGTCACCAGGAAAGGCGGCGCGCAGGTGGGCGGCGACCTTGAGGTGGCGGGCCTTGCGGTCGCGGCGGGACAGGGTGTCGTAGGCGACCTGGCGCAGCATGTTCTGGGCGAACTGGTAACTGCCCTTCTCCGGGGACAGCGGGTCGGCGGACACGGTGAACACTTCCCGGCGCACCAGCTCATCCAGGGCCGCCCGCACCGCGGGTTCACCCTGGCCGGAGACCGCGATCAGCGCCTCGGCGGCGAACGTAGTGCCCAGCACCGCGGCGTCGGCCACCAGGCGGCGCACGCCCGGGTCGAGGACGTCCAGGCGGGCGGCCAGCAGGGCGTGCAGGCTGTCCGGGACCGCCAGGTCCCCGACGTCCCCGATCAGCCGGTAGACCCCCTCGACCGGCTGGACGACGTCCCGGTCGATCAGCGAGCGCACCGTCTCCACCGCGAACAGCGGGATGCCCTGGGCCTGGGCGGTGACCGCCGCCCGGGCCGACGGTGACATGCCGGGCACCAGCGCGTCGACCAGCTGGTCCATTGAGGCGGGATCCAGCGGGTCCAGAGTCAGCGTGGTCCGGTTGCGCCCGGCGCCGAATCCCGGCCGGGCCTGCCCGAGCTCGGGACGGGCGAACGCCAGCACATACAACGGCAGGTCCCGCACCCAGTCGGTGACGTAGTCCAGGAAGTCCAGCAGTCCCGCGTCGGCGTACTGCGCGTCCTCCACCAGCAGTACCACCGGGCCCTCCGCCGCCAGCCGCTCGAAGAACAACCGCCACCCAGCGAACAGCTCCTCCCGGGCCAGCGACCCCCCGTTGTCCCTGGCGAAGGCCACCCCCAGCAGCCGACCCAGCCGCAGGCCGACATAGGCTTGCTCGCCTGGGTCAGAGACGAACCGGTCCAGCCCGGCGGCCAGCTTGGCCGCTGCTGCCTCGGCGGAGTCTTCCTCGGCGATGGAAAGCCGCTGGCGGATGATCTCGGCCAGCGCCCAGAACGCCACCCCGTCCCCGTAGGACAGGCACCGGCCCCGGTGCCACCACACCTGCTCCGCCAGCCCATCGACGTACTTCTCGAACTCCCAGCCCAGCCTGGACTTGCCCACCCCCGCCGGGCCGGACACCAGCACCAGCCGTGACACCTTGCGCTCTGCGGCCGCGTGGAACAGTTCCCTGACCGTGCGCAGCTCTGCATCCCGCCCCACCAGCGGCGCCTCCAGCCCGTCCACCCGCTGGACTCCGCCCACCCCGGCCAGTACCCGGGTCGCCCGCCACAATTGCACCGGCTCGGCCTTGCCCTTCAGCGCATGCTCCCCAGCGTCGGTGAACCCCACCCCACCGCCAGCCAGCCGCTGCGTCGCGCCATCCACCAGCACCGACCCTGGTTCGGCTGCCGTCTGCACCCGGGCGGCAGTGTTCACCGTGTCCCCGGCCATCCCCTCGCCGCCGGCACCCACGGTGACGGCTACCTCCCCGGTCACCACCCCGCACCGGGCCGCCAAACCCGCTACCCCTGACCGCTGACCCAGCTCAGCCACCGCGGCCACCAGGTCCAGGCCGGCGCGTACCGCTCGCTCCGCGTCGCCCTCCGCGGCCACGGGGGCCCCCCATACCGCCATCACGGCGTCCCCGATGAACTTCTCCACCACCCCGCCGTAACGCTCGATCACCGTCCGCGCCACCACGAAATACTCCGACAGCAGTTCCCGCACCGCCTCCGGATCCCGCGATTCCGACAGCGGCGTGAACCCGACCAAGTCGCAGAACAGCACTGAGCACACCCGCCGCTCCGCCACCGGATCGGCAGCCACCGCGGTCCCGGACAGGCCCGATGTCGTCACGGACGGTGCGGACACCGGATCAGACAAGCGGTGCCCGCAAGAACGACAGAACGGCTTTCCCGGCGTCACCGGCTCACCACATGACGGGCACCGCCCCAAAGGAGCGCCGCAGTCCTCACAGAACCGGTCGCCATCCCCCCGGGACGCACCGCACCGCGGACACGTCACCACGAGGCATTTATACCCCCCGGGCCAGCCCCCGGCACATGGCCCGCAACGGCGGCCCGCCCCGCCCGAGAACGACCCAGTCGCCGCAGCATTGCCGACGGGCGTGGCTGGCGGTCTTACCTGCCGGGATGGTCGATGTCTACCGGCGGCAGATCCTGCACCTGCTGTTTGGTGATGCTGAGCCGGATGCCGTCGTCGAGCGCAGTCACGGCGCTGATCGGGATGGCCACCTCCTTGCGGCCCCACAGGTGTCCCTCCTGAAGGAGCACATGGGTTACCCCGTGGCTGGCCGGGTCGATGACAAGCCCTTGCACCTGCCCGATGTCGCCGTCGGCGGCGAAGACGAGATCGCCGCGGCGCACCGCCACTTCTCCCCGGGGGACGGAGTCGTAGGTGGCGCTCTCACCGGGCTGGCCCAGGTAGGAGCGCAGGCCGTAGTGGGCCATTTCCAGTACCTGGTCGGCGTGGTAGCCCGGATACGAATTACTACTTGATAGGAAATGCTTCTGCTCGCCGCGCTCGAGCTTCTCGAACTCCGCGCGGGTGCAGCGGAGCCTGATCTGGCCCGCCGAGGCGTCGACAAGACCGAGCGGGACGAGCCGGCCAAGACCATGTCCATGACCATGCGTCGGCTTGACCACAAGATGGGTGATCGTCCGGGTCACCGGGTCGACGACCACGCGGCTCACCTGCCCGCAGGGCCCATCAGCACAGCTGGCGTCGGCTCCGATCGTGAACGGTGTCGCCTCGGCCATGGCCACCCTCCTTCCCTGGACTTTAGCGCGAACCCAGCCAGCCACGGCGCGTTCGAACGGCCGGGCCGCCACGAGCACGCGCTCGCCACCGACACGCCGGAATTCGCCGAATCATGAAGCTCGCCCGGCACCGCAGTCATCCTGGGCGGCCGTCTGCGCCAGGCCGCGGGAAGGGTTGCTCGCCGTGATGCGGGCCGGCCACCCTTGGCCTGGGCCGTGGGCAACCGGATCTGCATCCCACGGCAACCTCGGACTAGCACTCAGGGAATAAAGGAGCTTGACGTGAACAATCCGATCAGCGCGCTAAACCGCGAGTGACGGTCGTGGCCGGACTGGCGCTCGTCACCGGCGCCTCCTCAGGCATCGGCCGGGCTTTCGCCCAGCGCCTTGGTGCGCAGGGATACGACCTGCTGGTTGTGGGACGGCGCCGCGGCCGACTCGAAGAGCTCGTGGCCGCGCTCCCGGATGTGCAGGTACGTCCGGTGGTCGCCGACCTTGGCACCGACGCAGGCGTGGCGGCGGTCGCCGAGAGGTGCGCGGCAGAGGCCGTCACCGTGCTCGTCAACAACGCCGGGGTCGCGCACTACATGCCGTTCGCCGAGCTTCCGGCGGATAAGGCGGACGAGCTGCTGCACGTGAAGGCCGTTGCCCCGACCATGCTGGCGCGCGCCGCGGTCCCCGGCATGGTGGCCCGCGGCGAAGGCACGATTATCAATGTGTCGGGCATGCTGGCGTTCAGCGGGCCGGCGTCCCTGGACCAGCTGCCGCTGCGCCGGGCCGTTTACACCGCTGCCCTGGCTTTCACTCTCGCGCTGTCGCAAGTGATGCACGAGGAGCTGAGATCCCAGGGCCTGCGGGTGCAGGCGCTGTGCCCTGGCGTCGTCGCGACCGAGTTCCACGAGCGCCAGGGACTCGACCTCAGCGCCGTGCCCCGCATGTCGGCCGACGACGTGGTGACCGCGAGCCTGCGGAGCCTGGAGCTCGGTGAGGTCGTCTGCGCTCCGGGGGTCGAAAGATTCGACCTGCTGGATGCGGTATTTCGAGCCGACCTTGCGGCGTTCGGGGCCCAGGCGCCACAGCTCGCCGAGCGCTATCAATCAAGCTGATCGCCTGACGGGACGTGCGCTCGATAAGGCAAGAGAGAGTCGGGACCCAAACCAGGCGCCAGGCCAGTTAGATGGTCCGGCTAGCGGAACAGGCCTTGCCCGTACGAGTCGGTGGCGTCCCGTACCCCTGGGAGGGCGAAGAAATACCCTCCGCCGAACGGTTGCACGTAGTCGACCAGAGGCTCGTTGATGAGCCGCTTCTGGATCGTCTCGAACTGCCGCTGGGTGTCCTGCTGGTAGGCAATGAAAATGTGTCCCGCTTGCAGGTTCCCGTTCTCATCCACGCCGAGGTCGTAGTTGTAGGAGCGGCGTACGATCCGCTGGCGGGCGGTCGCGTCGGTGCGTGGGTTGGCGAGCCTGATGTGGCTGTCCAGCGGGATGACGTGCCCCTGGGGGTCGGCGGCATAGTCGGGGATGTCGAATTCGCTGGTGCCGTCCAGCGGCGCTCCGCTGTCGCGGCGACGGCCGAACATGTTCTGCTGCTCGTTGATGGACACGCGATCCCAGAACTCGACGAGCATCCGGATCAGCCGTACGACCTGGTAGGAGCCGCCCAGCGCCCAGCGGGGCTCGGCGGGATCGTCGACCCAGACCAGGCTGCTGGCCAGCGTCCCGGTCGGGTTGGCGGTGCCGTCCTTGAACCCCATCAGGTTCCGCGAGGTCCCGGAAGGGCGTGGCGGGGAGGCGTAGCCCTCTATCTTCCACCGCAACTGCATGCCGCCGTTGGTGTGCTTGGTGATGTCGCGGATGGCGTGGTGGACCGTATCAGGATGGTTGGCGCACAGTTGGAGCAGCAGGTCACCATGCAGCCAGGCGGGTTCGAGAAAGTCGTTGGGGAACGGCTCCATGACGGTCAGCTTCAGCGGTTTGCGGTCCGCGAGGCCGTAACGGCCGTCGAACAGGCTTGATCCCACGGACAGGGTGATGGTCAGTCCGTCCGCCGGCACCGTGGGCCCCAGGACGTCGCTGTCGGAGGGCGGCTGCCCGACCCCGAGGTCGGATGGGATACCGCCGGTGGTGAGGAACCAGGCACGGTTGGTCAGCTCGTACATGAGGAGCGCGAGGTCGGGCTGGTTGGACACGGTGCAGTCGAAGGCGGCGACGCACGCGAACGGCTGCTTGTCCCGTGGTCCCGGCGTGAGCACCCCGGCCTGGTGGGCGCCATGGAACGGATAGGCCGATGCAGTGACCGGGCCGCTGCCCCTGGCCTGGTCGGCGTCCGCGCGCGCGCCGCCGGCCAGCACTCCGGCGGTTAGCGCGGTCCCGGCCGCGCCCGACAGCGTGCCCTTGAGAAAGTTGCGCCGGTTGACGTTCACGCGCGGGGTCGCTCCTTTGGCGGGGTCAGGCTGCATCGTGAGGGCCTCAATGGACCGGGGGAACTTCGAGGAGATCCGGGACAGCGGCGAGCGTCTCGAGCACCGCGTCGATGGCGGCGTCCACGTGCTCGCGCGCCGTAAGCGAGGCTGTGCCCAGTGACTGCCACTGGCCGTTGACCCGGGTCGCGAGCAGAGCCTGGTTCAGGATGTCCAGCTGGCTGTCGGCTATTTCAGGCAGGCCGGGCTGCCGGGCATTGATCAGCGGTGCCAGGTAGCCCAGCACGGCCACGGTGACCTGCACGTCGGCGTAGGTCTGCGCGAATGCCGCATCACCACCTTGGTCGTCGAGGCCGGAGAGGTGGTCACGCAGCGCGTCCTCGAGGATTTCGTGCGCGCGGACCGGCAGGTTCGCCGGGTCGCCGGCCAGGTCGGCGGAGGTCAGGTTCTGCTGCACCAGCGCGACGTTGCTGGCCAGCGTCGCGGCGACCGGCAGCAGGGTGGCCGCGCTCTGGCCGTGCCACAGGCCGTATTCCAGCCGGTGCAGGCCGGTGAAGTTCTTGTCGTTGACTCCGGCGGGGAGGCCATCCGGCAGGCCGTCGACCGCCAGGCCGATGTTGCCGAAGCTGTCGTAGGAAGCGCCGACGCGCTCCCAGTCCAGCTGCGCGGTGAGCCAGTCCTCCTTCGCCGCGGCCATGTCACCACCGCGCAAGTCAGCCTGGATCCGGGTCACCGCTCGCGCCAGGTCCGCGAGCTGTCGTGCCGCATAGGCCTGGTACTCCTTATTCGGACCCGCGAGTTGGCCGGTGGTCACCGGCTTGACGCCGACCGCGGTGCCTTTGATCGGGCTGGCCACAGCCGGGTTAGCGGCAGCCGCGTTCCCGGCGGCGGTCACCCGGACCAGCTGGGACACTGTGGCCGGCAGGCCGCCCATGAAGCACTTGAAGACATAGGTGCCGCTGTACAGCGTGGCGCTGAGCTGCGCGCTTGTTCTCGGGCCGATCGTCTCGATCTCGGCCACGATGTCGCCGGACGCGTCGTCGAGATTGATCTCGCCCGCGAGCCCGGACTGGTTGTCGACCGTGAACGTCTGGGTTCCGGCGCTGGCGGAGGTCCAGTCCCGCGCGCACCCGGTCCGGGTCACGGTCACCACCGCAGCCGATGCGGAACTTGCGGCGGGAAGCGCTGCGATCGTGGTCCCGGCGGCGAGGGCCGGTATCACGACAAGGACCCCGGCCACCGCCCACGGCCGCTGTCCGGCCAGCCGCTGCCACCGGCCCGCGGTGTTCGCGTGGGCAGCGGCTGGTGCTGCCACGGCCCGGCCGGCCTTCGCGAATGCCGGGATGACCACGGCGAGGTAGGCGATCCACGCCACGACCTGAAGCACGGTCATCTTCGGCGACAGGCCGGTGACCCCGGTGATCAATGAGACCCACCAGGACCCCGGGTCGGCGTGTACGGCGAGGTCGAAAGCTACCCATCGCTGTCCCGGCAACAGGCCTGCGGCCTGCAAGTCGCCGAGCCCGGACGCGAGCATTCCGGCGGCGATCACGATCAGGGCGAACGCGGCCCGATTGAAGAACACTCTTTCGTTCAGCTTGACCGCCCAGCGGTACAGCAGCCAGCAGAGCACCACGGCGGCCGCCAGCCCGGCGACGCTGCCCGCGAGCGCCCCGGCCGGCTGTCCCGGCTGGTGGACGGCCGTCCACCAGGACTGCGTCGTCTCCAGGCCTTCGCGGCCGACCACCAGGAACGCCGTAATCGTCAGCGTTGCCGCGCCGATCGGCGCCACGCGGGCGATGTCGCCGCGGCGTCGGGCCTTCAGGCCGGCGGCGGTGCCGCGCATCCAGAAGATCACCGCGGTAACCCAGCCCACCGCGAACACGCTGAGCAGCCCGTCGACCGCGTCTTGGGCCTGCCTGGACACCCCGCCGGTGGAAGAGATCAGGACAGCAGCGGAACTGCCGGACAGCATTACTGCGCCCAGCACGCCGAGCCAGATCGGCGCCGCCGGTGTCTTCCTGGCGTGGCCGTCGTGACCCCGGCCGTCGTCGGCGCGCGCCGACGCCGCCAGGCACACGGCGGCCAGCAAAATGCTGACCACCAGGCCAGACCCGAGGCCCTCCCGAAGTCCGCTCAGCAGATTAGGAACGAAATCGCCCATGCAACGATCTAAGGTAGGACCCACTCAGATAGGTCGTCCACCGATCTGAACATAAAGTCGTCACCGTGAGTAGCCGGAGAGCCTGCTCGCGGCAACCTTCGGCACCTGTGCGGCGCCGCCGCGGCCAGGGAGCTACCCGCTAGCCGATCTTGGCGGTCGCATGGTCGCGGTCGATCGCGAATACCGAGCAGTTCGCCACCAGCCCCGTCATCACCCGCCAGCAAGGCATCCAGCAGCGGCGCGTCCTGGCTGTGACCTGGAGCTGATTGGCTGGGTGCGGACTGGCAGGTGGCGGACGGCCGGGGAGGATCTGGATGGGCACTGAGCCGGCGATGATCAGCGTCGAGGTGCGGGGACAGGTGGCCGTGGTCCAGATGAGATACGGCAAGGCCAACGCGCTGGACACGGCGTTGTGCCGGAGCCTGACCGCGGAGTTTGGCGAGCTCGCGGGCCGTGGCTGTCGCGCCGTGGTCCTCACCGGCCGTGGTTCCATCTTCTCGGCGGGTGCAGACCTGCTGCGGCTGCGCGATGGCGCCCCGGGCTATCTCGACGAGTTCCTGCCCGCGCTCAGTGAGGCCTTCCTGGCGGTGTTTGACTGCCCGGTGCCGGTGGTCGCCGCCGTGAACGGGCACGCGATCGCTGGTGGCTGTGTCCTGGTCTGCGCTTGCGACTACCGGGTGATGAACGAGGGCCACGGGCGCATTGGCGTCACCGAATTGCTGGTGGGCGTTCCGTTCCCGGTGACCGCGCTGGAGATTTTGCGCTTTGCCGTGGGAACCCGTCGGCTGAGCGAGCTCGCGTGCTTCGGGCGGACCTACCGCGCCGCGGAGGCGGTGGGCCTTGGCCTGGTCGATGAGGCGGTGACGGAAACGCAGGCGCTGGCCCGGGCGGCCGAGGTCGCCGCGGAACTCGCGGCGCGGCCGGCTGAACCGCTGCGCTACACCCGCAGCCAGGTCCGCGGTCCCGTGCTGGAGCGGATCGCCCGGCAGCGCGCGACCGACAGTGAGGTGCGCCGGATGTGGGCCTCCCCGTCCGCCCGCCAGGCGGTCGAGGCCTACGTGAACAAGACGCTGCGGGCCCAGCCACCCGCAACGTAACGAACAGGCCCTGTCAGCCATGCACCTCGCGAAAGGCCGGGGTGGTTCGGCGCGTCGAGCAGGGTCGGCGACCCTCTCGCGATGCTGTGATGCCGGTCAGGGCGCTAGCGGTATTTCGGCGGTGACTTGCTGCGTCTCGCTTGCGAAGGTGAGGGTCAGGAGGCTGGCCTCGGGGGCCAGGCGAGGCCGCATCGTGAGCTTGATCTCTGCGTACCCCGGGTGGCCGCGGCTGCCGCCGAAATTGCTGATGTACAAGCCGCCAAGGTCGTCTTCGGCGAAGACCGTTACGGCGTCGCGCTTGTGCTGGCCGTCCGGGCTGTAAGTCCACCAGTCTGGCGTGGCCTGAAGGTACAGGTTCCACGACGCAGGCCATGACGCGAGGGTATTGAGGCGTGCTGCCGTGCCGTCAACCGGCGGCAGTGCCGTGTCGAGGTCGATGTGCAGTCGTGGCCCGTCGGCGCGGCCGGCGGCGCTGAGCAAGCTGTGCCAGCCCCGGGGAAGGCCGCTGGGCGGGCGCTGCCTGATAAGTGCCGTGCACAGGCGGGTGAACTGACCCGGCAGGGGGCTGGCGCCGTCCGCCAGCACGCCTTCCCGGAGCGTGGCCGTTTGCGCGAGCACGTCCCGGCATCGCCGCTTCAGGTCCGGGCCTGCTGGCAGGTCCTTGTCGAGGTAGTCCAGCAGGATCGACCATGCCGTGTCCCGGAGCTCCCGCTCGGCGGGACTGCCGACGGCCGGGCTTAGCCCGCTTACCCGCACCGGCGCGAGGCTGGATCGCAGCAGGCGTGCCACCGAAGTATCCCGTCCCTGCACGTCCAGCCAGCGGCTGCCGCCTTCCGGAATCGAGTCAAGCGCGCAAACCACGTCGAACCGGAGCCGATGGTCCGAGTCCGCGTACCCCGACTCAAGGCGCAACGTGCGCGTCGAGCCCTGATCATCGGTGACGGCGACATCGCGCAGCTCAGGAAGCCAGCGCTGCGACTGGCGCGCACGCACGACGGCCTCTGCCACTGCCAGCGAGGCCTCCAGGGACGCGCCTTCCGGGCCGGCTATCAGGATGCCGGGGGTCAGCTCGCCTTCCTCTACCTCGATGGTCCCGGCACCCCCGAACGACCACCGGCCCAGGGTGATCTCTTGTGCCTCCGCCCGGCCGGTGCCTGCGTGCAGCTGCCAGTCAGCGAACTGCCGACGGTTTTCTACTTCTGACCGCAGTGCGGGCCAGCTGCGGAAGCCATGCTCACGGGCGATGGCGAGCTGGGCCGCCGCGAGGGTGGGACGTTCCGATACCGCGCGAAGCCGCGCTAGCGCCTCCGGCTCGCCGGCGGCCGCGGCGCGAAGCAGCTCACGGGCCTTGCGGCGAAGCTGGTCAATGTCAGCGCGCTCGGGAAGGTCAGCCATGACGTCTCCTCGGAGCCCAGGTCCGCGTTCAGGCTCGTCAAGAAGACGAAGATGATGGAAAGCCACAGGCGAACCGAGAGGCGGACTCAAGTCCTTCCCGCGAACCCGGAGGCACCCTCCCTAGCCTTGCCCGAATCGTACGCGGGCAGCGGAGACCAAGGCAACCGCCAACACCAGGCCCCGGCGAGGTCAATGCCAGGACCAGCCACTCGGTCCCAGGAAATCCCGCCTTAGCCTCAGTAACAGGCCGCACATAGCTGGATGTCGCGCTCGCCGCAGGGCTAAAGATCTCTAATGGCGGGGGTTACAGAAGCGTGTGCGGTCTGGCGGACAGCCGGTGCCATCCTCCGGCGCTCCAGCGCTGAGCCGGCCAAGATCACCGTCAAGGGCGGCGCCAACTGCATCTCGGGCGCTGGCGCTGTCAGCGATCATCCGTCTCACGATGCGGATCGCCGGCCGCAGCCCTGCCCGGCCGAGGGGGCCACTCGTCGTGGCGAAACCGGCTCGTCCAGCGGCGGCCATCCAGCAGTCTCAGCACCGGGATATACCGCATCTCAACTACCAGCAGCGCGAGGGCCGTGGCCACGGTGGCCAGCAGCAGCCGCCCCTCGCCCGCGGCGGCGCCGATGGCTGCGGCGGCGAAGATCGCCGCGGCCGTCGTCAGCCCCCGGATCGTGTGCAGCGGCTCCTGGCGGAATACCAGGCCGGCGCCGATGAAGCCAATGCCGGTCAGCGCGCCCTGCAGCGCGGTCGGCGCCCCGTGCACCGCGAGCACCCCGACGATCCCGGCGCCGATGCCGATCAGGGCGAAAACGCGGTCCCCGGCCGGAGCGTCGCGCAGGTCTCGCTCGAACCCCAGCGCGTAGGTGAGCGCGGCGGCCACCATGAGGTGCATAACGTCTGCGGCGGCGGGTGTCACCTCACGGTCCCCCCGGCGGATACCAGGCGGCGTCCATGACGGGAGCGTAGCCGCCCTGCGGCTTGAACCGCGGCACGGTACCACCCGGCCCCGCGACCACGCGCCTCAGCGAACCCGGCCGACGGCAGCGGATCTGACTGGCCGAGACGACCACGCTCGCGCAAAGTGCTCAGCAGGCTGTAACCCCGCCATTAGAGATCTCAGCCGACTCAGTTGACCGCTTCCGGGCTGCCGCTGCTACGCGGGGCGGTAGCGGAGGTAGACGGTACCGCTGCCGAACCTGCGTTCCTCGGCCAGGGCCAGGTCGAAACGGACCTGATCGGGCAGGGCCCGGGTGCCGCCGCCGACCACGACCGGGACGACGAACAGCTGATACTCGTCGACCAGCTCGGCCGCGATGGCCTGAGCCGCGAGCCGGGCGCCGCCGACGGTGAGGTCGCGGTCGGCCGCTTTCTTCAGCTTGCGCACCTGGACCGGGTCGAACTCGGACTCGACGCGGGTCCGGTCGGTGTCCGGCGTCTGGAGCGTGGTGGAGTACACGATCTTGTCGGCGGCCTGCCAGATCCGGGCGAAGTCAAGCGAGACGGGCCGACGGTTCGCGACCGTGTGCGCCGTTTCCCAGTACCGCATGGTCTGGTACATCCGTCGGCCGTAGAGATAGGTCCCGACCGGCCGCTCCAGCTCGTTGACGAATGCGTGAACTTCCTCGTCCGGTGCCGCCCATTCGAAACGCCCGTCGGCGTCGGCGATGTAGCCGTCGAGCGACATGATGGCCGAGTAGATCAGCCGGGCCATATGAACCTCCCTTACTCTGTGTTTTTCCGGTGGGGTAGGGATATCAGCGCTTACAGGAGGATTTGCCTGTAATGCCCGGGGGTGCCGACCTGTACTTCCACAAGACCGGGGCCGTGGCGCCCCGCCCAGGCCTCACGGGCGCAGGTCCGAGGGGTCGGCTCGGAACCGTAGCTATCGAGGTTCTTGACGCAAGGTCAGACGGGACCCGGACGCCGGACTCATCGGCGCGCTGACCGAGCCGATGTGGCACGCTGTGGAGGCGCCGGCGCGAAGGTCACCGCCTGGGCTCAGGGGTGCGGATGCGGTCTGGTCTGTCATTGTTAGTTGAGGGTTAGCAAGTATCCGGGTTCTAGGTGGGGAGCATGTCCGCCCATGACGCTTAATTCTGACGCGGACGCGGCCGTGCAGGCAGGCCGTGCGCTCGGACCGCGCTACAAGTGGATCGCGCTGTCGAACACGACGCTTGGCATGCTGATGGCGACGATCAACCAGTCGATCGTGCTGATCGCGCTGCCGAGCATCTTCCGCGGCATTGGGCTGAACCCGCTGAGCCCCGGTAACACCAGTTACCTGCTGTGGATGTTCATGGGTTTCCTGGTGGTGTCCGCGGTGCTGGTGGTGTCGTTCGGGCGGCTGGGCGACATGTTCGGCAGAGTGCGGATGTACACCCTGGGCTTCGCGGTCTTCAGCATCGCGTCCATCTTCCTGACCGTGACCTGGATGCACGGCAGCGACGGCGCGTTGTGGCTGATCATCTGGCGGGTCGTGCAGGGTATCGGCGGCGCGTTCTTGTTCGCGAACGCCGCCGCCATCGTCACCGACGCGTTCCCGGCCAACCAGCGCGGCACCGCCCTCAGCGTGAACTCGATCGCGGCAATTGCCGGGTCGTTCATCGGCCTCATCCTCGGCGGCGTCCTCGCCCCGGTGAACTGGCATCTGATCTTCCTCGTCTCGGCACCTATCGGCGTGTTCGGCACCGTGTGGGCGTACGTCATGCTGCATGACATCGGGGTGCGCAAGCACGCGCAGATGGACTGGTGGGGCAACCTGCTGTTCGCCGCCGGGCTGATCGCCATCCTGGTCGGCATCACCTATGGCCTGCTGCCCTACGGCGGGCATCCGATGGGCTGGACCAACCCGTGGGTGCTCACCGCGCTTTTCGGCGGCCTCGCGCTCCTGATCATCTTCGTGTACGTCGAGACCAAGGTGGCCGAGCCGCTGTTCCGCATCTCCCTATTCAGGATCCGGGCGTTCGCCGCCGGGAACATCGCGAGCATGATGCTCGCGATGGGCCGCGGCGGCATGCAGTTCATGCTGATCATCTGGCTGCAAGGCATCTGGCTGCCGCTGCACGGCTACAGCTACAGTCAGACCCCGCTGTGGGCCGGCATCTACCTGGTGCCCTTGACGACCGGCTTCCTGTTGGCCGCGCCGTTGTCCGGAATACTGTCCGACCGGTTCGGCCCCAAGGCATTCACCGTGGGCGGCGCGCTGCTGACGGGGGCGAGCTTCCTGCTGCTGACATTCGTCCCGGTGGACTTCGCCTACTGGGAGTTCGCGATCGTCATCGCCCTCAACGGGTTCGGCTCCGGCCTGTTCTTCTCGCCGAACTGGGCGGAGATGATGAACTCGGTCCCGCCCGACAGGCGCGGAGCGGCTGGCGGCATGATCGCCACCTTCCAGAACTCCGCGTTCGTGCTGTCGATCGGCATCTTCTTCACCCTGATGGTGGCCGGCCTGTCAAGCAAACTCCCGACCGCCATGTACAGCGGGCTGACCGTGCAGGGTGTCCCGGCCGCCACGGCCGCGCCGATCTCACACCTCCCCCCGATCGGCGTGCTGTTCGCCTCCTTCCTCGGCTACAACCCGATGCAGCAACTGCTCGGCCCGCTGCTGCATCACCTGCCCCCGGCCCACGCGGCCTACGTGGCCGGACGGGAGTTTTTCCCGCACCTGATCACGGCACCGTTCCACAGCGGTCTCGGCGTGGCCTTCGGGTTCGCCATCGCGGCCAACGTGGTCGCGGCCATCGCCTCGGCGCTAACGGGCCGGCGCACGCCGGCACCTGCCGCGCGCGAGTCACTGGGTTACGAACTGGCTGCCGTGGCCGGCGAAGGCGGCTTCGAACCCGGCGAACTCGTCGTGCCCAGCGTCCCGGAACAGAGCACCGAACCGGCTGACCAGCCCGACTAGGGTCAGTGCTGGTCCGTTCTGGTCGATCCGTTCGGTCCTGGTCCAGCGGTCGCATAGCCGGCAACCGCGGGCTGAAGCAATAGCCTTGCTGGCAGGCACGCGATCAGCCCCGCGCCGGTGCCTGGGAGGGCCGAATGCGCATTAGTGATCTACTTCGCGTTAAGGGCACGCAGACCGTCACCGTCCCCCCGGACATGACGGTGCGGCGTCTTCTCGCGGTGCTCGCCGAACACCAGATCGGCGCCGTCGTCGTTTCCGTCAACGGCGCCTCGGTCGACGGAATCGCCAGTGAGCGGGACATTGTCCGGGCGCTAGCCCAGCGGGGCGCCGCGGCGCTATCTGAGCCGGTCACGGCTATCTACACAGCCGAGGTGCGCACGGTCACGCCACAAACCTCGCTTGAGGAGGTCGCGCGCATGATGACCGAGTACCGGATACGGCACGCGCCGGTCATGGCTGACGGCGGCTTGCAGGGAATCGTCAGCATCGGCGACGTGGTGAAGAGCCGCATCGACGAGCTCGAAACCGAGCGAGCGGCGCTGACCGGCTACATCACAGGCGCCCGATAACCAGCGGTTCAGCCTGCAGACACCTGCGGCCATCCCCCGCATCTCGCCAGGGCAGCATCTGGACAATGCCGTATAGCGGAATGATCTGAGCGGGCGGGGCCCCGCCGCCGACGGTCGAGCTACGCTGCCGCGATGGTGATGCGGGACGGGAACGAGCGGGCGGGCGCCGGGAGGCGCAAGGGTGCGGTGCCGGGGGTCAGCGAACCGAGGATGGAGCCGTTGGCCGCGCCGGTGGCCGATGGGATCGTGGCGGGCAGGCCGTGCACGGTGAGGAATCCGATAACGGCCATGGTGTAGGCCTCTTTGCCCTGGGCTGGCATCCCAAGGTCATCGAACTCGCGCACGTGGGCCGGCGCGGTAAGCCTGCGAATGCGGCCCATCAGGGCCGGGTTGCGTACCCCTCCGCCGGCCACGAACAGCTGCTGTACGCCGTGTTCGCGGCAGGACCGGGCCACCAGAATGGCGGTGAGCTCGGTCAGCGTGGCCAGCAGGTCATCCAGCGGCACATCCCGACCGCCCGCCCGGGCCCGTATGTAGTCGGCGTGGAACAGTTCCTTCCCCGTGGATTTCGGCGGCACAAGACGGTAGTACGGCTCGGTGAGCAGGACGGCGAGCAGATCGGCGTCCACCCTGCCCCTGGCGGCTCGCGCGCCGTCGATGTCCATGCGCTCCCGCCCGCCGGTGGCATCGGCGACGGCACGGTCGATCAGCGCGCTGGCCGGGCCGATGTCGTAGGCAACGATCTCGCCGGTGCCGGACCGGACAGTGATGTTGGCG
>Ga0187783_10001453_pt1 | contig 17458 bp, 13 predicted proteins | sample 1015_SJ02_MP02_2_FD_132471 | JGI IMG/M metagenome (GOLD analysis project Ga0187783, IMG submission 132471) | Tropical peat soil microbial communities from peatlands in Department of Meta, Colombia - 1015_SJ02_MP02_20_MG | ecosystem: Environmental > Terrestrial > Soil > Wetlands > Peat | place...
GCCGAGCGAACTCCCGAATATCTTCATGGTGAGCCACCAGGCCTCATGGGTTGTGTTTCGTTTCGGCCCCACCTTCAACACCGCGTTTCCAGATGAACAGTTCCCAGTGCAAGCTGCCGACGAGCTGTACAAACAGATGATCCCGGACCTGAATGCTTTTCTGCCGACGCCCAATCCGACATGGACCAACATGGCTGCATTAGCGGTTCAGCTCAAAGGCGCGGTCTTGATGGGCCATTCCGAGTCAGGCTTCTTTCCAGAACAAGCAGCCCTCATCGACCCAACCGGCGTCACGGGCGTTGTGTCCATCGAAACACCATGCACCACCACACTCAAGCCGGAGGAACTTTCGAGGCTTGCGAAGATTCCGATCCTGGTCATGTTCGGAGACCACCTGGGCGATGTTCCAGGACCCTTCGGTTCCCTCTGGCCGACAGCCTTCGATGCTTGCAGCAAGTTCGTCCAGGTCAACGACACGGGCGGCGACGCGCAAATGATGTATCTGCCAAAGATGGGTATCAAGGGAAATAGTCATATGCTAATGCAGGACAAAAACAATCTGCAGCTCGCCGATTTGATCCTGGGATGGATCGACGATCACGTGGAAAGAAAGAAGAACTCGTACCACAAATAAGTGACCCGCAGAGTGACTCGAATGATTAACTCGCACTACCGGATCACCGAGAAATTCGGTAAAAGCCCAGCTTTGGACCTAATTGGACGCGACGAAGAAAGCGGCTTCTCAAGCGCGTTCCGCCTTTGACGAATTGCGGGCTTCGCCCGCTCTCAATCAGCCGCTAGGATTGCTCGGTGAAAGCCACAATTTTGAGGTTTCGTGATTCTGACCGGCAGTAGTAGGGGCCGCTCTAAGAGGCGTGTCCGGTATCGCTATCTCGCTGAGCTTCTTGCAAATGAAGGATTTAGGCCATTTCGCTCATTTAACCAAGCACCTCTCCAACGTTAGTGCTTGTGCCCCACCCCGGTGCTACCTTGCTCAGTCCAGCCCCGAATCGTCCTACGGTTTTTCTTGAGGTTGCCTAAATGTATTGCACATCGTGCTGGTCAAGGAACATACGAAGATTCAGTGGCGAGATCGCCGTCCACTTTCCAGGACTGAAAAACATTGATGAGCCCGCGGTTTTCGTGTTCCCGCAACTTGTGATTTGCCTGGATTGTGGCATTGCGCTATTTGCGGTTCCGCAGCCTGAATTGCGTTTGCTTTCTGCGAAAGCTGACGTGGCTGCCTAACGTCCAGCAGTGAATCGCTTAGCAACGGGCGCCTAGCCTAAAAGGTCCCCGCGACACCGCTGAGTTCTGCCTTTTAGGGTTTGACGAGCGTAAGGTTGGACCCGGCCAAACTCGTGGCGTCAGAAGCCTGATCGACTGACCAACTGGAGCGGCATCGATCATATGCATGTTATCGCTTACGTCGCTTTCAGAGGCTGGAGCGAAAGAGATTTTCTACACTCATCCCAACTGCGGCTGAGTCGGAAAAACCCACAAAACAACACCCTTCCCTTGAGGTAACGATCGAGACAAAGTCATCTCCCCTCTTTATTAGCGGACCAAATTGGTCAGAGCAGCAGCCCCTGACGTCGCGGTTTGAACTGGTTTTCTAAACCCCTGCTTGATCAGCTTGAGAATTGTGCGTCGATTTCCGAGAATCGTTTTCAGCCATGCGAAACGCCCAGTTTGCGGAAAGTAAATTCCTCGGAAAAAGAGGCGCGCGATGAAGAGGTTAATGCGATTGTCCAGCGGCTTATGATTGAGCGAGTCCACGGCTTTTTCAATTGCCTCCGGACTGTACGAGTTGACCCAGCCAATTCGTAACTCGATGTGAGCTTCGTCGATGCTCATCTTCAACGGCCTATGTGCCATCGCGAAGGGTATGAATTCTAGCCAGTGCTTCGCGCGCGTAAGCCGCCCGGCAGCTTCCAACCGCTTGTAGAGCGGCGTGGAGGGCAGTGGCGTAAGCAAGCCAAAGATCGGCAGCCCCGGGGGCCAACCGCTGATTTCCTTCAAAGTCCGCTCCGCGACGCCAGGCACGTCATTGTCCATGCCGAAGATAAAAGACGTAATTGCATAGACGTCGCGCTTGGCAAGCCGATTGAGGACCGCGCCATATTCAGCCGGCTTGTTAAATCCCTTTCTTACGTCGGCAAGATTGGCGGGATCGATGGATTCCATTCCGATGAAGATCCACTTGCCTCCAGCGGCCGCAATCAGATCAACGAGCTCTTCGTCGCGCAGCAGATTCGCGCTTATCTGCGCGGTCCAAGGTACTTGTGCATTCGCGGCGACAATGGCTCGCAGTAATGATTTTGTCCGTTTTACGTTAATGGCAAAATTGTCGTCGATGAAAAAGACCGCAATCTGGCCACCTTCCTCCCGTGCAATCGCCTTCAGGACCAATAATTCATTCACCACGCTTTCATTCGTGCGAAAGCGAATCGAGTCGCCAAAAAACCCCGTCACCGTGCAAAACTCGCATCCGTAAGGACAGCCGCGACCCGACTCCATCGGAATGATTCGAAAGGTTCCCCAACCAGATCCCACGCGCCTTAGCAGGCCATGCAACATGCCAGGGACTAAATTGAATTGGTCAAGATTGATTCTGTCCCAGGGAATCTCGGGATATGGCTGCAGTGAAGGCTTGCGTTCTTGGCCAAACTCGTCCAGTGGTGCATAGATATCCTTGAGTATGCCCCGTGCGGCGTCTTCCACGATTCTGGGCCAAGTCTCATCGGCTTCGCCAAGAGCAACCGAGTCGGCATGGCGCGGGCCGCCATCTCGTCCGAGGGCCTCATCGGCCATCTCTGTGACGTGAGGGCCGCCCATGACGACCTTTACTCCCGCGGCGCGCACTGCATCCGCCATGCGATAGGCCTTGGCAATCATCCTGGTCATCCCGCCAATGCCGACCAGTCCGATATTTTGTTCACGCACGTAGCGTTTGATGCCTTCTTCATTCATAGGCTGTGCATTGCCGTCAATCAACAACACTTCGTGGCCAGGTGGAGTCAGTGCTTGCAGGAGAAACATCCAAAGGTGCGGCATGAAGTTGCGGGTGACGCCGTTGTCTGGATTGTAGAGTAGGATTTTCATTACAGTCGCGACGAGCTAATCATATGTCGCCATTCGGTACAATGCGAAAATCAAGCTCGTGGCGCCATGCGTCGTTGCGGCGCCAGTGTAGGTAACAGCTACGGCGGTCCAGGCGCTCCGTCGGGCGATTCCCCGTAGGGGCTCATCTCCTCCTGCAGATTCGCGCAACACAACCAAAATCTAGCCCCTCTTTGAAGCGAAGAGTATGATCCGCCAATGCGAAAAGCACAATGGATTACACTCGCCCTTCTTGTCACTCTGCTCGCGGGGAGAGCGCATAGCAAATCCGACGACTGGACGCCCCTGATCGCTGCGCCACTTACCCCCAACAGCCGGGCATTCCCCGGAACTGACGGAAAATGGCACATCGTCTACGAGTTAGTGCTTACGAATGCCAACGTCACCCCCGCGACGATCACGAGAATCGATATAGTCGAAGCCAGCAGTCCGTCTAGAATTTTGACCTCGTACGAAGGCAGCGAATTGTTAGCGCATTTGCGCATGACGGCCAACATTCCTGCAGCAAATGCAACGATTGAATTCAACGGCACACGTCTGTTCCTGATTGATATCGCGATGGAGGCGAGTGCCACGCCCCCGAAGCGTTTGCTGCATCATTTCGAGGTGCTCGGCGGAGCTACACCGTCGCACGCGGCCGGGACTCCCGTTCCCCTCAGCTATACGGTTGCTCCGTTCGAGGTGCTCGCGGGCCCCCCGGAACTGGGCCCGCCGCTGGCGGGCAAGCGCTGGGTGGCGCTGAACGGGTGCTGCGAGGTGGGCGGCGTTCACCGCTCAACGGGCTTGCCGGTCAATGGCAAAATCTGCTTCGCGCAGCGCTTCGCAATTGACTGGATGCGCATGGACGACGGCGGACACTTGGTGAATGGCGATCCGTCGGACGTGCACAGCTATCCGGATTACGGCGCCAACGTGCTGGCGGTGGCCGACGGCAAGGTGGTGGATACCCTCGACACATTGGATGACCAGAAGCCGGGCCACCTGCCGGATCCGAAGACGATCACACTAGAGAACGTGGACGGAAATCATGTCGTGCTCGATCTGGGCGGTGGCTTGTTCGCGTTCTATGCGCACATGCAGAAGGGATCGGTAACCGTGGCCAGGGGAGATCAGGTGAAGCGCGGCCAAGTTCTGGGGAAGCTCGGGAACACGGGAAACACCTCGGCGCCACACCTGCATTTTCATCTGATGGACGGCCCATCGGTTCTGGGGTCGAACGGCCTGCCCTATGTCATCGATTCTTTCGTCTATGCCGGCCAAGTCCCGGCGGCAGAGTTCGCGCTAGCAACCAACGAGGAAGGAGACTGGAGCAAGGGACTGTTGACCACGCTAAGTCCGCGACGCGGCCAGTTCCCGCTGGACTTGGCGGTCGTAACCTTTCCGCCATGAAGCCTGCTGAAAAACGAAACGCAGCCTTTCGGGGATTGCGCGACGAATCCCCCCTTTGACATAGATCAAGCCAGCGATTGCTTTCGTAAAAACCGCTAACTTCGACCCGGAATGGGCGAGGGACGGTCGAGTATCAGGAAGACCACGATTCTCACCAGGGCCTTCACATGTCACTCTTCTTGAACTCATTTCGAATTTGCGCATCTTCCGTGGCAGTTCCAATGCTTTCTCCCCCAACGTCCGCTGCTGAAATGACTTCCCAGCGAATCGCCGTAACTCCCGGTTCGAGCGACAGCCGTGTGACGATCTGCTCTAACAATTCGTCTCTCCTTCCCATTGATTTCACGCGGGCTCGGACTTTGACGCGATTCGTTCCTTCCTCGTCTTCGCTGTGAAGCGCGTAGAGCACGAGAGGTGTCGGCGCAATATTCTGTAGCAGGAGGGCTCGGATTTGCGCTTCGTCCGGCGTGCGGCAGATACACTCAAATAGGTACAAAACAATCTCTTCCGGTGCTTCGACCGGAGCTCGGTTAATTCTCTGCGCCGCAGAGCGGAGGAAGACATTGGCAATCAGGACCCCGAGGGTGCCGAGAAAACAGAGTGCGGTGTGACCGAGTCCTGCCAATGTGCCGATCGCCGCAGTGCACCACAACGTGGCAGCCGTGTTCAGTCCCCGAATGCTGAAGCCTTCTTTCAAAATGACGCCGCCGCCAAGGAATCCAATTCCTGAAACCACATAGGCCGCGACTCTTCCTTGACTCCCGTCCGCGTCACCGATTAGGCCGCCCATCATGACGAACATGGCAGCGCCGAGCGCGACCAGGCAGTTGGTGCGCAGTCCAGCTATACGTTGCCGCCATTGCCGCTCGGCACCAATCAGCGCGCCAAGCACGAACGCAACGATCAGGCGGCCGGCAAAGGTATACCAGGCCATGGCTCCCTCTCTTCCCGAGCGGTACAAACGGCTTCTTTCTCCAGCGCTCGCACGCTTGTTCCTTCGCTTCAATCCAACACGCCATTAGAGGCGTCGCCGTTCCTTCGTGCGCCGGTACCCAAATACAGTGCAAGCCGCGGTGCACCGTGAGATTCTGAGAAGCGTTGGTAAAATTGCGCATGTTCCCCCGCTCCCAAGAAGACACACTTGTAGTGTTCGAGTCCGGGTGTGACCTCGCGTAAACTCAACTTCTTGTTGGGTGGGGATCCTTGCTGAAACTCCGGAGATTCCCACTCGCCCGTGTGTGTTTTCAAGAGCGAGGGGATCAGGTGAGAAACGCTTTATCCTAAGCTCGCTCTTTCCGTTTCCGGGGAATTGCTACTACCCGGAGGTTCTGGTTCTTGCATGACGAATTCCATTTTCTCCATTTTTCGTGGGGCCTCTTGCTTTTGCGCCCTGCTGCCCCCCCCCCTCATACCATACCCCCATAGGGTAGTCAAGGCTTTAGATGCGGAAGGGACCGAGCGGTTTCAGATTTTTCACGCCAATTTGTGCTTCAAGCCGGTGGCAAGATCCGATGGGAACAGTTGCGATCTGAGAAAACAGGTGAGGGGGATAGCGAGGGTCCAGCATGTGCGGATCCACAGGCTACTGCCGAGCTCGAGGCAAAAGGATATGTAGCCGGACTGGTCGCTCTGAGGAATTATGAATTCGTCGACGCCAGTAAAATCTTCATCTTTGCCCACAGCCTGGGTCCATTGATCGCTTCGCTCGCACTGCGGCTGCAAGCAATCCGGGGTGTCGTGGTGGCCGGGACAATTGGTCGAAGTTGGTTCGAGTATACCCCGGAAAATGCACAGCGTCAGAGCGCGCTCGTGGGCGAGCCTCAGTCCAACCAACACTCCTCTGCGAAACCGCGGCTTCGATTCCCACTCGCCCCTGCGACCACCCCCTATATAGAATTGGAACTGACAGGCACGCTGGGTTTGACTCGGAGGCTTGATCGCTTTTAGTGAAATCGTAAAAAAGCGGCGGTGGAGAAGCCCATTTCGAGCATTTCGCACTGCGAAAGATGTCGCTTGACGTTACGCCCTGAGGCCCTGCAAGAAACGGCCGAATTAGGATTCGAACGTTGACGGGAATCCAGGTTCGAGTTCGTTCCATCCTATCCCCGTTCATATGTCCGCTTCAGCGCGTCGATATCAAATTTTTTCATTTTCAGGAACGCCTTGGTCACGCGTGCGGTTCGCTCCTTATCCGTGCCGAAAAGCATCTCGTTCATGATCACGGGAGTGACCTGCCAGGAAAGGCCGTACCTGTCCTTGAGCCAGCCGCACTGTCCGGCTTGTGGATCGGCGGAAAGCTTTTCCCAAAAATAATCAATTTCTCCCTGCGCATCGCAGGGCACGATGAATGATATGGCCTCGTTGAAAGCAAATTTGTGCTCCCGCGCCGAGTCCATGGCTCCAAACTCCTGGCCGAGGAGCGTAAACGAAGCGTACTTTATGGTGCCTTCTCTATCCGGTTCATCGCGCTTTCCATATCGCGCAAGTATATTCGCGCTCGCGCTACCCTCAGCGCCGCCAGGTGAATTCTTGAAAACCTCCGCGTAATAATTGACCGCTTCTTCTGTCTTGCCCCAGACCCCGCCCACAAACATGAGCACGGGTGTAATCCTCTGCTTCATGTCGCACTGGCCCGCCGAAATCACCTGCCACGAGAGTCCATACTTATCTTCCAGCCAGCCATACCGATCGCTGAAGGGGTAGCTGCCGAGAGGCATAAGAACTTTTCCACCCTCGGACAATCTCTGGAAGATCATGTCGATTTCCTCTTTTGTTTTGCATTTCACGCGAAATGAAACGGAGGGATTAAACTTGAAAAGCGGTCCGGCGCTGATGGCCATAAACGACTGCCCTGAAAGCTCGAACGACACGATGTCGCAATCCCCTGACGGAGTGTCAGGAAGAGTGTTTACATGCGTGATCCGTGAGTCTGGAATCAAGGAAGTGTAAAACCCGGCCGCGTCTTTTGCTTCTTTGTCGAACCATAGATGGGGAGTGATTTCGCGCATCTGCTCTTGCACCCCTAAGGGGGGTCACGAAATCACTTAAGCTGGCATCAAATGACAATCCAGCTCTTAGACGACCCCGCTGCTGCACGCGCTCGGATAGAATACATCGGCTCGCTGCTCGTTATCGCATGACGCCGAAACTTTCGATCCTTGTCTGTTTTGTGATCTCGGTTCTTGTCGTGGTCCCTTGCCTTTGGCACCCCCATATCGAAGCGGGTGACCTCGGCAGTCACGTGTACAATGCTTGGCTCGCGATACTTGTCCAGCAGGGAGCAGCCCCCGGCGTCTACACCGTCAGGCAATGGAGCAACGTCCTTTTCGACCTTCTGCTGCTTTGCTTTGCCAAGACCCTGGGGTTCGCCGCAGCGGAAAAAATCGCGGTCTCTCTGTGTGTCCTGATTTTCTTCTGGGGACTGTTTGCCCTCATGAGAACCGTGGGCGGCCACTCACCCTGGTTTCTCACCCCTTGTATCGCCATGCTGAGCTACGGCTACATTTTCCATATGGGTTTCATGAACTATTATTTGTCCCTTGGACTGGCTTCGATGGGCCTGTCCTGCGTCTGGTCCGTTCGCAAAAAAGGACTTATTGCCGCTGCCATTCTCTCCCCGATCATACTACTCGCTCATCCGCTGGGATTTTTGTGGTTTCTGGGCACGGCGGTCTATCGGCTGCTCTGGCTTCGCTTCCCTGCCTGGTGGAAGCTATTACTTCCCGCCGGGGGGCTGGTCATTCTCGTGGCTGCACGCTTGTTCGTGGCTCACCGTCCCGACTATGAAGTCGACTGGCCCGATTCTCCGTTGTGGGAACTCAGCGGGGCGGATCAGTTCCATGTCTTTGGTGAGCGCTACGCCTGGTTCACTGTGGCCATTTGTATATTTTTCCTGGTTGCCACGGGAATTGCCTGTTTTTGCGCATCGCCGCGCCTCCAGTTCTGGACGAAACGCCGCCTTCTCCTTGAGCTTTACTTCATCTCCTTCTGCGCCACGGCGCTGTTGCCGGAAAACCTGCTCACCGACCCGAAGGGCGGGCGGATTGCAGCCTTGGCCACCCGCTTGACGCTGGTCAGCGCCATTTTGGGCTTCTGCTGGCTCGCCTCCCTCCCGACCCGCTCATGGTATCTGTTCGTTTCTGCGGCCGGCGCGGCCGTTTTCTTCACCTTTCTCTATCAGGACACGGGGTTTCTCAGCCGAATGGAAGCCAGCGCCGACCGCGCCACCCAGAACCTGTCTTTCGGCACTCGCGTACTCGCTACGATGTGTGCCCCTGACGACTACCGAACCATGTACTTGCACATCCCGGACCGCGCCTGTATCGGACACTGCTTTCTTTTTTCCAACTATGAACCCTCCACCCGCCAATTCCGAGTTCGCGTTCAGGAAGGAAGTCTGGTCGTCACTTCTTCCCGAGAGGATAGTGAGGACATGCAATCCGGCACCTACAATGTACGGAGCGAAGATCTTCCCCTGAAGCAGATCTACCAGTGCCGTGCGTCGGATCCGAGTCAAATTTGCATTCGGGACCTGGCCGGCGATGAAAAAAACGGCCGCTTAGGTTACTGCGGTGAAGAGGCTGAGTGAATCGAACTTTGCCATTTTCTTAGCTTCGCTTTGCTTGCTTAAGGATGGGGATGTCTGGCCCGACCCCCCTTGCTAAAGGGGAGAAGCCGCATCGCAGGTTCGTTCTCGACGTTGCCGCTGAGCTTCTGGAACATGAAAACGCCCGGAGCCATCGCGGTCGCCCTCGCTGTTTAAGGAGGATACTTCCGTGACAGATAGTCCGCAGAAAGAATGGCAAGCCGTCGGAAAGGTGCTTCTGCCTCGGCTTCCTTGTGATCCGGCAGATTCAGGAGCCGCTGAACCTCTGACTCCAATTCCTGCAGTTCCGCGGTCTGCGCGAGTTCCGCCAACTGCGCGAAAAGCACTGTGTGCGCCTGCTTGCGCTCCATAACCTCCAGTGCATCCAATATCTGGCGATGCGAGGTTCCTTCCCAAATGGCGAGAATCATCGCTTCCCGGAGCCAGCGTTCTGCCTCATACTCCCCCAGCACGCCAAGGCCTCCGTGAACCTCCATCGCCCATTTCGCCGTATCCACGGCGAACTCGGCCGTCCAGTACTTGGCCAGATGGGCCACCAGCCGGAAGAAATGATAGCGCTCGGGGTAAGGCGGCCGCTCCATTTTCACTTCGTCCAGGAGCCGAACGGATTCCCACGCTAGGGCAAATGCAGATCGAAGCGTTCTTAGACGAACTTCAAACTGGTGCCGAAGCAACGCATGATCGACAATGCGCTTTCCGAATGCGGTGCGGCACTCCGCATAGGCGAGCGCATCCGCCAAGGCCCGTTGGGCCAGAGCCACGCTCACCACGCTGTTAGCCACGCGCGAAAGATTCAAAACTTCCAAGATCAGATAGACCCCCGACTCCGCTAGGCCGAGCAGATAAGCTTCGCTATCCCTCAGTTCGATTTCCCCAGTCGGCACCGAACGAGTGCCAATCTTGTCTTTCAGCCGACGGATGAAGCGGTTGAGACTGCCGTCCTTGCGATAGCGAGGCACGAGGAAGAGCGCGAGGCCGCGCACGCCCGGGGGGGCTCCTTCCGGGCGGGCAGCCACAACCGCCAACTCAGCCGCCACGTTACTTGCAAAATACTTGTCACCGCTCAGACGCCAGCCATCGCCCGCAGGCCGAGCTATGGTCTTAATACTGGCACCCAAGTCGGAGCCGCCACCGACCTCTGTCATCCACGTGGCCCCTTGCCACACAGAATTGTCCTTCTGCAAGAGCTGAGGCAGGAACCGCGCTTGCAATTCCGCACTCCCGTACTTGCTGAGAGAAACGGCTGTGCCGAGCGACACCGTGTAGGGGCAGCAAACCCCGGGATCGTAGAAGGAAATCACGTACATCAACAGGTAAGTCGGGATGAGCGAGTCTTCTTCGAGCGCGCGCCAGACTACGCCGGAGCGGTAGCCCTGCCGTAACATGGTTTGATACTCGGGAGGGTAAAGGATTTCATCGGTGCGCCTGCCAGAGCGGTCGAACATACGAAGCCATGGCGTTCCAACGCGGTCGATCGCGCCGGAGATCGCGACACCGTCGGTTTTCCACCACTCTTGCTCGGCCGCCAGCACCTCGGGATGCGGAATGTTGGGAAGCCTGCTTTGCAGAAACGCGAGGGGTGAGCGGATAGTGTCGAGCGGGGCCATAGCGCAGGGCCCATCATAACCCAGGCAATGGTCTGGGGAAGGAGGCGCTATTTCTCTTCCCCATACGAGAACGGCTTTTCTCCCCAGCTCAGCGGACTCGGGTACTCCGCCGCCCGCAGGAATAATACAAAGGCCTGTCGATTTTGGTGCCTGTCGTTCGATTCACTACTGAGGCTGAGTTCAGAGGTTCAGAACCTGAGCAGGGAAAGCCCCGAATCGAACTGATAGAAAAGAAGGGCGCAAGCGTATCTGGATAAAGGAGGGGGCCAATGACACTGAGGACTAAGCCCATGCTGATCGTGAGTGTTACGAAAAAACCCGACGGTCGTTTGGTCCTTAACTATACACGGCCGGAAACAGCTGCTGTGCCCGCGCCCTCCCACCAGCGCGAGGAGGAGGGTTCTAGCGGAACTCCAATTGAAGGGCTCAAAACGCCTGTTGACACCGCGCAAGCGACCGTGGATGGCGCACAGGGTGCCCCGCAAATCAAATAGAATCAAAGTCGCGATCGAAGCGGCACCGGCCGAAAACGGAGCCGCCGGCGGGGAGGATCGTCAGTCTGCCTATCATCAAGACTACGGTACGTCGACAAACTCGCTTCTCTCGATTCAGCTGAGCGAAAGCATTGTCAACAGACGACCCTCGCCACCTCATTAGCTTGCTATCCCGGCGGAGCGACGATCACCGAACCGTGAGCATCCGCTCTCCTCGATCTTGTGCCTGTGGCGGTGTCAGCGGATTCCAAGGGAACGCTATCGAGGCAGAACATGGCTGGCAGCAGCTTGCTGCACGAGTCGGTCAGCATCCTCGGGCAACAGGAAGCGACTGTGCACCGCTTTATCGGCGGCAGAACGCACCGCGGTAACGTACGCCTGTTGCGTGCCGTAGCGCTCTTCAAGAGAGGGGCGCGGGTCATTTGCGGCGAGGCGCTCTTGTTTGGTGGTGGCGAAGGGGACGAAGCCGCCGGTGAAGGAGCAGATTTGTCCCCTGAAGAATCCAGCGGGAATGACATTCCAGCCAAGGTAAGTGCCGAGCGGAACCTGATGAAGGACGGAGGGCACGCCTGAGATTTCGTTGCCGTCGGCGTTCACTTTGGGAACAAGCAGTGGGATTACTTGCTTGGTGACAGGAGGTACTTCAGAAGGAATTCCGGAAACGTCGTTGTCGTTAAAATTCGGACCCCAATCGTAATCGAACAGCGGATTTTCGAAACTGTTTTTCAGCCGCACGCCAGCGATCTCTGGGAATCCGACCGCAGCTTGAGTGGGAGGGACGAGCGTTCCGTCCGACAGGCGAGGATACTGGCTCGCTGGCGGTGGGATTCCCTTGACGATCCAAGCGACCATATCTTCCAACAGGGCCCGCATCGTGTCTGATTCGGGATTGGGATTGGCCGGGAGCGCACACACGCCTGCGCGCCCGCGCGCAGCAGCAGGCGGAGCGGCGCTAAAGCCGCCTGCCCCTCCTCCGTGGTTGGTGCCGGGGAAATAATAGCGGCGGACATTGTCGGGCAGCGGGAGATCTTCGGCAGCTGTGGTGCCGACCAGACCGGGAGACATGCGAAGGTCCCAAAACTCGGTTGAGCCAAAGGCTTCCATAACTTTCGGGCAGGTGTTTGAGACGCGGCAGCGATCGAGCAGGCCGGCGGACTTGCGCGAACGCAGCGTGTCCGTCCAGTCCTCCCACCATGGAACTCCTTCGCCGCCGAGTTCGTAGGGATCAGAGCCACCATCAGGCAGCGCAAAGCGGACATTGAGAGCCAGTTCCTGGCCAGCGATATGCGGCATGGCGCCGTCCCAAACGATCTTCCCGGCCTCGTCCTGGTTAAATCCCAAGTGAATAAAGGTCCTGATAAAGCGTCCCGATTGGGAGCTGCCTTGGCTGACGACGTAGTGGATTTTTCCGGCCAGCGGGTTGGGAGTTCCGTCCTCATCCTGCTGCGCGTAACGAAAGAAGGAAACGATGTCGCGCGTGGCGGCAAAGCCGATGCCGAGGACCATTGGGTCTTTCGCAGTGAAAACGAGCTGGTACAAGAGCGAGGGATCGAAGCTATTCTTCAGGCAAATCTTGCGAGGATCGGGCTCACCGGGAAATGGCACCTTGGTGCAGTCGGACCACGCCCAGTCGGAGCTGGAAACGATGGAGATAGGACTGCTCGCCCCGTCCGTGGTCTCAAAGGTGCGCGTCGTGAGCGTGGCTTGCTTGGTGTCAAGCGAGGCGGGCAAGTAGGGAACGGGGCGCGTGTAGACGTAGAGAGGCGCGGTGTTGCCTCGGGTATTTACAATTCTCGCGAGGACGGGCCCGGTGATCGAGGTATGGTCTGGATTGCGGGCAACAGGGACCTCGATGGTCTCTGGGGGCTGACTGTCGATGGCCGAGCTGGGGGGTATGTCGCCCTGCCAGCCGCTGAAGAGATAGGAGTAGCCGCGATCACTGCCGCCTGGCTCAAGTTTCCTGCCGCGATTGACCACCTCGTAGAGAAGGACCTTGCTGGCCTTGGTCATGTCGATGGGCTTCAACAGCGTAAAGGTGGCGACGTATTCGACCATGCCGCGCGAGTTACGAGGAGCGAGCTGAATATCGGTAATCATGGCGTTGCGCGGATCTTTGGGGTCAAGCTCGCCGTAGGCGCGGCCGACGAGCTTTTCGTACTGTCCAACGTTGCCGAAGGGTTTCCCACTGAAGGCGGGAGATTCTCCTTTGGACTTGTCGATGACGATGCGCTTGACCTTTGCTTTCGCCGGCGAGGCGAGAGGAGAAATCAAGCCGACGATCAGCGCAATCCAGAGTGAGGCGTGCGAAGAAGCATTCCGCTTGCTCAGCGACATTCGAACCTCCTGGGCGGAGGGGAACTGCGCTCCGCTGATTTATCCAAATCAGAGATATGGCGCGCGAGAAACCGCGAAAAACCGACAATCATTTGACTTGTCCTTGACACGCTTCCCGACGAACACGCCTACCGTGATGACGGGGCCCAGGTTTTCAATACCGTATTACAGGAGCGCGTTATGGACAAGAAAGGAAGTCTGATGAGTCGCAGAGTGAATCGTCGGTCACTTTTGCAGCAGGGAGCGCTGACCGCAGGCGCCGCCACGATGAGCACGGTATTGGCCGGTGGCGGCAAACTCGCATTCGGCCAGAGCTCGGGAGACAGCCTCACCAGGGGAGACATCGCCATTCTTCGATTCCTCGCCGCCGCCGAGATCCTCGAATCCGACCTTTGGACACAGTATGCGGAATTGGGTGGTATCGGCAACAATAAACCCATTGAGATAGACCCGAACCAAAAGCTGAATGCCTACCAGGTAGCCTTGTCAAACCTCGATTCCGATGGCCCGCAATACATCGCCAGCAACACCCTGGATGAAGTCAGCCATGCCACGTTCCTCAATGCCTATCTCCAGTCCAAAGGAGCCGAGCCGGTCAACCTGGACGAGTTCCGCACTCTACCGGGAAGCACAGCCACCGGATCATCGGGCATGCTGCGTCTCACCAACCTCATGCAGCTTAACGTCGACACCAGCTGGTACGTTCGCTACCGCAGTGCCACCAATCCAGACTTTGGCGCCACGTTCCCGCAAGCGCTGACTCTCAATAACGTGACTGCCATTCCCCGGAACGACGGTGATTTCGAGGGCGCCTCCAACCCCAACTTTCCTGGCAATGACCATAGCCAGGCAATCGCAAATGTAGCGGCCTTTCATTTCGGGATGATCGAGCAGGGTGGATCGAGTCTCTATGCGGCGCTCAGCCAGAAAGTCACCAGCCGGGAAGTGCTGAAGATCACGCTCGGTATTGGGGGAGACGAGATCGCGCACTTCTTGGAATGGGTCGATTTCTCGGGCAATGGCGTGCAACCACCTGTGGCGCCGTTTAGCGACCCGATATCCGGCCTGTCGTTTCCGAATTTTTTCACCCCGCCACCGCCCCAGCTCAACTTGTCTCAGGTGCAGCCCAGCTTGATCTTTCCCGTTCCATGCGAGTTCATCCATACGGATCTGCCCCCGTGCTCGGTGATTCGGCCCAGCGATGACAAATTCGCAGGCGCGCAAGCAGCCGTTGCGGCACTGACGAGCGACGGACTGTTCACCGGGCAGTCACAGCAGTTCTTCAAAACAATCATGCGACTGGCGGAAGAAGCAGACGCTGCCAGACGCGGGTTTTGAAGGCTTACGCGATAGCAGGATTCACCCGAGCTCGTTGCTCCCGGTCAACGACAGCGGGCGGGGTCCGCGTTAGCGTTGGTTTCTCGCCAAGGCCGACGTATAGGCCAAAGCGGGGGAGGGGCGGGCGCGTAACGATCCAGGGAAGGCGTTAAGCGCCCGCCGGATGAACCTACCTGTGGAACGTCCTAACCAATCCTGAGCGAATCGACCGAATCGCCCCTCTGCACCGAAAAAGCCCGCTGGTGCATCTAAATTTTTGAGGAGGCATGGGAACCTTTGACAGAGCAAAATTCCGTCCCGTACGGCGGCGTTCTCGACAATTGGTCTGAGCATTCGTGGACGAATGGCGTGCAGGTAGACCACATGGAGGACATGGAGAAGCTGGAAGTGCGAACGCGGAACAGCCTCTATGAGATCACCATTATCGACGGCCCCAGCGGCGAGATCCTGGTACGGGGTGGCTCTTACTTTCTGGAGCTAACTCCGGCCCAGCTGGCAGGAGCGACGCTCGGCGGTTCATTCTGCAAGATGCGTGGGATTTACGCGGGCTTTCGCATGGAGATCAACGCGAATGGCCAGCGGACCGTGACCAGTCCCGTGGAATCGGTTGGAATCCTCAGCTGACCTGCCAGGTACCCCACGATTCACCCACCTCGCTTAGCGTGGTTTTGGATGTGGGGTGATCTGCGCACGCAGCTCTGCCACTTCCTGTCGAAGCATCCTCGTGATTACGCGCTCGTATGCCCGAGCGGCCCGTTGCCCTAAGCGGCCAAGCATCTGGCATTCGTCGGGATCTATGTCGTTCCCGGTCTCATGAGGCCCGAACAGTGCAACAGCGGTTGCTTCGGGGACAACGCCGCGGATGGGCACCGACAGACATGGCGCCTTGACTCCCGCGGGTAAGCCGAGCCATTCCCACTCAGCCTCCGGCAGACGAAACGGTTTGCCATCCTGCAGGCAGTTGAGAACGAAGCGATCGGACTCCCCGCGCAACTCCTTCTTCATCGAATCATTCCATCCTGGACTTTCCAGCGCCCTGCGAAAGGTGCCGTCCTCGTTGCGGAAAATTGCACCCGACGACAACGAGAGGGCCTGGACGACGCCTTCCACAAGGGCACGATCGATCTCCTCGAGAGTGGCAGCCTTGAGCATGGTTCTGCTCAGGGCCTCTAGCCTCCTTCGGGCGGTGTGAAATCGCTGATTGAAAACGCGGTCCGTCAGCGCGGTAGCCATCTCGTGCAGGCGATGCACCAGCAGTAGTAAAACAGGCGCCACGACCAGCGCCCAGATCCACCAAGGCAGACGCAGCAGGTCCCCGAATTGAGAGAGCTTCTCATGTAGATAAACAAGGGGAACGGCCACAGCCAGGCTGAGTCCGCTGATGATGGTCCCGCGACGAAGAGGAATCGACACGCTGACCACTCGACGTTGCCACACGGCCTGCGACGCGAAATATGCGAGCACTCCATTGGGAAGATACAGCAGCCCGACCAAGGCCTGGGGAGGAGAAAAACGCCACAGATTGCTAGGGAACGACACCGACTGGCAAATCTCGGCGAGGATGTAGACAGGAAGCCCGATGGCACAACCCCAGATGACCCAGCGCATGCGCTGCTCATCGGCTGGCTCGAGACTGCGGCGCCGCAACAGCAGAATCGCAAGTACAGCAACATCCACGACGTACCCGGTGATGTACCCAGCTGCCACAATCTTGCCCGTGGGGAAGCCCACCATGTTGCCAAAGCCCAGGAGCGTGAGCACTGCGACCGCCGCGCCAAGCCAGGGAAGCGTCGATTCGAGCGGTTGCCACTTCGGCTCGGTGCGGTCATGCGGGAAGCGGAGGGCAAACAGAACGAGGCCGGCGAAAGCAGCCCCCGTGGCGAGCGATTCGGCAACCTCCTGCACCAGCACGGCGCCGGGCCAGAGTTGCAATATTGCGTAATAAGACAGCGACTGGCCCGGATTAAACCAGATCACATACAGAAATAGCCCCCAGGTCATCCAGCTCGGCCGAGTCCAAACGAGCCAGAAGGCAACGCCTATCACAATCACGCCAACGATGGTGTCGGCAAGCAGCACCACTCTTTCCGGCCCGGTGAGCGGAGAGGGAACCGCCCGTAGCGTCACGGCGCGGGCGCCTCCGCCGGAGGCCGGGCGGACGATTAAAGTGGCTTGGCGGTTCAGCAGTACTGCCTGCATGCCGCCGGATCCGCCAAGCACAGCGACCAGACTGAAGCATTGCCGGCTTGCTACCGGAATGCAGCGCATCGCTCGTAGGTCGAGTCGGTCGTCGGGCACGATCCCGCTGATCGCCGCAGGGGATTCGCCAGCCGATCGGAAGGGAGAGATGACATCGGTGACGATGCCGTCGTTGTCCACCGTGATACCGAGTGATCCGAGCTCGTCAAAAATGCGTTGGAACGCGGGCACGATCATGGCGATCGACCATGCCGCCACAAGGATGAGAGGGAGCCGGCCTACGCCGAAGCGGACACTCGCAGTGCCGCCCTTTGGGAGACCCCTTGAACCCATCTCGAGCCTCAGATGACGCTACTACTTCAAGATCC
>Ga0187783_10001454_pt1 | contig 17449 bp, 10 predicted proteins | sample 1015_SJ02_MP02_2_FD_132471 | JGI IMG/M metagenome (GOLD analysis project Ga0187783, IMG submission 132471) | Tropical peat soil microbial communities from peatlands in Department of Meta, Colombia - 1015_SJ02_MP02_20_MG | ecosystem: Environmental > Terrestrial > Soil > Wetlands > Peat | place...
TGGAATACCCAACGGCTGCTCACCGAGGAGATTACCCAAACGATCGATGCGGAGATCACCGGTTTAGCCGAGCAATATCGCCAAGGCGGTATTCGGCGGTTGGTCTCCGTCATCGGCGAGCGCGCGGCGAGACCCAACTCAAGCCTCTATCTGCTCACCAATTACACGGGCGAGGCGATGGTGGGCAATGTCGGTTCGCTCACCCCCGGCATTCTCGACAAACCGGGGCGGATTGAGACGAACTACCGCCGCTTGGACGAGCCGGAGGGAGCCGAGCACCGTGCCCTCGTGCAGGTTATCGAGTTGCCGGCCGGGTTCCGGTTGCTGGTGGGTCGCGATCTGGAAGAACGCGAACGCCTGCAGGACGTCATCCTGGCGGCCGGTCGCTGGTCGCTCGCCATCGTGATCGCCCTCGGTTTGGCCGGCGGTATCTTCGTGACGCGGCGAATTCTCAGGCGCGTCGATGCCATGACAGAAACCACGCGCACCATCATGGTCGGTGATCTCACCGGACGTCTGCCCATATCGGGCAGCGGTGATGAACTTGACCGGCTGGCGGTCAACCTCAATGCCATGCTGGAACGTATCGAGTTGCTGATGCATGGCCTCAAAGAAGTGTCAGACAATATCGCGCATGATCTCAAGACGCCGTTGACGCGACTGCGCAATCGTTGCGAAGCAGCCCTGCGCCACGCCCGTCACGAAGCCGACTACCGCGAGGCGCTGGAGGCCACGATCGAGGAATCAGAGGGGTTGATCAGCACTTTCAACGCATTGTTGATGATCGCGCGTACCGAGTCCGGGCAAGGTCGAGAGGAAATGACCGAGTTCGATGCCGCCGAGATCGCGCGCGACGTTGGTGAGCTTTACGAACCACTGGCAGAGCAAAACGGCTTGGCCCTGCAGATCGATGCGCCGCAAAGCGCGCTGGTGCGGGGCAACCGGGAACTGGTCAGCCAGGCGCTCGCCAACCTGGTCGACAACGCCATCAAATACGCCAAGCTGCAATCCGAGCCGTGCTCGCCGGCAGCCGACGAGGCCGGTGCGCGGATCGTGGTCACGGCGCGAGGGGAGCCGTCGGGGGTGACGCTGGCGGTCTGCGATCGCGGTCCCGGTATCCCGAAGGGCGATCGCGCTCGGGCGATCGAACGATTCGTGCGCCTCGAGCAGAGTCGCTCGGAACCCGGATCGGGGCTTGGTCTTAGTCTGGCGGCCGCGGTCGCGCGATTGCATGGGGGAGAACTCAGGCTTGAGGACAACGCCCCCGGACTGCGAGCGCTTATCTCGCTGCCGCGCGTCGCGGCCGATGCGGTTCGGCCGCCGGCCCCCGCACAAACCGGTTGACGAACCAGCGCTCTCGGCCAGAAGTCGTCTGTCGCGACAGCGTCCGTTGCTCGACCCGAAGCCGGCAGGCCGACCCAGATGAGTGCCACCTCCGCGAATGCCGGGGCCATCCTGGCCCATCAGGTTCTCCGTGGCGCGTCTCGCCAAGACATCGGACCGGGGCGAGCCAAGCTTGTCGATTGGCTCAACGGTATCGAGAAGCAGGCCACCGCACGCGCGTTGCGTGATCTGTTGGCCGCCGCTCCGGCGTTTGAAGCGCTGATCGTGCTGATCGCCGAACACTCTCCCTACCTGTGGCAGCTCATGCGGGCCGACCCTGACCGCCTGCTACGATTGGCGAGCGCCGATCCGGACGCGCACTTCGCCAGCTTGCTGGTCGATACCGTCGACGCCATGGCCATCGCGACCGACGAGGCAGAGGCTGCCCGCCTGTTGCGCGGCCTCAAGGCCGAGGCCGCGCTGCTGATCGCACTCGCCGATGTCGGTGAAATCTGGCCTGTCACCCGCACCACCTGCGCGCTCACGCAACTCGCTGATGCGGCCGTCGGCGCGGCGCTGCGCTTCGTGTTTCGCCTGGCGGCTGCTGAAGCAAAGGTCAATCCCAAAGATCCACAATATCCCGAGTTGGATTCCGGCTATTTTGTCCTCGCCATGGGCAAGATGGGCGCTTTCGAGCTCAACTATTCGAGCGACATCGATCTCATCGTGCTGTTTGATCCGACGGCAACTACACTTGCTCCATCGTTGGAGCCGGGCCCGTTCTTTGTCCGCCTGACCAGGCGGCTGGTCAAGCTCCTGCAGGAACGCACAGTCGACGGCTATGTATTCCGCGTCGACCTGAGGCTGCGTCCCGATCCGGCCTCGACCCAGATCGCCATGTCGACCACGGCGGCGCTGAGCTATTACGAGAGCATTGGACAGAACTGGGAGCGCGCCGCTCTGATCAAGGCGCGACCTTGCGCCGGCGATATCGCGGCCGGAAACGCGTTCCTCAAAGACCTCGCACCGTTCGTCTGGCGCAAATATCTGGATTATGCGGCCATTGCCGACGTCCATGCCATGAAACGGCAGATGCACGCTTATAGGGGCCACGGCGAGATCGCTGCCGAGGGCCACAACATCAAGCTTGGCCGTGGCGGCATTCGCGAAATCGAATTTTTCGTGCAAACCCAACAGCTCATTGCCGGTGGCCGTCATCCCCAGCTGCGCACCCGCCGGACGCTCGCGACGCTCGAGATCCTGGCGCAGGGCGGCTGGATCGCCCCCGCAGCGGCCCACCAACTCGACGAGACCTATCGGTTCCTGCGAACCGTCGAGCACCGGTTGCAAATGGTGGCCGACGAGCAAACCCACACCTTGCCGTCAGATCCGGAAGCTCTCGGGCGATTTGCCCGATTCCTCGGCTACGCTGATCGCGATGCTTTTGCGGCCGTCCTGATCAAGCATCTGCGTCAGGTACAACAGCACTATTCGCGGTTGTTTGAGGAGGCCTCCGAAGCCGCCGCGAAACGCCGCGCACTGATCTTCCCGCCCGACCATGACGACGTTCGCACGCTCGACAAGCTCACCGCGATGGGCTTCCGCCGCTCGCTTGAGGCCTCCACCACCGTCCGCCAATGGCTGTCAGGCAGCTATCCGGCCCTGCGAGGCGAGTTCGCACGGCGACATCTGAGCGAACTCGTACCGATATTGTTCGAACACCTTTCCACCGCCGAGACCCCGGACAGCACGCTGCGGGCGCTCGACCGGTTCCTGCATGCGTTGCGCGGCGGCGCCAGATTGCTGTCGCTGCTGCTTCGCAATCCCGACCTGGTGGCGCTCCTGACCCTCATCCTGGGCAATGCTCCGCGGCTCGCTGACACGCTCGCGCAGCATCCACAGGCGATGGATGGCCTGATCGATCCAGCCTTCTTCGGTCCCCTGCCGGACGCCACCAAGCTCGCGACGAGGCTGCGCGCCTCGCTTGGTCAGTCAGCCTCGTACGAGGATTTTCTCGACTCGGTCCGCCTGTTTGGACAGGAACATCTGTTTCTGATCGGTGCCCGTATCCTGTCGGGCACTTCTTCGGCCGAACAGGCCGGAGAGGCGTTCGCACGGCTTGCCGACGTGATCATCCGCGAGCTTCATCAAGCAATGGTCGACCTTATGGTTGCCCGACACGGAATTTTGCATAACGGTGAAAGCGCAGTCCTCGCCGCCGGCAAGCTCGGCGGGTGGGAAATGACGGCAGCCTCCGATCTCGATTTGATGCTCATCTATGAGTTCGACCGTGATCGCCCGGAGTCCGACGGCGAGCAGCCGCTCCACGCTACCCAATATTTTGCCAGGTTGACCAAACGATTGGTGAGTGCTCTCGCAACGCAGACCAACCATGGTTCGCTGTACAATGTCGACATGCGGCTGCGCCCCTCCGGCCGTTCCGGTCCGCTCGCCACCCAGATCGATGGCTTCGCGAGTTATCATGAGCACGACGCCTGGACCTGGGAGCACATGGCGCTCACCCGCGTTCGTGTCATTTCGGCATCGGCCGCCTTCGCCGAGCGGACCCGCGCCGTCATACGCGCGATCCTGTGCCGTCCGCGCAACGCGGTCGCAACAGCGGCCGACGTCATCGAAATGCGGCGGGCGATCGCAACCGAAAAAGGCGATGCCGATCGATGGGACATCAAAAACGCCGCCGGCGGGTTGATCGATCTTGAATTCATCGCCCAGTATCTTCAACTCGTCCACGCGTGGGAGCGGCCGGATATCCTCGATACCTCGACGGCGGGCGTGCTCGAACGGGCGGTGCGGCTCGGATTGCTCAGTGCACAGAATGCTGAGATCCTGCGACCAGCGGCGCGGCTCTACCAGGCGCTCACTCAGGTCTTGCGGCTGTGTCTGTCCGGGCCGTTTGACCCAAAAACGGCCAATGCCGGACTGCTGGCATTGCTCGCGCGAGCCGCTGATGTTCCGGATTTTGCCGCTCTTGATGCGCACCTGCGCGAAACGCAAGCCAAGGTTCGCACAGTGTTTGAACAAATTCTGGGCCGACTGGCGTGAAGCAAGAAAGGGATCGTAGCGCACGGTGGTGCCGGCCGTCGATCCGCTCAAGCCACTGCAAAGCCGACACAGAGTAATCAAATCCCGTGGTGCGCCTGCCGAGCAATGACTTCGCGGGTCAGCAGCAGACTGGTGTGCCGGCATCACTCGAATTGTCTCTTTCGCCTCAACCATCCGTTAATCATCGACCAACCTCTGCTGCGGATCACCGCAATCGCCAGCTTTGCCGGTCAAAAGTCTAAGCGTTTTAACTATATTCTATCTTCTGTCATGTATCCATCAGGTGGGTAGAAGGCTGGTTGCAAATGACGAGCGCCTGCGGAGAAGCTGTCGCAACCGGCCCCGAGCAACCGCCCGTGTCGCTGATGGTGAGCAATTCGGGATCGCTTCAGGGGAATCTTGGTGCAATCGCGCAGCGGCAGCTCGATCAAGACCTTATTTTATCTTTTGTTGGCGGTCCTTCTGGTTCCGCCGTCTTTATTGCTTTCGCATTCCATGTACAGGAATTACACCACTGAAATTGAGAGCGTTCAGGCAACCGCTCTGACGCTCGCACGCAGCACAGCGCATGACGCCGTCAAGCTGATCGATGATGCTCATTACGTACTTGACCAGTTGATCGATCGACCGCTCGTTCGCACGCTTGATCCGGATCAGTGCGACCCGATCCTCCACCAACTGCCGACCTGGCATGGCCAGTTTGCCAATCTCACAGCACTTGACAAAACCGGGCAGATAATCTGCAACTCGCATTCGGCAAAAGGTGAAAAGTTGCCGAATTATAGTGATCACGAGTGGTTCGTTCGCGTTTTGAACAACCGCGCCTTCACCGTCGGGACTCCCCGCTTAGGCGGCATGACGAGACTCTGGATCGTGCCGTTGGTGGTGCCTATTCGCCTCGAGGACGGCGAGGTTGTCGGTGCGCTGTCGATGAGCGTGAATTTATCGCGGTTCAAACCGCAATTCGTCCGACGCGAGTTTCCGAGCGGAGCGGAAGTCTCAATCGTTGATTCGGCGGGCACCTACGTCACAACATCATTGCAAACAGACGAAGATAATTGGCTCGGCCAGCAGATTCCTGATCCAGCTCTGCTGTCGATGGTCATCAATGCAGGCGACCGCGGCGAAACATCGATTCACTATCGCGGCGCCGATGGCATCGATCGCGCAGCTAGTCTCACCCATGTGCCAGGAACCGATTGGCGGGCGATAGCGACCATCCCGACCAACGAAGTCATCGCCAACGCCCGCACCATCGCCATCCTCAATATGCTCACCGTGGTGCTGGTGCTAGCGGCCGCCACCGCCGCCGCGACCTTCCTGATAAGAAAGATCGAAGGCCCGATCTTTTCCATCGCGGCGACTGCTCAAGCCCATATACAAGGTGACGCAACCGCCCGCGCCATCGAAAGCGGTCCAAGAGAAATCGCCGCGGTCGCCAATCAATTCAATCGCATGCTGGATGCGCGCCGCGATGCGGAGGGCGAGCAGAAGCGAGCCGAAAACGATCTGCGCCAAAGGAATTACCTGTTCGATACCGCGCTCGAAAATATGCCGCACGGTCTGTGCATGTTCGATGCCGACGCCCGGCTGCTCGTCTGCAACAGAAGCTATGCGAATTTCTACGGCCTCACGCTGGAACAGACCAAACCAGGCACCCCACTTCGCGCCATGCTGGAGGCCCAGGTACCTGCCATCTGCGATCCGCAGGACGGCGCGAGGTATATCGAGGAGTGCTTCGCCGCCATCGCCACCCACCAGATTTCTCATACGGTGCTCAAGTGCCGGGACGGGCGCGTCATCGCCGTCGACCGTCAGCCGATGGCGGGTGGCGGCTGGGTGGCAGTGCTCCAGGATATTTCCGAACAGAAGCGCGCCGAGGCTGAGATCCTGCATCTGGCGCTCCACGACGCGTTGACCAATCTGCCCAATCGCACACTATTCCGCAAACATGTCGATCAGGCTCTGATGCGGTGGCGGCGCGAGGGCGAGCCGTTCATCCTGCTTCTGCTCGATCTCGATCATTTCAAGGCAATCAACGACACACTCGGACACGCCGCAGGAGATTGCCTGGTTCGGCTGGTCGCCGGCCGCTTGACGCCGTTCATGCGCGACTCCAACGTCGTGGCACGACTCGGTGGCGACGAATTCGCGATGGTGCAGACCGTCAGCGGCGACCTGCGCGAGGGCGCCGCAATGCTCGCCAACCAGCTGTTGCAGACCATCGGTGAACCCTTTGACCTTGATGGCCATCAGGCGATCGTCGAAACCAGCATCGGCATCGCCATGGCGCCAACGGACGGCACCGATACCGATCAGCTGCTCAAAAATGCCGACCTCGCTCTCTACAGTGCGAAGTCCGCCGGAAGAAACGTGTTTCGCTTCTTCGAACCGCGCATGGGCACCGAAGCCAGGCTTCGCTACGATCTGGAGGCCGACCTGCGCAGTTCGCTGGCGCTTGGCGAGTTCCAACTGCATTACCAGCCGGTGGTCGATACCGCATCCATGGACATGTGCGGTGTTGAGGCACTGGTGCGGTGGTTCCACCCGCGGCGCGGCACGGTGCTGCCCGGCGAATTCATCCCGCTCGCGGAGAGCACCGGACTGATCGTTCCGCTCGGCGAATGGGTGCTGCGCCAGGCGTGTGCCGAAGCCGTTGATTGGCCGGCCGATGTCAGGGTCGCGGTCAATCTGTCACCCATTCAATTCAGGAAGGGCAACATCGTCGATATCGTCACGATGGCCTTGCTCGACGCCGGCCTCCCGCCAGCCAGACTGGAACTCGAAATCACCGAATCAGTGCTTCTGCAAACCGACGAGACCAACCTCGATAAGCTCCATCAGCTCAAGAAGCTTGGGGTATCGGTCGTGCTCGATGATTTCGGAACCGGATATTCGTCGCTGCGCTATCTGCAAATGTTCCCGTTCGACAAGATCAAGATCGATCGATCATTCGTCTCGGAGATTGCGACCCGTTCCGATTGTGCGGCGATCGTCTGCGCTGCAATCGGGCTCGCCAAGAGTCTCAACGTCACGACGACCGCTGAAGGCGTCGAGACCGCGGAGCAGTTCGAGTTATTGCGTGCGGCGGGTTGCGGCCAGGCACAGGGGTACCTTTTCGGGCGTCCGTGCAAGGCCTCGGAGCTGCAGTTTATTCGGTCCCCGAAAGACAAGGGGCAGGCCGCCTGAGCCAGGTCGCGCCGAAGTGAGTTGCCGATAAGCCTCAACCTCTGCGGCGGACGAATTTAGCTACATTAGTGAATCGGTTCCATCTGCCGTCACCACGGCGACCGCCGATCGGCCCTGCGTCGCAACGGTGTGGCGGATGGGATGGGGCGAGCGCGCTCGCTTGCGCAGTGAGCGGCGATGGCGCAGGTTTGCGGTCGGCAGCGCGGACCAGTGGGAGATCAACGCGCAGGTCACGTTGAAGCACCGGTGTCCGCGGCCGGCAGCGTTGACTTGTCGCGCAAGTTTGATGGACCACCGCCGTGGGCGGAAGACTTCACCTTCGCATGATAGTCACCGCCCATCCTCGCGGTGCCGTTCTGGCAACACGGTCGATCCGATGACGACGATCGACCGCTCGCTCGCGGCCGTCCCGCAGAACGATGCCTCGCCGCAAAGCTTGCAGGCGCTGGACTGGTTCAATTTTTTTCTCGCCGGAACATTGACTGGATTCGGCCCGTTTGTCGCCCTCTATCTGGCGTCTGAGCGCTGGACCACCGTCGAAGTCGGTTTCGTGCTGACCGCCAGCGGGCTTGCCGGACTGTTATTTCAAATACCCGGAGGGGAACTTCTCGACGCCGTCCGATCGAAGCGACGGGTGGTCGCCGTTGCGCTGGTAATGATCGCGGCCGCGGCCCTGATCGTGGCGGTTCTGCCGAGCTTCACGCCCGTGCTGGTCGCGGAGTTGCTCCTTGGCGTGACCGGCGGGTTCCTCGGTCCGGCCGTGGCGGCGATCAGCCTCGGTCTGGTCGGCAATGATCGGTTCGGGGAGCGGTTGGGGCGAAACCAGCGCTTTGCGGCGATCGGGGGGTTTGCGGCTGCTGGCCTCATGGGTCTGCTTGGCTACGCGTTCTCAAATCGTGCGATCTTTTTTACCACTGCGGCTCTCGCCGTTCCAACGTTGCTTGCCCTCGATCGGATCCGTGCCGACGACATCCATTTTGCCCGCGCCTGCGGGGCGCCTCCGGGCGATTATCATCCAACCCGACCGCCAAGGCACGCGCGCACCACGCTCTGCACCAACTATCGCCTGCTCGTGTTCGCCAGCTGCATCGTCCTGTTCCAGTTAGCCAACGCCTCCGTGCTTCCGCTGGTGAGCGAGGAACTCGGATCAAAGGCTGGATCATCGCTCGTCATATCGGCGCTCATATTCGTTCCGCAGATCATCGTGGCGGCCATCGCTCCCTGGGTCGGGCAACAGGCCACGAGCTGGGGTCGCAAGCCGCTACTGCTGATCGGGTTGGCGGCGCTGCCGATCCGGGCCGCTGGTTTCGCCCAGGTGGACGATCCTGCACTACTGGTGGCCCTCCAGGTGTTGGACGGCATCAGCGGGGCTGCGGTCGGCGTGCTCACTCCCCTGATCATCGCCGACATTACCAGCGGGAGCGGGCGGTATAACCTCACGCAAGGCATCGTTGGGACCTTCAGCGGCATCGGTGCCGCGCTTAGTACCACGGTCATGGGCTTCGTGGCCCAAAGCTTTGGCATTGCGGCCGGCTTCTATGCCATCGTCGGCGTCGCGTCGGCGGCGGTGGCGGTTTGTTGGGCGTTCATGCCGGAAACCAAGCAAGTCCACAGCGATTCCGGGGTCGGCACCCGGCGCTGAGGTGGGCGGGGGAGGCACATCGCTGTGGTTTGGTGCAAGCGTCAACTAGCCGAGACGGCCCTTGAGGCAGCGTCCGACGGGACCGCATTGGAAACAGCCGCGCGCGTCACCCGGATGCTCGCGTTCACGGCGAAGTCATTCTTCTGGTCGGCACAGACAGCTTAAAGGGACCACGTCATGGCCTTCAAAGTGCAGGTTGGTCCGCCTCAGATTGCAATTCATCAGGGTCAGACGATCCTGCTCACCGAGTCAGATGGCCAGATCAATTGGCCGAGTGACAAAGGCCTCTATTTCCTTGACACGCGCGTGATCAGCAACTGGAGGATCTTCGCCAATGGTGAACCTTGGGAACTGCTCAATGGCGGCGCCATCACCTACTACGCGGCACGGATCTTCCTCACCAATCGGTCGATTCGGACCGAAGATGGTATGATTCCGGCGCGCACACTTGGCCTGTGCATCAGCCGGTGGATCGACGGCGGCGTGCACGAGGATCTGGACATCACCAACAACAGTGGGCGACCGATAAGATTTCAGCTCGAAGTCCTGATCCGCTGCGACTTTGCCGATATCTTTGAGGTGAAGTCGAACACCATCGTACGCCGTGGGCGGATCGCGGCCGACTGGTCGCACGCGCGGCAACGGCTGCGCGCAATCTACCACAATGGCGATTTCAAGAGGGCGCTCACTGTTTCCAGGGTGCGAGGTTCGGGTGAGGGAGTTTATGCCAATGGTCGACTGAGCTTCGAGGTCGCCCTCAATCCGGGCGAGGCCTGGCACAGCTGCCTTTTGTACGCGCTGACGGACGGCCGCCGGCACTTTGGGGCACCGGACGGTTGCATCGACGCTCGCGAAGAGTCCGACCATGCCGAAATAATGGCCGAATGGTTGCAGGCGGTCGCAAAGATTCAGACCAGCAACGAAGAATTCTATCGGCTGTTCCGCCGGGCGCTCGAGGACATGGCCGCGCTGCGGCTGCCGGTCGAAGGCATCGATCGCGGATCGTTCCTGCCGGCCGCCGGCCTGCCCTGGTTCGTGGCCCCATTCGGGCGCGACAGTCTGATCACTTCGCTTCAGAACGTTTTGATCCACCCGCAATTTGCTCGCGGCACATTGCAAATCCTCGGCTCCCTGCAGGCGACCGAAGATGACCCGTTCCGGGATGCGGAGCCCGGAAAGATCTTTCACGAATTACGTTATGGCGAGCTCGCCTATTTCAAGCTGATCCCCCACACGCCTTACTATGGGACCGCTGATGCGACGCCGCTTTATCTGATTACACTGCACGGGGCCTGGCGGGCAACCGGTGACAAAGCCCTCCTGGAGCGCCATCTCAAGACCGCTGAGGGCTGTCTGTCCTGGATCGACAACTACGGTGATCGGGACGGCGATGGATTCCAGGAATATCAGACACGTTCACCGGTCGGTTACGAGAACATGGGTTGGAAGGATTCCGGGGATTCGGTGGTCTATCCCAATGGTTCGTTGGTAAAGGGCCCGAAGGCGCTCTGCGAACTTCAGGGGTATGTCTACAGGGCCTGGATCGGTATGGCGGAGATTTTCGATGTGCTTGGGCAGCGCGACAGAGCCCGCGAGTTGCGCGCCAAGGCCGCCGTTCTATTTGAACGCTTTAACGCAGTCTTTTGGGATGACGAGTTCGGCTTCTACGCCTTTGCCCTCGATGGCGATAAGAACAAGGTCCTTACCGTTGCTTCCAATCCCGGACATTGCCTTTGGTCTGGTATCGTGCCGCCCGAGCGGGCCAAAAAACTGGTGGAACGCCTGATGGCACCAGACATGTGGACCGGTTGGGGGATCCGTACCCTCTCAGCGGATCACCCTGCGTTCAATCCCTACGATTATCAGACCGGATCAGTCTGGCCGCATGACAACGCCATCATCGCCATGGGATTTAAATTCTACGGCTTCGGTCAGGAGGCGGCGCGGATTGCCTATGACATCAGCGAGGCAGCCAGCCACTTCCTGCTGAACCAGCTGCCCGAACTCTACACCGCCAGCCAGCGTGACGAGACGACCTTTCCGGTGCAATACGTCGGCGCCAACGTGCCGCAAGCCTGGGCCGCCGGGTCGGCCTTCATGCTTACGCAGGCCATGCTGGGATTCCTGCCCGATGCGCCGCGCAACCGGCTTTATGTCGACCCATTGCTTCCCCACTGGTTGCCCGATTTGACAATTAGCGATCTCCGCGTCGGTCGGCACCGTCTTGATATCCGCTTTTGGCGCGACGGCGAGCGGACTGAGTTCCAGGTGCTTAATGGGGGAAGCAACCTAGTCGAACGTTGTGATTTGCCGCAGAAAATCAGCGAGTTGACGAATGGGGTCGATCCGCTCTGATTTGGCCAATGCCCAAAGCCTTCCCTTTGCGGCGAGCTCGTCAAAAAACAAAGTTTATCAGACAGCGGCAACCTGCGGTCGAGCGCCGTCACGGCCGGCATGCCGCAACGCCGCGGCCGGCCGAGTACCAGGCCGTGGGCCTCGAATTGTTTATTAACCGCAAAAAGCTAATGACACATGTAGATTTTGATTCGCGCGGGAGCGGGTCGTGGCCGGATTTAGCTTGCGCATCGGGGCAAGGCTCGGAATCGTCGCGGGAATCGGCATCCTGCTCGTGACCGGAATGGTGGTAAACCAGCAGAGCAGCAACGGATCGATCGAGCGGGCACTACTGACCGCCAATATTCAGCAGGAGATTGGCCGGCATTCGATGGCGGCCGAAACCGCCATCAGGCACATGCACGTGGCCATCAGGGACGTGCTGTTGGCGCGGACCACCGAGGAAACCGACAAGGCCATCGCAGCGCTGCGCGAGTTCTACGGCGACGCGTCCGCGCAGCTGGACGCCGCCATTCCCTTGACGGTGAGATCGGAGGATCGCGACCGATTCCTTAAGATCAAAGCCCTTGCCAATGACTATACCACCGCAGCACTTGAGCTCGGTACGGTGCAGAAGGACGGTGTGAAGGCGATCAGCAAGCGCAACGAGATAGCGATCGACTGGGCGAAGACGTTCACGTCAGTCATCGGCTCTCCTGCGCTGGCGAGTCTGGGCAACCGTGGTGACGTCGAGGCGGAATTGCGCGAGGTGAACACGCTGGCCCAACGCGTCGATACAGCCACCTGGCGATACGCGCTGACCAGAGAGATGGGGCAGAAAGAGCAGGCCTCCCATGATCTTGACGATATCGATGGCAAGTTGAAGCACCTGCGCACGCTGGCGGCCGACAAGGCCGCCGATAGCGGCATCGACGCCCTGATCGCTGCGGCGACGAATATCCGATCCTTGACCATCGAGGCCTTCAAGGCGGAAGAGCTGAAGACCCAAATCCAGACCAAGCGTCTGCCACCGATTGCCTTGGAGAGCGTGCAGCTCATCAGCAAGGCGGTGGCGGATGCGCTGCAGATCATTACCGAGAGCAACGCCGCTGTCACCGGGGAGTTGAGCCAAGCCGGCCGCGTTGGCCTCTCGGTCGGCGGTCTGGTCGTCGCCGTACTGCTCGGTTCAGCCGCCTTTTCGTTTCTGGGGATCGCCCGCCCAATCGCCAAACTCAATGACGCGATGACCGAAATAGCCAACGGCCATATCGACATCGCGATTCCCGGCGCCTCCCGCAGCGACGAAATCGGCGACATGTCGAAGACCGTAACAGTGATTCGTGAGAACGCCGAACGCAACGCCCTGCAAAAGCAGGAAGAAGCCAACCGGACGGAGATGCGCCAGGCGGCGCAGCGCAAGGCGGAGATGCGCAAACTGGCCGATTCTTTTGAGATGGAAGTCGGCAACATCGTCGGCGCGGTGTCCTCGCTGGCGAGCGAACTGGAGGCGTCCGCCACCACCTTGACGCAGACCGCGAAGACGACACAGCAACTATCGACCTCGGCCGCCGGCGCCTCCGACGCGGCTTCGGCCAATGTGCAGTCGGTTGCTTCGGCATCCGAGGAACTGTCTTCATCACTTAACGAGATTGCGCGCCAAGTCCAGGAGTCGAGCCGGATCGCCGGCGAGGCGGTGGAGCAGGCACGACAGACCGATGTTCGGATCAACAAACTGTCGCATGCCGCGAGCCAAATCGGCGATGTTGTGAAGATGATCACGGCAATCGCCGAGCAGACCAACCTGCTGGCGCTCAATGCCACAATTGAGGCGGCGCGCGCCGGTGAATCCGGCCGCGGCTTCGCGGTGGTGGCCAACGAGGTCAAGGCACTCGCCGCGCAGACCGCCAAGGCAACGGGCGATATCAGCAATCACATCGCTGGCATGCAGACTGCAACTCAGGAATCGGTCGCTGCCAACAAGGCCATCGGCGCGACAATCGATCGCGTCGCGGAAATCGCCACCGCGATCGCGGCAGCCGTCGGCGAACAGGACGCCGCAACCCAAGAGATTTCCCGCAATGCGCAGCAGGCCGCCAAGGCGACGGCGCAGGTCGTGGCCAACATCACCGATGCCAACCGGGGGACCGTCGAGACCGGTTCGGCATCGAGCGAGGTGCTGGCGTCTGCAAAGACGTTGGCCGGCAAAAGCATTCGCCTGAAGGGCGAAGTCGACAACTTCCTCAAGACCGTTCGAGCGGCTTAAAGCAGGGGGCCCATCGCGGAAGGTGTGTCCGGTGATGTTGGCGTCGAGGACGCACCATAGACCTCACTTCCGCCCCGCAGACACTATCGGATAAAGGCCAGTCTTCGTGATTATGGCGGCCGCGGTCGGCGACGCCAGAAAAGCAATGAGCGCCCGGCCTGGTGCCGGCTCCCTGGCGCCGACCGCGATGCCCGCGGAAAACACCGTCATCTTCTGAACCTCGGAGGGCAGCGGCCCGACCAAATCGATCCCCTCGACGTTGTTCCACTCACTGATCTGTTGGAAGCCGATTTCGGCCTCGCCACGCGCGACTGCTTGCCCGACCGTCTCATCCGGGCTCATCCTGCGCTTGCCCTTCATCTGGTCGGCAATGCCGAGATTTTTGAACAGCTCGGTCTCCAGGTACACGCCGCTTGCGCTCTCAGAATAGGCGAGTGACTTGGCGGTGAGCAGGGTGCGCTTGAGCGCATCGACCGAACCAATATCCGGCTTTGGCGTACCCGCCCGCACGGCGACCCCGATCGGCGACCGCGCGAGGTCGGTTCGGCTGTCGCCGACGACTTTCGCCTGCTTGATGAGATCGCCCAGCACGTCGCCGGACATGATCAGGACATCAACAGGCTCCCCCCGCGAGAGCCGGGCCGGAATGGCATCCCACGTCTTGCCCATGGAAGGCCCAAAAGCAGTGATGACCTGGTCCCCGCTGGCGCGCTCGAACTCCGGCAGCAACTCGCGGAAAGCAGCGCTGAGGCCACCGGAAACCATCACTCTGACTTCAGCAGCATCCGCCACGCTCGCGAGCATGGCCGCAACCCCGATCGCCATCGTTGCAGACACGAACCGCCGCGTCCCCGCCGGTCGTGCTTCGCTGAGAATGCGCACCGGCATTTTTGTCTCCGCAACAAAGGGATGGCGCCGATATCTGTTTCAGCGCCGTAGGACCTGGCCATGGCGGCACCAGCTGATCGCATCTTCGAGCCGGTCGTCACCCCAGAATAACTCGCGGCCTACGACGAAAGTCGGCGAACCGAAGATGCCGAGTTCCCGGGCGGCGTCAGTCTCCGAGATCAGGGCCGCCTTCACATCTTCAGCGTCTGCCAGCCCAAGCACCCGCGCCGGCTCCTGTCCGATATCGCGCAGGCTCTCCGACACGTTGGGTTCGCTGCCGGTCTCCTGAGCCTCCTCATACCAGCGCCGATAGGCCGCGCGCACGAAGTCCGGGCCCCAACCCTCGCGCATCCCGACCGTCGCAACGAGGTTAGCCATCACCGACTGCTTGGCCGGATAAGGCGCCGGAAGTTGGGGCCGCAAACCGTGCATGGCGGCACGCCGATCGATATCACGCCACATATACCGCAATTTGGCTGGCTTGTCGGCGAAGGGAACGTGCTTCATTTCCTGAAGGATGACGAGCAAGTGGAACGGCCGCCAACGAAACGACATCCCGGTCGACCGCTCCAACTCCGCGAGGCGCATCACGCTCAAATACGAGTAGGTGCTGCCCATCGTAAACCAAAAATCGATTTGATTGGCGGTCATTGGACCTCCCAAATGAGCGTTTCTGATTTGCTCTGGAGTCGGCGATTTTTCACGCATGCGGTTCAAGGTGGATCAAACACCCATCAGGCTTCGCGACGGTCATTGCGAAAAACAGCTGGCATTGGTGCTGTCTTGGACAGCGTCGGCAGTTTGTCAGTGCTCCTGGCTCGGCGACAGTCTAGCCTCTCCACACGTTTGATCAAGCACGAAGCTCCAGTCTGGCATGGCCCCGAGGTCCGTTCTGGGTCACACGCTGGGTCCACCGCTCGCAGCAGATATGAGCGTCGGTCGGAGGATCGGCCATCTGCAGACGCAATTTCTGTTACTCACTCCTTGCCGCGTGAAGAGGACCGCGCTGCCTGCCGCCCGTCACTTCCGCTGTCTGCAGGGAGGACGCCGCCGCGGTGGAAAATCAAGTGCAGCCAGATTGGCGCCACAGTGTTATGCAGACCTCTGCTGCTGTACTTGAGTCAATTTTTCGGATCACGATGGTCGGTTGCTGCAGGAGAGAAGCGGCATGCGATGGCCTTCATCGTCGGCCGGCTGGGTCATTGCGCTTGCGCTCGCATTGAACCTCGGCGCGTTGCCGGCCTCGCCAGCCCTCGCACTTTCCGATTTGGCAAGCTTCCAGCCGCCGGGACGGATGGTCCTGGTCGAGGGACGCCAGGTTCACATCGACTGCACAGGAGAGGGCGAACCCACCGTGCTGTTGGAGGAGGGGCGGGGCGGCGCTTCGCTCGATTGGGCGTGGGTGCAGCGGGACGTCACCAAGGCGTCACGGGTGTGTTCCTATGACCGGCCGGGATATGGCTGGAGCGAACCAGCCGAGGCGCCAATGGACGCCAGCAACACCAGTCAGCAGCTTCACGAACTGCTGCAGGCCGCCCATGAGAAGGGGCCCTACCTTCTTGTCGGCCATTCGCTCGGCGGCGCCTATATGCGCATGTTCGCCGCAGAACATCGCGAAGACGTGGCAGGCCTCGTTTTGGTGGACGCCACGAACCCATCTCATCTGAAGACAAATGCCGAAGTTGGGTTGCCGCCGATCGACGGTCCAAAAGGGACGCTACTTGCCGACGTTCTTACCTCCAGCGAGGTGCTATGGCGCGCCGCGAGCTGGCTGGGAATCGTGAAGACCTCCTTTGGCAATCAATGGAAAGAATTGCCCGCCGATGTGGTCCCCGAAATGTCGACCTTCATCGCCGGTCGTCAGCACTTGAGAACCTTCCTCGAGGAGACAAGCTCATTGTCAGACACGTTGGCCCAAATTGCATCGCTGGGCAGCCTCGGCAGGCTGCCAGTTACCGTTATTTGTGCAGATAAGTGGATTGACGCGGACGCGACGATTGCCATCAAGCGCGCTGAATGGAATAAGAGGCAACAACGCAATTGGCTTGCTATCTCGACCGATAGCCACTTTCTAATCGTCCCGGGAGCGGACCACATGTCGCTGCTTCTCGTTGCAGAGCACGCTGATGCGGTCGCGAGAGCGATTGTGAACATGGTCGTGGCCATTCGTGGCAGCAGCGTTTCTCACCCGATCGCCCAGTAGACACATTTTTCGTCTCATGAGCATCGACTTACTGGGCTTTTGCCAGCCTGCACCCCGCAAACCGATCGGGGACGCTGCCATATGATTTTCAACCATGGCCCGTCGTCGACCGAGGGCCGGTTCGGGTTGGTTGCTAAGCTGGGCGAAGAGCGGATAACAATTCAGCGAAGCCAGCTGTCCAGGATCGACCTCAGCCTCGTTGTCATAAGCGCCTGGTGGAGCCACTGATTGACATAGGCCTTCCAGATCGTGTCGCGGGGCAGCAAGAACGCCTTTTCGGAAAAATTGAAAGGATGATCAGGGTTGGTGGCGCACAGAATCCCGGCGTGCATTTTTTGCTGGAAGCGAGTTTCGCTGGCATCCGTGATCATAACGTCGGCTTTGCCGGAGACAATTTCCTCAAAGATCGTCACGTTGTCTGGATATATGAGCAGGCTGGCCTGCTTGAGGGTAGATTTGGCGAATCGCTCATTGGTGCCGCCCGGATTGACAATTACCCGTGTTCCGGGCCGGTCGATCTCTTTCAGAGTTTGGTATTTTTCAA
>Ga0187783_10001455_pt1 | contig 17442 bp, 16 predicted proteins | sample 1015_SJ02_MP02_2_FD_132471 | JGI IMG/M metagenome (GOLD analysis project Ga0187783, IMG submission 132471) | Tropical peat soil microbial communities from peatlands in Department of Meta, Colombia - 1015_SJ02_MP02_20_MG | ecosystem: Environmental > Terrestrial > Soil > Wetlands > Peat | place...
AAAGTGGACGCCTTCGGCCCAGCCGTTTCCCTGCTCCTGCTGGAAAGACCGCCCGGTGAATTGCAGCCAGGAATGATTGAAGTAGTTGCACAGCTTGTCGACTCCGGACATCCAAATCATTACTGGAGCCGTATTGGCAACCAAGCGGAAGCGTTCTTCGCTTTCGTGCAGAGTCAACATAGCCCGTTTAAGCTCAGTAATGTCCTTGACAGTGCCACGGAGGTTTGTGACGATTCCCGCATCATCCCGCTGCGCTTCACCGCGGGCCGCGAGCCATCGAGTGGTGCCGTCGGGGCGGATCATTTCCAAGTCCAGTTCGTATGCCCCTCCGTTGTGCAACGTGTCATCGACGGCACACTGAAGCCGTGTCCAGCTTTCGGCGGTAAATAGCTTCCCATATTCCTTGTAGCTCGGAGCCGGCAAACGGGGGTCACGACCTGCAATCTGGTAAAGCTCGTTTGACCATTTGACAGTGTCCGTTTGGGGTTCCCAACGCCAACTGCCGACCTGTGCCAGACGCTGCGCTTCCTTGAGTTGCTTCTCTTCGTCAATCAATCTCTGCTGGCCCCGCTTGTGCTCCTCGACAATAAGGGCAAGGGCTATGAAGGGAGCTGCGGAGAAGAACAGAAACAGTTGCAACGACAGTACGCCGTCGGCAGGTCCCTGTGCGATGAACGGGCCGCGTCCATGAGACGCCCCCCAAATCGAGAGGAATGAGACTGCGACCAGACATATGGAGATTCCCTTCAAACCTAGGCGCAGCGTGGCCCACAGCAGAATAGGCACCAGCGAATAGACCAGTGCCATCGACTTTAGCTGCTCGGTACCGGTGAAGATAAGGAGCCCACATAGTACCAACGACACGATCAGCGCGGCTAATTCCAAATAATCGCGGGGCTTCCCCGCCCACTCCCGTCCCTCGCGGAACCAGGTCAATACGGCAGGCGTTATCGTCAGGAATCCGAGGGCGTCTGAAAAAAACCAGAGGCTCCACTGCATCCAGTACCCACCGTTGGCACTGCCCTTTGCTCCGATAAAGGCTGAGGCGCATGAGGCCAAGATCACGGCGACGAGTGTGTACTTGCTAAAGGTCTTCACGCTGCCGAGTTGGGGCGAGCCCCCGAGGAAGCGGTCCATCCCGAGCGATGCCACGCCCACTCCGACCGCATCGGCAAACAAAAACCAAATGATGGAGACAATGGGCGTCCCATTTTGGACATCACCGAGAGCCATCCCTGCCAGGCCTGCCGCGGTGAGCGCCGGCCAGATTTTTCGCGGCACCAAAACTAAGACGGCTACCAAAAACGGCACAGCGGGCCAAAACAAGGAAACGTGGTCAGGTGATATGGTCAGTGCATGAGCCACTCGGCATGATCCATAGCAAATCAGCGCCACAAGCCCCGCCAGCATGAGGACACGAACGTAAGGGGCGGGCTTCGCTATGTTCCACGTGCTACGGCCAACATCCACAACCACCTCCCAGTTTTGCGACGCTAGGACGCACTCCTACCGAACTGTGCGGCGGGCGATGGGTGACGATCGTCCTACCGGGTCCACGTGCCACGAAAGTTGCTGTACATCGTGCGTGTTATCAATCGAGTACCGCCGAGGCCCTCACGGACAGAGTTACCCGTTACCAATTCTCATTCACCAGAGACGCGAATCACGACCCCGTGGACAGTTTCGCCTGAGCGCTCTTTGTGATTACGCCGCAGCGTTTGCTTGCGCTTTCAGCCGGCCGGCGCGAATGGCTTTCAGCAGCGCTGCATAGTCACGGTCGGTCTGGTTCGCATAGGAGGTGGCAAACTTCGCAAGAGACGAATCAAACAGATCGTTTTTGCCGAGATAGCCGCCAATCAGGGCGGCGTCACCGGTCCGCGCATGAGCGCGCGCCAAGGTCCATCCGCAGATCTCGACGTACTCGAGCCAGTCTCCCTTCGTCATGTTTTCCAGATCGATTTTCATTTTCATGTCCCGAAGCTGACGGAAATAGTAGCTGCGGCCGTCTGCGTCTACGGTCCATCCCAGGAAGACGTCACTTGCCGATTGCAGCATGCGCTGCCCGGTCACGACCCGCTCGCCGTGATTGGCATACCTGCTTTTGCCAGCGTACTCCTCGAGCACCGAAGGAAGAGCCTCTTTGATTTGCATCAGCATGGGATCGTGTTCGCCGGCCATCAACAACGCCACACCGCAACGCGTTCCTACGCTGCCCACTCCCACGACTTTGCGCGCAGCATCGAGCATGTGATAGCGGTCCAAAATCACGCGCCGTTCTGCGGGAAGGGTCTCGCGGTACTCCTGGAACTTCTTGATCACGCGTTTCAACTCCACGTCGCTCTGGCGCGAATGATACACCAGGGGCGGGTGATCCACGATTCGCGGACGGCCATTTTTCACGTTCACGATTTTCGGAAAAATGTGTTCAGCGGTCTCGAGTCGGGCTTTCTTCTCGACTTCCTCCCAGCGTTTTTCGGCCGCGACGGTTGCTGCTTCTTCGATGAACACCTCAGCGTCCATATGCGAGTACCACACCTCGAGCGCACGACTGCGGCCATACTCGCGCATGTGCTCGCGATAAGACTGCGCCATCGTAAACACTGCATCATCGCAGCGCTCACGATTCAGACCGAGTTCTCGCGATGCCAGGACAATGCTCGCCGCCAGCCGCTTCACATCCCACTCCCAGGGCGCGGGAAGCGTCTCATCAAAGTCATTGATGTCGAACAGCAGTCGCCTCTCGGGGCTGGCAAAGCCTCCGAAATTCGACGCATGGCAGTCACCGCACACCTGCACGCGAATTCCCGTGGCAGGAGTTTTCGACAAATCCCACGCCATTAATGCCGCTGAACCCCGAAAAAACGCGAAGGGCGATTGCCGCATCCGGCCGTAGCGAATGGGCAAAAGCTCTGGGAGGCGCCCGCGGTCAGAATGCCGCAGCACTTCGATAGGGTCGGGACGGCCCGCGGGAACAGCCCATTTGGCATGCGATCTTCGGGGGACTTTTTCCCGAAGCGCTTTACCCCGGCCCATGCGCTCCTTGATACTCGGTCCCATCACCCTCACGTCTTCTCGTCGGATGCTCTGAATCTTTCCGCCTGTACCCATGGGCTTAGCCTTACGGGAAGCTGCTGCGTGACGATCTTCGGCCGTCGCTATGATAGCCCCGCCGCTCAACGCAAGTCATGAACAAAATTCTCGGCCGATCTATTCGGTGAAGGCATTAACGATCTGGAGAGCTAGAGAGCGGACCCATGAGACGCGATGCTGACGGTCGGCGTAACTATTTTCGCGCGTCCGCCACCTCAGAGAGGTGCCAAGACCACAGGAATCGCTCGGCGAAGATGATGACCGCGCAAAGCAGAATGACGATGCCTTTCAGAGGTGCTGTATGGCGAACCTGGTTGCCCGCCACGACGAGCAGAATGAGGCCGAAGTCTCGCAGCCAACCTAAGACACTAAGAGAGGTTTTCATTGCTATAGTTTATACGGTGCGGCTCCCCGTTTGACCGCCGGTGCCCTAAGGGCTAACAAAATAGTCGCGGGGGAAGCTTCGCCATCAAACAGGGTGCCCGGGTCAACAGGATGAGCGGATCGTTAAGACTCGCCGACGGCAATCGTTTTGTTTTTCCGACTTCGAGGCTCGGCGTCGGAGTCACGCACGACGTGGGTAATCCGAATAGGCAATGCCAATGCCGTGCCGGCTGACTCCACAATCTCCAGGATCTGCAGCAGCAGGTCCTCTTGAATGCCCAGGAACTCGGCATAGACTGCTGCAAAGACGTAGGCGAACACTTCCACATCCTGGGAAGCGGTGCCAATGCTGACGAATCGTACCCTCACCGTTTCCGGCTCCACGTGGCCGTGTTTGTCCAACATCTCGCGAATCCTGCGCAGAACCTCCTGCATCTGTTCCACTGTCGTCTGGTGCCTTAGCGCGATCGTGGGATGGAACCAGAACTTGTCGCGAAGCGTGTAATTCTCCAGGTTCATCGTGGCAAGTTGGCCGTTTGGAATAGTCACGATCGTTCGGTCCTGAGTTCGGATGCGCGTGGAGCGCAGTCCAATGTCAACGACGATCCCGGTAACGTCGCCGATCTTGCACATATCCCCGATCCGCACGGGACGGTCGGAAATGATCATGAACCCGCCGAACAGATTCTCGAGTGTCTTTTGAGCCGCGAAGGCGACGGCCAAACCGCCAATCCCAAGCCCCGCCAGGGCGGCTGCCAAGTTTACCCCGGCCAGATACATCACCATCAATATGCCGACCGTTAGAACGCCGATTTGTGACAATCGACCGAGTAAGGCGGCCATCGCGATCTTGTCCGACGACTGATTCCGTTTCAGTCGGGCCAACGCGAGGTCGCTTACAATGGCCACCACCCTCATCGACAGCCATGTCACACCGAAAACGATGACGACCTTTCCCAGGCTGTGCCAAAAGTTCCGACCCAGCAGCGTGTAGGACAAGCTCCCGTTGAGCAGGGACCAAATCCCGAACAGGATCAGTCGTAAAGGCGCCACGACACTCGGCGTCTGAGCAATCCCCACCCCTCCCAAAATCCGATCGGTAAGCAATGTCTTTAGAAAACGATCAACCAAAGATCCAAGCACCAGAATCAGCGGCAACGAGAGCAGACCAAACCCCCATCTCCATAACGGCAGCGAAAGAAGCGGTTTGGTTTTGAGCCAGCCCGGCAGGTGCTGCTCAATTTCTGGAGCGTTGTCGAAGTCTTCATAGCGCTCCGGTACCAGGCGCAGCGTTTCTGGAGAGAAGAGCCAGATAGGGGGGTTGTCTCCACGCTGGACGCGGTCCAGCCAGATCTGCAAATTCCCCGACGAGGTCGTCGCAACGCCCACGAGTTCACGATTGGGATTCTGGACGTTCGCCTGGCTGCCTTCAGGCCGACTGCTCAGCTTGTTCAGCTCGATGGAAGTTCCCCGGTCGAGAACAGTTTGGAGCTGCTGCGCGAGTTCCTGCGCCAGCTCGCCACGCTGCTTCGTGTCGAGATAGCTGGCGGCCTGCTCGTAGTTTCCTCGATTCGCTGCTCGTATGAAACCAAGGACCGTGCCGCGCGGCGTGCTGCGGCCCAGCGGATCGTCACTGGCCGAACCAGCTGGCGCGCTCGGCTGCAACGCGCTCGGAAGTTGCGCCGGTAGACTTGGCGCGACAAAGGTCGTCAGCAACAGAAAACCCCTCAGACCACGCACGAACATCGCTCTCTTCCTCGAACCTCCCAAGCCGCTGCTATCGGATAAACGCACGCGCGTCTTGCCTGCTTTCACATCCGTCGAGCGATTATAACTCCGCTGGCACGGCTCGTCGGCTGTCCAAAAACGCAACTGAGGCTTTGCTTTCGACTGTGGCGCTGGCGCACTGAGGTCGTTCGATGGTTGCAGGCCTTTTGCTGGATATGGGGCGCTGGTAACAAAGCAGGGGAAGTTGGCCATATCGAATGGGTACTTCGACCGGACAGAGCAGCCAGACGCGTTGGGAACCGCTCCTGCCCTCACACTGCATTCTCGAGCGCGCCTGCCCTACCATCCATTGGACCTTGGTCCAATTGCAAGGCTCAAGCCCCAACGGTACGGTCAATGTCGTTCACCAACGAGACCCGACATCCGAGCTGGGTTGGCTCGGGTAGGGTGCCGGCGAGCCACGTTCATTTCCAGGCACGGAGGCTTCGCTGATCGCCGGCTGCGAGGAAGGATTCACACGTATGGCTAGAATTGCCTTGATTGATGACGACGCCTCGATTCGCACCGCAGTTTGCCGCCTGCTCCGATCCAACGGTTATGACTGCATTGCCTATGAATCTGCTGAATCCGCCTTGGCCGATCCCACACTACTGCAAGTCAGTTGCGTGTTGATTGATGTCGAGCTACTGGGCATGAATGGTTTTGAGCTTCGAGATCGTCTGCGTGATGTTGGGTCACCTGTTCCCCACATTTTTGTTACTGCGCATTCCGAATCCGACTTTCCAGAATGGCGTGCCCGGCTCGGCGACAGCGTTTGTCTTACAAAGCCTGTCGAGGAACAGTTGCTGCTTTCAGCCATTGCGAAATTGACCCTGCCGATCAGGTAGATTGCGGAGCATCTAGGTCGGTAGTATAGTTTCTGGGCCCACAATGGTGTTCCCCAGCCGTGCTCTTGCAGGCGGTTGCCATGACGGATGCGGTGGTTGTTCTTATCGACGACGACCCGGGAGTTCGCCGCGGGGTGAGCCGGCTGTTGCGTGCGCATGGTCGGCGGGTCGAAGCCTATGGGTCCGCTAAGGATTTTCTCGACCAGTCGCTCCCCTCTGGCCCAGCTTGTATTGTGCTAGACCTTCAAATGCCGCAGCTGAACGGCTTGGATTTGCAGCAACTGCTAAACAAGAATCGGGATACCCTGCCCATCGTCTTCCTCAGCGGCCACGGGAGTGTTCCCGCTTCGGTCCGCGCCATGAAGGACGGCGCCATCGATTTCCTCACCAAGCCGTTTGACGATAACCAATTGCTAGCAGCGGTTGACACCGCGCTCGCCCGAGCGCGACAAGGCTTTGCCCGGCGCGATGCCTTGGACCGGGATCGCGCTATTTTCAATACCCTGAGTGAGAGAGAGAAGCAGGTGTGTCTGCGTGTCGCGGGGGGCCTGCTCAACAAGCAGATTGGCGGAGAGTTTGGCACGACCGAGAAGACAGTCAAAGTGCAGCGTGGCTGCGTCATGAAGAAGCTGGGCGCGCAATCTGTGGCGGATCTCGTGCGATTCGTTGAGAGGCTTCGCACCGCCGGCTACGTTCTTTGACACTCGCACCATACGCGGCAGGCGCCCTCACTGGCCCACACGATGCGACAACAAGGGATAAGCACCGTTCCTAGCGCCGCGTGGAAGACGACCGATTCCACTTCTTTTTTTCCTACTGCGCTCCTGGCGTGCCTGGTAGCCGTGCTGTGCTACTACGCCGTCGAAGTGGTGAGTGTTCTTCCTAGACACATCGCGCCATTTTGGCCAGCTACGCCACTTTTGGTTGCCGTGGTGCTGCTTGCACCGCGAAGAATTTGGCCACTGCTCATCGGCGTAGGAGTTGCCGCGCAGGCGATTGCTGACATCAAGAACGGCATCCCTATTCCCTCCGAGATTTGGTATTCGTTCGCCAACTTGGGCGCCGTGTTGATCGCGACGTTCGGGATTTATCGCGTGTTTAAGGGGATACCCCATCTGAAAAGTGTGAATGCTTTCACCAGGTATTTCGCGGTTGGGGTGATCCTGGCACCGTGCGTTTCGGCGCTGGTGGGCGCAAACGGTGGGGCATATGTCGGTGACCGCTGGCTGGAATGGAGGATTTGGTTCTTCGGTGACGCTTTGGGATTCCTCACTGTCACGCCCGCGGTATTCAGTTGGGCTCAGGAGGGACGCGCGTGGGCACGAGACTCGCGTCATTACCTGGAATTAGTCGCGTTGCTCACTTGGTTGATCCTTTTTGGATATTTCACGTTCATGGGCACGGGCTGGAGGAATTCACCGGCCCTGCTCTATTTGCTGGTGCCGCCTCTACTGTGGGCCGCTTTGCGATTGGGACTAAAGGGCGTATCGACTTCCATGCTTGTCATAACCTTTCTCTCGGTCTGGGGAGCGGCGCATGATCGCGGCCCCTTCACCGGCCAAGGCCCGCTTAATAATGCGCTTTCGCTACAACTGTTCCTTTTTTTCGCAGCAATACCTTTTTTGTTTCTGGCGGTACTTGTAGGAGAACAGAAGGAGGGGGAACGAGACCGGGCCAAGATGCTGGAAGAAATGGCTCACCTGAACCGGATTGCTTCGATGGGACAGATGGTTGCTTCGCTGGCACACGAACTCGCGCAGCCACTGGCCTCGATTCTGAGTAATGCGCAAGCGGCAACTCGCTTTGCTAATCGCTATGAGCCTGATCTGGACGAGATCCGGGGTGCGCTTGCCGACATTACCGAAGCGGATCAGAGAGCGCGTGCGCTGCTGCAGAACATGCGTGCCATGTTCCAAAGGCGCCCGCTGACCTCGACGCAGGTGGACCTAAACCGAATCATGGATGACGTAAGTCGGCTCGTGAGGAACGAAGCTCTGCGGAGAGGCGTCCAGATTCGACTGGTTCCGTGTCCCGACGCCATTCTGGTCTTCGGCGACGCGGTTGCGCTACAGCAAGTCATTCTGAATATGGTCAACAATGGCATGGACGCGCTCGAGCGGTTGCCCGTTGGTTCCAAGGTTCTCACCTTGACCGCAAAGGTTCCAATGGGCTCGAATTTTGGAGCTATCCTGGTCGAAGACAACGGTTGCGGCATTTCCAAAGAGAGCAAAGAGAAGCTGTTTACGCCGTTTTACACTACGAAGACGGGTGGCATGGGGATGGGCTTGTCCATCTGTCGGTCTCTGATCGAGTCTCTCGGGGGCCGTATCACCCTGCTTGACCGACCCGAACCCGGCACAGCATTCCAGGTGGAACTGCCATTGGCCCAGCAAGCGCTATTCGCGCCAGCTTGATCGATTGGACCAAGGTCCAATTGCATTTGTCTCGACCAGGGCCTATTTTCTTCGCACCTCGGGTGCGACCGAGCATCGTGAAAGGAGAAGAACCATGGGTGCCCTTGATTCTGTTCTCAACGAGGTTGGAAACCAGTTTTCGATGAGCACGACCAGTACGAGTTCACTTCTTTCGGGACTACTTTCGTTCATTACTCAGCAGGAAGGTGGACTCGGCGGATTTCTCGATCGTTTTCGGCGGGCTGGCGTGGGGAATATCGTTTCGTCCTGGCTCAATGGCGAGACCAAATCGATCTCTACCGACACGGTTGAGAGCGCGCTCGGTCGCGATACGATCAGTGGCATCGCCTCCAAGGCCGGTCTGTCGTTCGGCTCGGCGGCCACCGCCATTGCCTTTATGCTGCCGCGACTAATTCAACGATTGGCTCCAGGGGGTACAGTGCCGTCGCGGCTGCCCGCCGACATCATGAGCTATGTCACCGGACCAACGGCAGCCATGGCTTCCGGAGCCCGACAGGCTGTACAGGCCGCCGAGGCGGCGGTGGAGCGGACCAGTCGTCGGCGCCACTTATGGCCGGTGCTCGCGCTCCTGGCCATACTGCTTCTCTTTGTCTTCTGGCTGGCTCGACGAGGGACCGGCTTTGATGCAGCCGAGCAGGTTCGTCTCTCCGCGGAAAGGGCTAACGCAGCGTTGGCGACCTTGAAACCGGGATTCGGAGCGAATGATCTCGTGAGCGCACTGAATCTATACATCATCAATTTTCCAACCGCAAGCACTCAGATCCCGCCGGAAAGTACCGCATTCCTCGATAAGGCCGCCGTAGCTATCAAGGCTGCTCCCACCGGCACGGTGATCGAAATCGACGGAAATACAGACAACACTGGGGACGCCGATTCGAACATGGCGCTTTCTCAGCAGCGGGCGAACGCCGTCCGTGACTACCTGGTCCAGCAAGGAGTCGATTCCTCGATGCTGACAACGAAAGGCAATGGGGACACAAGGCCAGTTGCATCAAACGACACCGAGGAAGGTCGGTTCCGCAATCGCCGAATCGAATTCGTTGTTGTGAAGTAGCTTACCGGCCCAGGGTGCCGTTGAGAAACTTGCAGGCAGCCATTGCGATCACACAGGAGGGACAGTGAGAAAAGCTATGAGGATGGTTGGGACACTATTGACCATCGCCGCATTGGCGTTGGCACTGCGAGCTCATGCGAGCCCTGGATCGGCTGGGCAAGCAAGTGACACAAGCGCGAAAGTGGATCTGAACAGTGCAAGCGAGCAACAGCTGGAGAATCTGCCCGGCGTAGGTCCGGCTACGGCGAAGAAAATCATCGCTGGCCGCCCCTACGCCTCGGCCAGCGACTTGTCTAAAGCCGGTGTCTCTGCCGCGACGATCAAGAAAATCACTCCCCTCGTCACGTTTGGTGCGGCCGCCCCTGCGGCTGCCAATGCAACCACAGGCAAAGCGGCTCCGGCAAAGCCGAGCACCTCGAGCACACCCACGGCGACGGGTGCAATGGTGGATTTAAACAACGCGAGTGCCGCCCAACTGAAGGAATTGCCGGGCGTCGGGGATGCCACTGCAAAAAAGATTATCGCCGGTCGGCCCTATTCCTCGGTCAGTGACTTGTCTAAAGCTGGTGTTTCTGCCGCGACCATTGGCAAGATCACTCCGCTGGTAACCGTGGGCAAAGCCACCGCAAGCACATCTTCGCCTGCGACTTCGCCCTCGAACCCTCCGCCTTCAAGAGGTGCCGCGCCCGCTGCGTCTGCCGCGACACCTGCGCAAACTCCCACAACCCCGACAACCCCAGCCGCTGCGCCGAAAACCCCGGCGCCCACACAAGGTTCGCCCGGCAACGGAATGGTTTGGGTTAACACCCAGACAGGGGTGTATCACAAAGAAGGGTCACGGTATTACGGCAAAACAAAAGAGGGCAAGTATATGTCAGAGGCCGACGCGGTGAACGCCGGTTACCACGCGGCCAAAAATAATGAATAACAAGTCACGAAAAGGAGCGAAGACAGAATGAAAATGAAGAGCAAATGGATGGTTGCAGTTTCCGCTGTGATTGTCTGCACGCTGGTGGCTGTGACGGGCTCGATGGGAATCGCGACGACTCGCGCGGCGGGTGGATGGAATCAAGCGCAGGCGAAGACAGCTTCGGCAGGGAGTGACTTGGTGGACATCAATTCTGCGACCAAGGAGCAACTGGATGCGCTCCCGGGGATCGGGGCGGCCTACTCCCAAAAGATCATCGATGGCCGTCCGTATAAAGCGAAGACCGACCTGGTCAAGAAGAAAATAATTCCCCAGTCCACCTACGACAAGATCTCGAAACTCATCATCGCCAAACAGCCAACCAAATAGACCAAAGCGATCAGATCGGAACATTCGTTTCGGTCGGAAGGGGACTTCAATGGCAGATCGATTTGAGCAGTTGAAAACGAAGTATCAGTCCGTCTTGAATTTCATTCAGTCGCAGAGCGTCCAGCTTCAAAACCTGAACATGGAAGGTGACAAGCTTTTCATTCGGGCTTCTGCTCCTTCGGCTGAATTAAAAAACCGCGTATGGGATCAGATCAAGTTGGTCGATCCCAACTACTCCGACCTGATCGCGGACATCCAAGCTCCCGCGGCAGCCGCCGCAGCGGCGGGCGGGCCGTCGACATCGGCTCCCCGCACCTATACGGTGCAACCGGGTGACAACCTTTCGAAAATCAGCAAACAGTTCTACGGCGACCCGAACAAGTACATGAAGATTTTTGAGGCGAACAAAGACAAACTCTCTGACCCCGACAAGATTAGGGCCGGCATGGATCTGCTGATTCCCTAGTTCTCACCTCGCCCGCGCTATCGGGAGCAGTTCTAGAATTCGATCGGAACGACTGACGGAGGAAAGACATGACCTGGACAGATGAGCTGGGAAATTTGCTAAGGAAATATACATCGGGCGGAGCGGCAGCTGCGCCCGCGCCCGACGTCCACGCGCACTTCGATCAGGTGGCTCAAGCGGCTCCCGCCAGCGTGATCGCTGAAGGCCTCACGGCTGCTTTTAATTCGGACAAAACACCAGCCTTTGGCCAAATGCTGACAACGCTGTTCAACAACTCGAACGGGGAACAAAAAGCTGGAGTGATCAATCAGCTGTTGTCATCGGTTCCGCCGGGCGCTCTCACACAGATTTTGTCGGGCGCCGGGCTCGCGGGGTTGATGGGAGCGGGGCAGGCGCGGTTGACCGCGGACCAGGCCCAGAAGGTTTCGCCCGAAACAGTCGAGCAGCTCGCAACCCATGCCCAAACCACAAATCCTTCCGTCGTCGATTCCATCAGCACCTTCTACGCGCAACACACAACATTGATCAAGACCCTCGGTGGAGCCGCCCTGACAGTTGCGCTGGCGAAGGTAGCGGAACGACAAAAGCAGGTCTAACGTCGTTGCCGGGGCAAAAGTAAGCGAGAAGGTACGCTTTGCGGTTCCCGGAGAAGTGTGTCCCAAGGACCCAATGAATCCTTGATCGCAAGTTTTCAAACAGGAGGGCGCAAATGCTGAGCCTACTTTGGGAATTGATTATCGGGGTGGTTGTAGGGGCCGTGGCAAAGTTCCTTATGCCCGGAAAGAATCCTGCTGGCATTTGGATCACGATGATCATCGGAATCGCGGGATCCATTCTCGCCACTTACCTCGGCCGGGCCATCGGCTGGTACCAGGCAGGTCAGGGCGCTGGCTTTATTATGTCGGTCGTTGGCGCCATCCTCTTGCTCATCATCTATCGCGTCATCCGAGGCACAATGGCCAAGGCCTGACGAAATTCAAGTGTCCCCATGGTCCCCAAGACAGGGGCACAGAGATCGACGCCGCTATTTCAAAAAATCCGAGCCGAGACCGGGGTCTCGCATCGCCGGCGCTGCCTACAATCATCTCTTCAACCTCTGGGATGGCACCGACCCCGATATTTGCGCCCTGCAGCAAGCCCCTTGAAAAACCCTTTTCGGCTGGAGGTCTGTAAGTGACACAATTCGATTCGCGGGCTTGGAGGTGCGAGATGCAAGCGAAGTCGTTCGCGTACCAGGATCGACCCCTCGGGACGATCTCGCCGCCAGAGCCGGGCCTCACACCCGACGAAATCCTTCGCCGCGCGGAAGCGATGCTCCCGCTGCTTCGCGAGCGCCAGGCTGCTTGCGAAGCCGCCGGACACCTATCGGAAGACACGAACAGACGATTCATCGAAGCCGGCTTCTATCGCATCCTGCAGCCTCGCTGCTTCGGTGGTTATGAATTCGGTCTTCCGACTTTCTTGAGGGTGATGATCACCATCTCCCGCGGTTGTTCAGACAGCGGCTGGGTGCTCGCGTTGACTGCCGGCCACGCCTTTCTGATGGCCTCATACCCCGAGGCCGGCCAGCGAGAGGCCTTCGGCGGGAGCGGCGAGTTCCGCGGCCCCAGCGTGGCGACCCTGACAGGAGTCGCCGTACCAGTTGACGGTGGCTACCGCATCAAGGGAGCGTGGGACTATTCTTCTGGTTGCGAGCTGGCCACACACTTTCTCGGTTTGTCGGTCATTCAAGACTCGAACTCTTCAACTCCGCTCGGCGTCATCATGGCGCTCTTTGATCGCGACCAGTATCAAATCGTGGACAACTGGAGTGTATTCGGCATGCAGGGCACGAGCTCGCGCCGTGTTGTTGTCGAGGAAATGTTTCTGCCGGCGCATCGCGCGCTGATGTTTTCAAATGCCACCGGGGAAACAATCCATCCGCGCCCAGGAAGCCTTCTGCATAAGAATCCGTTTTACAGAGGGCGGTTCACGTCCATGCTGGTGTCGGAACTCGTCGCCGTCTCGGTGGGGATCGGGCGCGGAGCGCTGGATATCTACGAGGAGATTCTCCACAGTAAGGGGGCTAACTTCCCGCCGTTTCAGAAACGATTTCAGGAGCCGGAGTTTCAGCGCCATTACGGGGAGGCACGTTCTCTCGTGGACACCGCCGAGGCCGCGCTCCTTCGGGTCGCGTCGGACTACATCGAGTGCGCTCGCCGGGAGGCTGAAGAGGGAGTTCCCTTCAGCGAGGAGCAGGACCGTAGGTTTCTGCAAGTCGAGCAGCAGTGCGTACGCCTCTGCTGGGAGGCCGTCGACCTGATGTTTCGCACCAGCGGAACCTCCGCCGCTGCCAAGACGGCGCCGCTTGGGCGCTGCTTCCGGAATCTGGCGGTCATTCGGACCCACATCACGACGCAGCGCGATCACACAGCAGTGAATTCCGCCCGTCTCCATTTCGGCCTGCCGGCACTGAGCCGTCTCTGAACGGACGCACTTTGACAGCCCGCCGGCGCGATATGAACGGGTGCCCGTTTTAGAGTAGCTCCAAGAAGCACATCTCGGTTCGTGGACTGAACCGAAGCTGCAATCACGATCTGAAGAGTCTGTTTAAGGGGGTGGCAGGAGTAAAATCACTGCAGTCTCCCTCTTGCGGTTGTTGGAGGCAAGGATCTATGAGCGTGAAAACATTCCTCCGGCTTTCAGGGGTGATCTTTCTCCTTGTGGCCGTTGTTCACCTTCTAAGGCTGGTCTTCAAATGGGAGGTGATACTGGCCGGCTGGCCCGCTCCTCTGTGGTTGAGTGCAATCGCTTCTGTGGTAGCGGCGGCCCTCGCCTACGAGGGTTTTCGGCTGGCGCGGGCTTAGGTCCGGGCCGACAAAACAAAAGAACTTGCAAGGCGGACGGTGTGTTGCCGTTTCTACTGAGTGTAGCCTCGACAAACAAGCGTTGATGGCGCCCGCAGCTACGGCGAGGCCCTGTAAGAACCTGGAGGACGGGCATGAAGGCACGCCTCAGCAAATGGTCCCTTATCTTGGCGGTCGTAACGGCTCTGCCGGGCCACGCTGGCGAATCATTGAAGCCGCTGGTTCTGGAATCCCAAGGCAGTTTCTTCGTCGGTGGCGAGATCAAAACCTCCAAGGAACTAGCCTCCAACACCACAGGACCGCTCGCCGGCGAAGCGGGAGACGTCACCATCAACCAGATGTACGTGCAGTATCAGACGCCCATGAATGGCAGTCAGCACGCACCCATCGTGATGGTGCATGGTTGTTGCTTGAGCGGCAAAACCTGGGAAACAACTCCGGACGGACGCATGGGCTGGAACGAATACTTCGTGCGGAAGAGCCATTCGGTTTATCTGGCAGACCAATCTTCGCGCGCCCGCTCGGGCTTTGACGCCACTAAGATTAACGCGGTCAAGCTAGGCCACGTTTCGCCGACCGAACTCCCGAATATCTTCATGGCCAGCCACCAGACCTCATGGGTTCTGTTTCGTTTCGGCCCCACCTTCAATACCGCGTTTCCCGATGAACAGTTCCCAGTACAAGCTGCGGATGAGCTATACAAACAGATGCTCCCCGATCTGAATGCCTTTCTACCGACGCCCAATCCGACCTGGGCCAACATGGCGGCATTAGCAGTCCAGCTCAAAGGCGCGGTCTTGATGGGCCATTCCGAGTCAGGCTTCTTTCCAGAACAAGCGGCCCTCATCGACCCAACAGGCGTCAAGGGCATTGTGTCCATTGAAACGCCATGCACCACCACGCTGAAGGCCGAGGAGCTTTCGAAGCTTGCCAAGATTCCCATCCTGATCATGTTCGGAGATCACCTGAGCGATATTCCAGGACCCTTGGGCTCGCTCTGGCCGACGGCCTTCGATGCTTGCAACAAGTTCGTCCAGCAGGTGAACGACGCGGGCGGCGACGCGCAAATGATGTACCTGCCGAAGATGGGTATCAAGGGAAACAGTCACATGCTGATGCAGGACAAGAACAATCTGCAGCTCGCCGATTTAATCCTGGGATGGATTGACGATCGCGTCGAAGGGAAGAAAAAACGATAGCTCAACAAAACCGGTCTTGTAAGCGACTGCGTCTTCCAGATGCCATCGCTTTTCGGCACCGGATGAGGGTGATGTGCACCAAAACGTGCACCCAATTCCTTCTGCAGATCCGGAGCCTTCGCGCAAGTTATTGAATTAAATGGAGCCGAGGCCCGGACTTGAACCGGGGACCTGCCGATTACGAATCGGCTGCTCTACCAACTGAGCTACCTCGGCATAAAGGAGTTACAGGATATTGGTGACCATTTGGGTGACCGCTTCGCGATTGAGCAGCATACTTACCACCCAAATGGCAACAACGCATCTTCCAACTTTTTCATCGCGCTCTTCGAATCCTCGGTGACCGTTTGCGTGTAAATGTTCATCGTGGTTCGAACGTCCGAGTGCCGCAAGAGGCTTTGGATCGTCTTTGGCTGCACCCCGAGCGCGTTCAAGTTTGTTGCGAGACCGCGTCGGAATGCATGCCAGCCGAGCCAAGGAATTTGCTTCTTCTTGAGCGCTGGCATTATCACTCTAGCAGCCAGATTTGCCAGATTCAAGGGCGCACCGCGTCGAGGGCCAGCGAACACATACGCGTTATTATCAGTATCTTTTCGACGCTGCTGTTTTCGATGATTTTCCAGTACCTCGCGAAGAACAGGCAGCACGGGAAGCTCCGCTTCCGATTCCGCAGTCTTCGGCGCGTTAACATGTGTACGCCACACGGAACGCGACACGCGCAGCGTCTCCCCGTTGTAGTCGCTCCAACGCAGCCCACGCAGTTCGCTCAGACGCAGGCCGGACAGCGCGGCCACTGCGATAACGAGACCGGCATGCTCCGGTACCGCACCTAGGATTTTAAATATCTGATCGAGCGTGTAAGCAGGCATCTTTCTTCTGGTTGGTCGGCCCGGCACACTGGAATCTTGCACAGGATTGATACCGTCGAGTGTGCCGATTTGTTTGGCGTGTCTGAAAGTTCCGCTGAGAAAAGATTTGATTCGAAGTAGCGAGGTGTGGCCCACGCCAGGTATGGACGCCAGTAGTCGTTGGGCGTGAACGGTTCTAAAATCCCGCATCATGACCTTGCCGATCTTGCCTTTCAGGTGGCAGCGGAAAATGTCGTTGTAATCCTTATGCGTTGATTGCCGCAACGTCCGCTTAACATGCGGCAGATATACGTTCTCAATAAAATCTTCGACCAACATCGTGGATTCCGGCTGGACCTGTCCGGCGTTGATTGGCGTGAGAATCTTCTCCGCAATGGTGAGCACGCTACGCTTCGTGGGATAAGCAGGAGAGATGGGCGCAAGTTTCCTGGCAACGCGCTTCTTAATTGGCTTCCCATTCACCGTCCGCCAGTCGTAGTAGCGCAGGAACCACGCCCCGTGGTGCTTGTAAATTATCCCCCGCTGCATTTACAGCGATGCTACCACGGTGGTTGATCCAAACAAGGTCTCCGTCCGTTCTCAAGTTCCTTCACGTTTGTCGGAGTAAGTGTTTACGAATGAATAGGATGCGAAATCCTAGCAATTCGACTGCCGTTCCCGCATATTTCTCTTGACATTCGAACGCATTTGTGGTAGAATGTTAGGGAGATCGGGGTTCGTCCTACCAGGGCCGAGATTCAGCAGCACGCCACGAAGGGCATTTCGGCACAACAAACCTACCGGTAATTCCTACCGTTACCTTCCCAACCGCCGAATGGCGGATAGGAGAACTGTAATATGAGCGTAGTCAGTCGAGATTTCGTTCCTGTTTCAATCCATGAAGGGAAATGCCCTGGCGATAAACGTCACTTTCGCGGGGCGGCCAGGGAGGCTTATGGTTACATCAAACTGCTGGCGCAGCGGCACGGCGGCTTCGTGTTCGCTAGTGCCCGAGACATCGCCAAGCACACCAAGAACTGGCGGAAGGGCAAAGAGCAGTACTCCATACGTCAATGCCAACGAATCCTCCACGCGTTTTACGTCTTGGGGATTTTGGGAAAAAGCGAAGTCCGTGTGATTCGGGGGCGGAAGTACCGCGGGCGTCAATTTGGCGGGCATCATTGGTGGGCAGAATCACATGGCGACGT
>Ga0187783_10001456_pt1 | contig 17428 bp, 16 predicted proteins | sample 1015_SJ02_MP02_2_FD_132471 | JGI IMG/M metagenome (GOLD analysis project Ga0187783, IMG submission 132471) | Tropical peat soil microbial communities from peatlands in Department of Meta, Colombia - 1015_SJ02_MP02_20_MG | ecosystem: Environmental > Terrestrial > Soil > Wetlands > Peat | place...
AATGTGTGGGCAGAACCCTTTGTGAAGCTTCGGGTTCCCCATATCTTCCACCTCAGGCGAGATCCGTTCGAACGTGCGGATTTCAACTCCCAGGTCTACTGGAAATGGACAATGGAACATATACCGTATCTCTACTTGGCCCAGGCCGTCGTCAAGGCCCAGCTCGACAATTTCGTCAAGTACCCGCCTCGCCAGAAGGCGGCGTCGTTCAATCTTGACTCGGTGATGGAGGCATTGAAACCGGCAATGGCGGCGGAGAAGGCAAAAGAAGCAGCGGGCGAGAAGAGCCAGAGTGAACTGAAAAAGGCTGGTTAACAGAGGGACGAAAGACCTCTCTCTAAGGCTGATTGATAGCTTTCCCCGGCAGGGAAGACCGCTGCCGGGGAAATTTTAAATCTGGCGTTGCCATGAGCCAACGAGCGGAGCACCCGTTGACCCCGGTCGATCTCGCGGAAGAGGTTCGCGATTTCTACGATCGTTATCCTTATCCTCCCCCCGTCGATAACCTGGAAAAATACCAACGCCGTTGGAAGGATCACCAAAGACGCCGAGCCGACTTTCATTTGTTCTGGCCTGCGCACGCCTTTCGCGAAGAGCAATGCATCCTCATCGCCGGCTGCGGAACATCGCAAGGGGCCAAGCACGCCTTGCGTTGGCCCGCGGCTCGGATCACGGCCATCGACTGCAGTGCAACCAGCGTACGTTGCACAGAGGAGCTCCAGAGGAAACATAATCTTCGGAATCTCGAAGTCTACCAACTTCCCATCGAACGGGTGAGCGATCTTCAAAAGAGCTTCGATCAGATCGTATGCACCGGGGTCCTGCATCATCTCCCCGATCCTGGCGCGGGGCTCAGCGCCCTTCGCCGTGTGCTCAAGTCTGATGGGGCGATGCACATTATGGTGTATGCCCCTTACGGGCGGGCTGGCATCTACATGCTGCAAGAGTTCTGCCAACGGGTTGGCATCCGTCGGGCCGATGGAGAAATTCGGGATCTCATCGCGGCGCTCGGTGCCTTGCCTCCGGGACACCCCTTGCAAACCTTGTTGTCTCAGGCTCCGGATTTTCGGAATGAGGCAGCGCTCGCAGACGCATTACTGCACCCGCAGGACCGAGCTTATTCCGTACCGCAGTTGTTCAATTTCTTAGAAAAGGAGGGGCTGATCTTCGGCCGCTGGGTAAGACAGGCGCCGTACTCCCTTCACTGTGGCGTCATTGCGAAGATACCACAGGCTGACCGAATGGCGGGCCTTACGCTGCCAGAGCAGTACGCAGCCATCGAATTATTTCGCGGCACGATGGTCCGTCACAGTTTCGTTGCCTACCGCAATGACAACGAAAGTAGGCAAAAGGTCAGCTTTGCCGGCGACGCTTGGCTGGCCTATATTCCGATTCGAATGCCGGACACGATCTGTGTTCGAGAGAAGCTCCCTCCCGGCGCCGCCGCTGTTCTGATCAACCAGGCTCACACTTATCGAGATCTGTTCCTGCCAATAGGTCCGACGGAAAAGCTATGGTTCGACTCGATTGACGGTGTCCGTAGTATCGGCGAAATCGTAGGAACACCACTGCCATTACCTTCGCCCCCGACAGCGAATCTCGCTATCGCATGTTCGTTCTTTGAACGGCTTTGGTGGCACGATCAGGTGGTGTTCGACGTGTCACAGGCGGTCACTGTCAAGTTATGACAGTTTCCTATGACCAAGCATTCTCGAAATGCTGGCGCGATCCCACCGTGGTTCATGGGCGTTTGGGGGAAGTAGTAATAGTTCGACCTCGGCCGAGCGATCCATGCTCGGAGCCCGCTGCCACCGGGTCCCAACTTGCTAGCAATGATTATTGCCGGTCCAAACGCCGGGTGAAAGGTCAGCAATCTGCGTGAAAATTCGCGCTGCCAGGGCCAAATCTTGAGTCGCGCTAATATCGACGACACGTCCTAGGGCGACCGGGTCGGCTCGCACCTCTGACACAAAAGTAGTCGCGTGGTTTCCATTAATCAACTTCTTCACCGGTCGCTAGTGAGAGTTGTGCTCTCGGGCGGATGTGCCTACCATGGCTGTGATCAACCGCCTCGGCTCGGCCTCGCCAATGGCTGGCAGCTGGTGAACGAGAGAGAACGTGCTTTTGCACACCTATAATCAGTAACACACGGTCGCACCATGCGCATGTGTCGTACCCAGATAGCAGTGATCGCGCTTTCGCTCTCCTGTATCGCTACAGCTCAGGATCTTGCGCCCCGAGCTTATGTCATCGCGCCGGAGCATTCCACCGCCGTCAATCTTACTTGGTCCTTTTATGACGGAGGCCTCAATTTCAACGGCACAATTCCTATTACAGGAGCGACAGGGACATACAGCATTCCCACCTTCAGTCTCTTCCATACGTTCGATTTTTTTGGACGCTCCGCCAATATTTCCGTTTCGCTGCCCTACGGGGTCGGAACGTTTAGCGGCGATGTCTTTGGCAAGAACAAATCCATCTACCGCTCCGGCCTGCTGGATTTTGTTGGCCGATTCTCGGTAAACCTTATGGGCGGACCCGCCATGCAGGCTCGGGAGTTCGCCAAATGGAAGCAAAAAGTGATATTGGGCGCGAGCATCAAGATCGTGGCGCCGACAGGACAATACGATCCCACCAAGCTTGTCAATTGGGGAATCAATCGCTGGGCCTTCAAGCCGGAGTTTGGCTACTCCGAGCGCTGGGGTCACTGGGTCCTCGACGGATACGCCGGGGTCTGGTTCTACACGACGAATCCCGCTTACTTCGATATACCCAAGCCCGAGCCGCAGACCGAAGCACCGATCGGAAGCTTTGAAGGCCATTTGAGTTACACCTTTAAGGAAAGAGCCTGGGCCTCTCTCGATGGCAATTTCTGGTGGGGGGGCATCACGGCCCTCAACAGCATTCGCAATCTTGACACCAAGCAAACCAGTTCCCGCGTCGGTGTTACAGTTTCAGTACCTTTCACCAAGCACCAGTCGATCAAGGCGTCATACAGCAGGGGAGATTACGTTCGGTTCGGGGGGGATTATCACAATGTGCAGGTTGGGTGGCAGTATTCGTGGATTGGAAAGCACTGGTAGTCGCCAAACACAGAGCGGGTGAAAAGAGTGATGCGGCAGAGCTGGTTGCCGGGAATGTCCGCGTCTCCCACCGAATGCAATCGCGAATGCATGAGTGGGGATATCATGAATCATTCTCGTGCGGTTGACCTGTCATCTTTTTGCGATCTCGCTGTCAGAACACCCAGTTCCCCGGATTCCACCCCATCGTTAGCCTGAACGGTCCTTCTTATAAAAGACTGAACGGAAGCGGATTTTCGCCCGAGAGAAGTGACGGGAAGAGCAAGGTCACTCTTGGGGAGGTGTGACTCTGAGGTGTAACCTCGTGGGTGCTCAATCTGAATCGCGTGTGGTGCCTAATCCGTCGGAGCCATCCATTATCCGCGGCGGTCCCTTCTATCGTATTCAGCGGGTGACCCAGCTTATCCGTTCGGACCAATGGAATAACGGCCGCCGCATCGCCTTCGCGGTGATTCTCGGCTGGCTACCCTTAGCACTGCTCACCATTTTCTTCAACCTCCACGGACTTGCTTCCCTTTTGCGGGACTACCGCGTCGCCTCCCGAGTCCTGATTGCTGTGCCGGTGCTGCTGCTCGGGCAACCGTTCATGGATTCGCGATTCAGGCTAGCGGTGAGCCAGGTCATTGCAGCCGACCTTCTGGCTGCTCCTGATGTGGCGCGCATGCGCGACGCCATCGCCAAGCTAGTCCGCCTGCGCGACTCTGCCCTACCCGAACTGGCCATTCTGCTGCTTCTGATTGTTCATACCGCTTTCGCAGAAAAACGTCAGGTGGATGCCACGCCGTGGCTTGCTCATGGAACGGGAGATGCCACGCAATTGACGCCGGCAGGCTGGTACGCGGTGGTCGTGAGTGCCCCTCTCTTTGAGTTTTTGCTAGGTCTTGGTGTCTGGAAATGGCTGCTCTGGACGTTCTTTGCGTACAAATTGTCGAGGTTGAATCTGAGGCTGGTGCCCACCCATCCAGATGGGCATGGTGGACTAGGGTTCCTCGGCTTGACCCCGGTTGCCTTCACCCCGGTCGTCTTCGCTGCCACTTGCGCCATAGGATCCACCTGGCGGCATGAGATCCTCGCAGGTCGCGCAAACCTAAACACCTATAAGCTTCCCGCCATAATCCTGCTTGTCATCATTGCCCTCTTCGCCCTTGGGCCTCTTGCATTTTTTGTTCCCCGGCTAGCCGCTCTGCGCCGGCAAGGAATTCTGGAATACGGCATCCTCGGCCAACTTCACAGCACTGATTTCCACAACAGATGGATACTCTCTCGTGCCGGACAGGATGCTGATTTCCTGACCGCTCCCGATAGCAGCACCCTCTACCACTTCGGCCAGGCTTATGAGACGCTCAAACGGCTGAGGCCTTTACCCACAGATCGTGGAGCCTTCTGGGCCTTGGCAATTTCCGCGGCGGTTCCCATGTTGCCCGTCATACTCGCGGTTATTCCTTTGAAGATCGTCCTCGAGGCCTTGCTCAAAGCCCTCCGCTAGGCGAAACGGTAAAGGCGCTTTAGCAACCTATTGCTTTCTGTCCACGATTACCCCCGAGTTCATCCCTGGCCGAGTAAGGGGAGTTTCGGGCAAGGATAAGGAAACACCGTTCACTCGATCGCAACTCAAAACGTTGGTGCGGCTGTGATCGATACGGAAGTAAAACCCTTCCGGTTCAACAGGACGAATCTCGACCTCAGCGCGATTCCGTTCCCTGCTCTTTCCCAACCTGGCCGCTTGTTTGTTTACACCAATGCGTCCTATTACATTAAGTTCACTGGCAGCCTGTCGTGGAATACTTCCTTCTGCGGTAACTGGGAGACCCAACCGCCAGAGAACTTACCCGGCAGCGACTGCGGTACTACGTCGGGACTCAGCTGGACTTTTGGTACCAGCCTGCGCATTAGGCCCAGACGATTCAATAGTCAATCCCGGCGGGAATCAGACAAGACTCATGCCAAATCAGGGTCCTTGTCCCATCGAGCAAAACGCTTGCACAGGATAAGAAATTGCCCGGTCGGGTCAATGTTGGAGGCGCTTCAACGGCCCAGGCTTTCCCAGTCCGAAAAAATCTCCGCCCCGAAAGGCGCCAGCATTTGGGTCCCTTTCGGGCCGGGGTCACCATAAACTTCAAAGCGGTCGACCCTTGAAAGCTCTATCATCTTGGGCACAAACTGCTGCACCACTGGCCCCTTGAAGTGGGCGACGAGTGCGTCGGCGTTGACGTAGGTTTCGACCAGGCGACAGCGCTTGCGGTCCGCGCTGAAGTGCCAGTCGTAGGCGAGAGCGCCGGGTTCCTTCCGTGTCCCTGCCGTCATGGCCTTGGCAATCTCCTCGAAGGCAGCAAGCTCGCCTTCGTTAACCGTCAAAGCTACATTGAGGCGCACAGAATGCTTCATGTTTTCTGAAATCCTCCGCATCGGATTATAACGGTCTGGCCAAAGATGGCGACGTCCGTCCTGAGTTATCCAGGCGAAATCAAAGAAGAATCGTCACCACCCAAGAATCGCGGCCACACCCCAGAGACACTAGAGGGTTGGAATCGGTTTCAAATCGGGCTCGACCCAACTTGTCCGTGCACTTTCGCTCTTAATTCGTTCAGGGGAGTAAAACTCGAAAATGGCCTCCTTGTTGAGCAGCCACTCATGTGCTCTAACGAACTCCTCGAATGTCTCAATTCGAGAAGAGAATTGCGATGCCGTGCGGACGAGGCGCATCCACGCGATCGTAATAGTTTCGTGATACTTGTGCGCTGCTCCTACCTGCCGGGCGAACTGGTGGATGCTCCGTCGCATTCGGTCTTCGGCCACCGGATACTCGTGTTGCCGGAGATAGATCCACGCAAGACGAATATGGTCGGCGTGGCGGAAGTGCTCCTTGGGGTAGCGACAAGCTTCGAAGTCGCCAACGAAGACCTGGTCCGGGAGCGCGGCGCTGCCGTAATTGAGCTCGATCATCTTAGTGCCTGCTTGGTACCATGGTACATGGATAGTATACTCGATTACCATGATTGAGGTTACGCGGGTGCAGACCGGGGTTCGTATCGAGAAGCGCCTTCTTAAGGTGCTGAAGGCTCTCGCCGAACTGAAGGACCTCTCCTTGGGGGATCTGCTGGAAGGCATCGTGCTGCATGCCTTTGAGGGAAAGGCGCCATTCACGAAAGAGACGCTGCAGCAGATTTCCCAGTTCAAGAAGACCTACGGCATGTCACTACGTGCCAGCGACAGCCATAAGCTGCGGGAGAAAACAAAATAGGAGAGCTCTTGCGCTTCACGCTCACAAAAGCTTGAGATGCAGGCGCATCGGTTTGGATCCTCAACGCTCTGTTTCCTGTCATGGCGAAGGCCCAACAGAGGAGGCTCTGCTGCCGGTCATCGCTTTCGCAGCCGGATCCCGCTTTCTTCATGGCCAACGTAGCGGCACCGGCAGCTTGGCTGTCCTGCCGGCGAAAAAACCCTGCCCATTCGTGCTTCAAGTCGCACCGTTTTTTGGTCTGCTTGATGCAGAATTTTAGCAATGGGGAATAACTTGAACCGTCGTGCAGGATCGAGTAGCGGGAAGGTAGGGTCCGAGCCGGGCAGAACTACACTAGCGCGGTATACCATGAAGTGTGCACCTCCCTGTTAATCCCCCGTTATTACCGATGCTTGCGAAGCGAGTGGACGCATTGCCAGCCGGCGAGGATTGGATTTTCGAGCCGAAGTGGGATGGGTTCCGCGCCCTGGTCTTTCGCGATGGGGAAGAGATTCTCATCCAGAGTCGCGATGAAAAGCCGCTAAACCGCTACTTTCCTGAGCTGCTAGAACCGTTACGATCGGCATTGCCAGGTCGCTGCGCCCTCGATGGAGAGATTGTCATCGTTCGCAATAATGAACTTGACTTTGACGCGCTGCAGCTGCGCCTTCATCCGGCAGCATCACGTGTGAATCTTCTATCTCGGCAAACTCCGTCATCGTTCGTGTTCTTCGATTTGCTTTGCTACGGAGACAGGGACCTTCGCGGCGAGCCATTCCAAACCCGGCGCCACGAGCTGGAATCGATGATTTCGTCGGCGCCGCCACCCCTCCATCTGACGCCGGCGACCAACGATCGCATCATTGCCGCGGATTGGTTCCGTCGCTTCGAGGGCGCAGGTCTCGACGGCGTAATAGCCAAGGCCATCTCAGGAACCTACGAACCCAACAAACGCGTGATGCTGAAGGTGAAACACGAGCGCGACTGTGACTGCGTGGTCGCAGGATTCCGTTGGCACAAGAAAGGCGACCGCACCCTGGTGGGCTCACTGCTGCTGGGCCTATTCGACGATACTGGTGTTCTGCAACACGTCGGGGTTTGTGGGAGCTTCAGCATGGAAAAGCGACGCGAGCTCGCAGATTTCCTCGAGCCTTATCGTTCCCATGCGCTTGCCACGCATCCATGGAAGCATTGGGCGGAACACGGGGCTGAGAATGGCGAAACTGTCGCACGCATGCCGGGTGGACAGAGCCGCTGGAGTCAAGGCAAAGACTTGTCATGGGAACCATTGCGCCCGGAGTTGGTACTGGAAGTCGCCTACGATCACATGCAGGGCAACCGCTTCCGTCATACGGCACAGTTTCGCCGATGGCGAAGGGACAAAAAGCCAAGCGACTGCACCTATACGCAGCTCGAAGTCGTTCCACCCCAAGAGCTGGCTGCGATTTTCCCCCACGGCAGTTAAGCCTGCCAGCTACTCACCTATTCCCTTCCCTCTTTCCTCGCTTTCTTACTCCATTCACGCCATTCCCGCGTCGGATCATCATCAGGGTCGGGAGTTTCTTGCTGCGGCCTAAGCTCTTCGGGAACGTGACGGAGATTAACTCGGATGCGAGTCCATGTCGATGACCGGCCGCGCATGGAGTCGACGAGCACGTCGTCTACAGCGAGCAGGCCGGCGATTTGGGCGTGTTTCGTCCTCCACCTTTCGAGACCGGCGAGTGCGGCTGCTTTATCGGGAGAGTTCGCCACGATGATGAGGGGCATCTTGATTCGCGGTTTCCTGACAGCTGATTTAGCTCGTGAGGGCGCCACACGGGGTGCCTCTGATTCCATCTTGCGAAAATGCGGCGGCCAGGGTGCGTCTTGGAGACCGGCAGCCTCATCCCTTTCTGCCAGCTCCAGCAATTGCTCCAGCGAATCAGACGCTGCATCCATGGCTTTGTGCGGATCGCCGATTTTCGCGAAACGCTCGGGAATTGTGAACATCGTGAAATCCGCCGGCTCACTGTCAGGAACTTCCTGCCAGTAAAGTGGTGCCGAGACACGGGCATCCGGGAGTGGGCGTACCGAATACGCAGAGCACGTGGTTCGGTCCTTCGCATTCTGGTTGTAATCGAGGAACACGCCATGGCGCTCTTCTTTCCACCATTTCGAACTGGCTAGGTCAGGCACACGGCGCTCGACTGCGCGGGACAATGCGACGGCCGCGCGGCGTACATCCGTGAACGTCCAGCGCGGTTCGATGCGAACATTTACGTGCATGCCGCGTGAACCGCTGGTCTTGGGCCAACCGCGAAGCCCAACTTCTTCGAGCAGGTGCTGTACTTCGAGAGCAACACGGCGCACATCATCCCAACTGACCCCCGGACCCGGATCGAGATCGATGCGTAATTCGTCAGGGTGTTCTAGATCGCCAGAGCGGACCGGATGGGGATGAAGTTCGATACAACCCAGGTTGACGATCCAGGCCAAGCCTGCTGCGTCATCGATCACGAGTTCCTCGGCAGTTCGGCCCGAAGGGAAAGTGAGTGTGACGGTTCGCAGCCAGGGAGGCCGCTGGGAGGGCGCACGCTTCTGATAAAACGCTTCTGCCTCAGCACCGTTGACGAAGCGCTTGAGCACAATCGGACGATCTCGGATTCCGTTGAGGGCGCCCGACGCTACCAACAGATAGTACCGCACGAGATCGAGTTTCGAGATTCGTGCCTGCGACGAAAAATACAGTTTGTCGGGGTGTGTTATTCGAACTTCACGCCCGCCGATCGTTAACACCTCAATGACTTCTTTTTTCTTCGCCACCAGAACAGGCTAACATCTCGATGTTCGACTGTGGTGCTCGAGAGTTGCTACCCCTATCGCCACCGATGAAATCCACTGTGCCAACGGACTAACTGATAATTGGGGCGAGAAAAGTCACTCTGTCTGAACCGCCGCCAGCGAGGGAGCCGGCTTCCCGCTTAGCACAGCATCGATGTTGTCGAGCGCAACCATTCCCATGAGTGTTCGACTCTCCACGGTTGCGGTCCCAATATGAGGCAGCAAAAAAGAATTCTTTAGCCCGACGTAACCGGGATTCAGCTTCGGTTCGCCCTCAAAGACATCCAGTCCCGCCGCCGCAACTCGGCCACTCTTGAGCGCTGCGATGAGATCGTCGTCGACGATCAGGCCCCCGCGGGCCGTGTTAATCACAATTGCCCCCGGAGGCAAAAGAGCGATGGTCTTGGCATTCAGGAAGTGATGCGTCTTTTCCGTCTCGGGAGCGTGCAGGCTTAGAAACTGACTTACCGCGAGAAGCTCCGACGGATCGGCATGGAACACCGCCCCTCCGGCCTTCTCCGGTGGCAGCTGATGAAGGCTGGAGTAGTGGATGCTCATGCCAAAGGCACGGGCACGCTTCGCGACGGCTTGGCCAATTCGTCCCATGCCCAGGATGCCGAGTATCTTACCGGTAACTTGCCAGCCCAAGAGCGCGCTACTGCGCGGTAACGTCCACTCGCCGCTTCGGATTAGCTCTTGTGCCTCAAACGCACGCCGCGAGGCACCCAGAAGCAGCAACATAGCGACGTCTGCCGTTGCGTCGGTCACGGCAGTCGGCGTGTATCCAATGGCAATGTGTCTCTCCGCTGCCGCCTGTAAATCAATATGATCGACACCGACTGAATTCGTAGAGATCACCTTCACGGAAGGAGAAACACGCTTGAAGAAATCGGCGTCGAGCTTATCGTACGGAGTGATGAATAACGCATCCGCTCCCTCGGCCGCGGCAAGAAGTTCATCGGGCTGAAAGGGTGTTCCGTCGGCCTTCCGCCGCACCTCAAATTCTTTATCGATTCGAGTCTCAACTGGCTTCACGAAGTGAGACGTTACTACTAATATTGGCTTCTTCACAGACATTATCTCCGTGATGTAGGCGATGATCGATTGTCCCTTCCCGGGAAACCGGTTGCACCCATGGTCGATGCGTTGCGACTTGGGGCGAAGAGAGATTATATGCAGTAGTGGTATCGACGATGCGACTTAGCCAGCACTGCCGGCAGCTGCAACTCTCAGAAATGATAGCCTGCGCCGTGTCTCTGACCTCATGACAGGTATTGCTGCGTCATGTCAGCCTAAAGATCACAACCGACGTTTACAGGCAAGCCGTCAGTCCACAAAAGCGACTCGGAGCACGCTGGTGAGGATGGCGACTGAAGACGCCTGCCGCGCCTGACTGGCCAAATTGGACCATGAAGCAAAACAGCAGTATTGTGGAAATCTTTCGGATAGTTGGCGTCGCACGGGATTTGAGTCTGCCCTACGAATTTTTGTGAGCTGTGCGTTTTGACAGGAATTTTATTGCACATGCAACGCATACAAGGCGGCCGAATGCAGCGCTCGCCTTTAGTGTTTTTTTTCAGCGTCAGTAATGGTGTTGCACTTGTCAAGAACCCGGCTTGAGCTGAACGTCGGGGCCAAAGTGGGCACTGGCCAGCAAAAAAATCCCTTCCCCTGTCGCTTTTACCAGTTGCTCTTCCTGCTGAAACCCGTATCGTTTGATTGACATCGGTCAGCTTACTTGAGGCAACGCTCCAGATACTCGGTGTCTCGATTTTCTGACCAGGGAAAAGATACGCAGCAACGTCCTCAACCCGGTGAAAGCGTAATTTCGTCCGCTGCTGCATACGACCTCACCGAATGGACTCGGATCAGAAGAACGCGATTTGAGTCGAAACCTTAATCGCTCATTTACCCAAGACAGGAGATTTCCATGAATCTGACGCCTGAACAACGTGATCAGGTGGTTGCTGAATTGAAGAAATTTGGCGCCGACCTGCAACTCAGTGACGAACAGAAAAGCAAATTGCAGGAATTCCTAACCGAGGCCCGTGCCAAGGTTGCGGAATACCACCAAGCCAATCCGAATGCTACGAGGGCCGACATCATCAAGCAGGTAGCCGCCAACCGTGATCAGCTTCGCCAGCGACTGGTGAACTTCCTGAATCCGGAGCAATTGAAGAAGTGGGACGCTGAGGTCAGCAAGGCCAAGGAGTTCCTGGGCCAACAACTGGCTGCATAAATGCGGATGCCTATCTCGGTGGCCCCAGTTAGGATCCGGCGGCCACCGGGACTAAGTAAATGAGGTGTTTTCTAATTGGTCTTCAGTCGCAAAACTTGAGGTACCGACGAGCTACACCAGCCATCCCAACGGGGACGGTCGCCTTGGATCACTTGGTTCGCCTCGGTATAGCCAAGGAGGTCACGGGAAAGCGCCGAGCCCGGGTCTTCGGATACTCACGGTCGAAAATCCTCAGCGAAGAACAGAGCCTATCCAGCAGTAGGGGGGAGGAGAAGTCATCTCGCTTAATTCTCAGACCGTGGCCTCCTTCCATTCAGAATCCGTGAAAGATGTGCTCGGGTCGCGCCTAAACGCCTAGAGGTTTCCGCTACGGTCATGCGGAGCAAGTAATCCTTCAAAACCTTCCTGGATAAGTCGGGTTGAAAATCATGTCCCTCACCCCTAGTGATAGTCCTGGCAAGCGACCAAGATTGCCTCCTCGCCTTCGAACGCAAAGCTAAGTCGCGAATTGCCGCTAACGCTAATCGCTCGATACTGAGCAATGTGGAGATGTTACTTCGGTCAGCTGCTTCTTGCTCCTTTCTCCCAGTAAGCTTGATCTTGGGCTCTATGCAACGGAGGACAGCATTCTCGCTCCTGCTATGCGTGACGATGGTGACCGCCGGCTCGGGTTTTTCCCCAGCCCAGGATGAGCCAATGGCGCACCGTAAGGTGGTTGTGCGGGTCGCTCCGAGCTACCCTGAGTTGGCGCTCCGGACCAACATTCATGGAGCGGTGAAACTGATCGTTTTGATTGGCTCCGATGGCAGGGTCAAGACGACCCAGATCGCGGGCGGAAATCCGGTGCTGGCGCAGGCGGCGGTGGACGCGGTCCACAAATGGAAATTTGAAGCCAGTCCCCAGCCAACCAAGGAAGTAATCGAGCTGAAGTTCGAGCCCCACTAAGGTCCGCCTTTTCACTTTTCCCAAATTCTTGCAGTGACTTAAATCATTGTTTGCCGTGAGGCTCAACCGCCAAAGCACCTGACCGAGCCGGTTTCCTTACGTCGAAACTTCCGGTTTCCAAGCGCTCGACAAATATGCCACTGGAGTCCCTTTTGAAGAACCCTGTTTCGATGACCGTGGACGGGACGCATTGGGCAAGGATGTGGACCTGTTGCGGCCTTCGCTGCGCAAGGAGTCCGCCGGTGTCATCGACCAAGCCCTAGCCTAGTAGTCGCAGGTCGTGCGGGAGCCGTTCTTACTAATCATGCGCCCGGGGAACAGTTGATCACGCATGGATGTTGTGGAATGTTTTGAGAGAATTCGTTCGAATGCACGTAAGTTTTTGATTGTACGGCGTCCCCCGGCGGGACACTGATCGCTTCCGAAACGCTAGCACTGGATGCCATCGGATAGAGGAAATTGTTGCTATGGTGTACTCGCAATGCGCTCTCTAAATTCACCGACACCCATTCTCATGCAGCCATACAACCTCCCGCAGATTTAGTGTACAGAAACGGGGGCCATCCTCGTTGGCCCCCGACGCGTTTGGCAGACTCAGTGGAAGAAATTTAGCGTGTTGCTAGAATCATCCACGTAGTAGACGCTGTTTCCAACTGCAACCACACCGAACAGGGCACCGTTACCAGGCGGGGTACCTGTGTTGTCGAGCAGATTCATCGAAACCTGCTGTCCATCCGGCGTCGTCTGGATCATAAAACCATCCGCCCCGTTCACGGTGAGGATGTCCCCATTCGGAGCGACTGTCAAGCCAAGCGGATCGTTTAGCCCGCCACCCATCGTTATGGTCAAACCGGTACGAGCGCTCGACGTGCGCGTCAAAGGAAGCGGAATGGCCGCAATGCGGTTGTTGAGGCTGTCAGCCACATACAGCGAGAAGCCGTCGTTGCTGAGGCCGACACCGGTTGGCCCGATCACCAGGGCTGCCGGGTCGGTGCGCTCGGAGAATCCAGAACCTATCACGGTCTCAGCTTGCACAAAGGGGAGGGCTGATGGCGAGAGCGTGAGATCCACTCGAATTACGGTCCCCCCCTTCACGACTTTTCCGGCTGCCGCCACCGTTCCATTCAATACGTTCGTCACGAACAGCGAAGCGCTGCCGCCACCGTTCAGGTTCGACCGATCTTGCACCGCCATGTCCCAGGGACCGTTGATCAGATTGCCATAGATGGTTTCCACCACCTTGCCGAAAGAGTTGAGCACGAGCAGACATCCGGCCTGGGCAGTCGCCGATGTGCCATCTGCCGTCGGCAGGCTCCCGACAATAACCCAGCCGCTGCGCAATACTGCGAGCGCAGTCGTCAGCCCGACGCCTCCGGGGCAAAGGCCGGGAAGAGTTGCAGCGTCAATTCGGGCGAACCGGCCGAAAGAACCGCCTGGCGAAATCTGCACGAGAGTGGTTCCGGTACCCTGAAAGTTCGAGCTGGCGTTGAAGTTACTGATTAGCAGGTTCCCCCTGACCAGTCTTCCGACCGTGTTCGGAATCTCGAAGATGCCGTAAGGGTTCAAATCGCCGTTGGAAGGAATCGTCGATGAGATGACTTTGATCGCGTGCGTAGCTGCTGGCTCGCCAGCGTACAGGTTAGGCACGAGAGACGAGAGCATTAAAATCGTGCTCATCATGGGAACAAAAACTGAACGACGAAAGTGGCGTGTCCGATTCATTCTGGTGTCCTCCTCCAGTGGGCTATCAAGTCTTGTGGAACGAAACCTATCAGGGAACAACTGACGAGGTGTCACGGCGCTGTAAACGAATTGTCACGATACTGCTATCCGGCCGGTTTTCATCAATGGAGCCTATTAGAGGAATCAATTCGCCGGTGGCAAGTCAAAATTTCGACACCATCCGGCAGCTGTTTGGACCGGATATTTGAGGTGGAATCGGGGTAAAGGAGGCGTTTTATGAAACAACTCAAAGCGGGGGAGTTTCAACTGGTTACAAATGGGGACAAAACTGCCTTTTGAGCCTGTGTGCGATTTGGGATGTACCAAAGAGGATCTTATGGCACTGGTTAACCGATCGCCTGTCTTGCAGCAGGTCGAAATGGTCGCGCCACCCGATGCGACTGCGTTGCTGCTGGGAGAAACTGCGTCGAGAATTGCTGCGGTCACTCGACGAAGGTGCGCTTTAACTCACCCACCTTACGGGTGGTCCCCTCGGTCCGGGGGAGCGCGATAGACTTCACCCATATCACCCGCGCCGAGCGGGGATTGGATTTCATAGGCACCGAGTTCCGTGCCAGAGGCCAGGGTCATCGGCTTGCCGGATTATAGCCTTCGGCGAGTGTTCCCGGAAACCAAAGGTCAGAACGGATGGTTAACGCAAAGGAGTGGCGGTCGTAGAGCCTTCTTGAAACGCTTACGGACGGTTTGCTAGGCCATCCATCATATTCGCCATTGCTGATGAAATTGCTTTCGCCAGAAGAACAGATTCTCGAGAGCCAGCGAAGGATTCGCCTTCACACTAATTTAACTCCAGTAACAAAGAGAAGAGCAGCCACGGCTGGGCGCAGAGCGCCTTCGGGAATACGGGTTGCTACGAGACTGCCAAGCCAAACTCCCGGGATTGACCCCAGCAACAGGCCGGTGACCAAAGGGAGGTTCACGTCTCCAAGGCGCCAGTGTCCCAACGCGGCAACGCCGACGATCAGAACGCCGTGGAACACATCGCTACCCACAAGCCGCTTTAGCTGCTCACCAGGAAATATGAGAAGCAGGGTGGTGACGATGAGGCTGCCGCTGCCAACCGAAGTAAACGAGACCAGGACGCCGACCACGAAGCCGAGCAAGGGTACATACCAGCCTCGCAGGTTCTCCTCCGTTGCCAAGCGTGCACCTGCAACGGGAAGCAACGTTTTGATATAGCTCTTGAAAGTGATCCCGACGGCCACCAAAATCAGCGTCCCTCCCAGCAGCCGAACGATCAGGTGATCGACATACCGCACGCCAGCCGACTCCTGCAAGATGTTCAGTAGACAAAGGCCCAGCAACGCGCCGGGAACGCTGCCCGTTGCCAGTCTCCACACCAGCTGCAGATTGACGTTCTTGTGGCGGTAATGGACCGCCGCGCCAATGGTTTTGGTCAGCGCATTCCAGACAAGATCAGTTCCGACGGCCACGGTCGGCGCGGCCCATCCGGTCCATAGCAACAACGGCGTCATCATGGCTCCCCCGCCCATGCCCGTCAGGCCAATCAAAAAGCCGACCAGCGCTCCCAATAAAGACGCACCCCATGGCATAAGTCTTCCTCTTCGGCGTTACGCTGCCTTCCCCACAGCTGTAGCCGCACGCACTTCGAGCAGTTCCCGAAAAGCCAGGTCTTTGAGAAGAAAAACCTGTCATACGCTCCTTCCCCAGGTTCGTCCGCGCGGAAACTATACTATAAAGTCCATTAACATACTAGACAATGGCGAGATATTCGTGTCTAATCGTCTCGGAAGCGCGCCGATTCGAGGCTGGACCTACAGTAGCGGCAGGACCATTATCGATGGGAAGGCACGTCATCAGGCGGCTGTACACGCTTAGCATGGGTTCTAGGGGCTTTGTCCGATCGGTTGGACGTTGCGCACGCAATGTCAAGCGCTTGTGAGCACGTTGATGCGGGCGCAACTGGGGATAGAAATTGTTTAACACGATGCCAGCAGCCGAAATCACTTCTACGCCCGCTTGGCGTTGAGTCAGGAAGGATTCTGATTTGAACTCAGAGAGGAGAAATAATGATGAGCACTGCAAGAGTATTGAGCAACACCAACGAAACCGCAGCCCAAGGTCTTCGCATCAACGACACCGCCCCCGACTTTACGGCGGAAACCACGCAAGGAACGATTCATTTTCACGATTGGATCGGTAACGACTGGGCGATTCTGTTTTCCCATCCCAAAGACTTTACACCAGTGTGCACGACCGAACTGGGCTATATGGCGGGGCTGCAGCCAGAGTTCAGTAAGCGGAACTGCAAGATCATCGGGCTGAGCGTCGATCCGGTCACCAACCACAGCAAATGGGCAAAGGACATTGAGGAAACCCAGGGCCACCGCGTAGATTACCCGCTGATCGGCGACCCGGGGCTGAAAATCGCTAAACTTTACGGCATGTTACCTGCGGAGAGCGGCACGACTTCCGAAGGCCGCACTGCCGCCGACAACGCCACCGTTCGCACAGTGTTTGTCATCGGCCCGGATAAAAAGATCAAGCTGCAGCTCATCTATCCGATGAGCACGGGCCGTAACTTCGATGAAGTCTTGCGGGTACTCGACTCCTTGCAGCTCACAGCGAAGCACCAGGTTTCCACACCGGTGAACTGGAAGCCTGGCGATGACGTAATCATCAGCGGCTCGGTCTCCGACGAACAAGCGCGGCAAAAGTACCCCGGAGGCTGGAAGGCCCCTAAACCGTATCTCCGGATCGTCCCGCAACCGAGGCAGCAGTAATTTTGTTCGGATGCCCGTGATGCAAAAGGAAACTATTGCCGACGGGGCGATGACCTCATCGAGCTCAATTGGGGTGCTGCCGAAAGAATAGGTATCGGGAAACGGCGTAGGGTTTAGCGACCGGAGTTCACGGTGATATAGCCGCAACTTTTCTCAGCCGACAAGCGGTTGGGTCCTTGCATCATTCTCCTCTAAGGGCTTGCATTGGGTTTACGGAGGCGGCGCGCATGGCTGGAAGCGCGGAGGCGGCTATTGCAAGGAGCATGACTCCGCCGGCGGCGACTGCTAGCATGAGTGGATCGAAGGGGCTTACGTCGAAGAGCATGGAGCGCAGCAGCGTGGAAGCAGTTGCTGTGCCGGCGAGACCGATCACGCATCCGATTAACGCGAGCCTTGCTCCGGATTGCAACACGACACGCACTATGGCGCCGCTCTGCGATCCGAGCGCCATCCGGATGGCCATCTCCTGCACGCGCGATGCGACAGAGAATGCAATGACGCTGTAGATTCCAAGCACCGCGAGCAGCAGTGCCGCGAAGGCGAAGCTGCCGATGAGCACGGTGTTGAACCGGCGCGGGGCTTCGCTCTGCGAAACTGCCTGCTCCATGGTCTGCACCTGGTCGAGCGGCAGCAG
>Ga0187783_10001457_pt1 | contig 17420 bp, 17 predicted proteins | sample 1015_SJ02_MP02_2_FD_132471 | JGI IMG/M metagenome (GOLD analysis project Ga0187783, IMG submission 132471) | Tropical peat soil microbial communities from peatlands in Department of Meta, Colombia - 1015_SJ02_MP02_20_MG | ecosystem: Environmental > Terrestrial > Soil > Wetlands > Peat | place...
CGTCTGCGTCGCGGCCGGGACGTCAAGCGACACCGTGGGACCGAGTGCCGTGGGCGAGTTCCGCACGCCCAAGGGCAAGTGGCTCAACCTCGCCCTGCCAACGACGCCCTCGCCGCTGCTTGTCGCCTCGGCCTGTGCGGGCACGCTGTGCCTGCTCGGCGGCTCGTCGCCCGGCCACGACCTCCTCTGGGTCTTTGACGCCAAGGACCACGCTCTCAGCGTGGGCACACCGCCCGAAGGCGGCATCGGCGTTGACGCGCTCGCGTGCAGTGAACTGGCCTGCGCGCTCGTGGACACTGGAGTGCACGGAGTGCTGCGCTTTACCATCAGCACCGACGGCGGCGGCACCTGGACTGTCCCAACGGTGATGGCTTGGGCTAGCCGTGACGCCGTCACCACGCTCTCGTGCGGGACCATCTTCAATTGCGCCATGGGTGTCCTGACGCCACACCACCGATTCATTCTGTACGTCACGGCTGACGGTGGAGTCACCTGGAGCGCGCGTGCGACGCCAACCGCGTGGACCACGCTCACGTCGCTCACGTGCGAGGGGTCCCGCTGCGTCGCGCTGGCTTCAACCGCTACGTCGTCGAAGCTCGTCCGAACCAAGAACTTCGCCCTGACGTGGTCCGTTCGCACCCTGGCGCACGGAGCGAACGCGCTCGCCTGCACGACGACGGCTTGCATCGTCGTCGGGCAGCGCGCGAACGACGAGCCCTGGCTCACGACGGTGAGTGGAGGCGTCTCCGCCCGAGCCGCACTGCGCTACGTGCCCACTCCGCTACTCGGCGTGGCTTGCGGCTCGAAGATCTGCGCCGCCATCGGAGTGACGACGCTCGTGAGCGTGCCGCTGCCTCAGTAGTACCTTGAGTTGGCGCGTTCCGACGCCGGCGAGGCTATGGAAGGCTGGAGTGGTGAGCGTGCCGCCAACTTCCGTGCCGCCCGGCTGGTACCCCGATCCGTCGGGATCCCGCCAGTGGCGAATCTGGACTGGGGCCACCTGGTCGGAGGTCACCCGACCCTACGGCGACACGGCGGTCACCCCGCGTTTCGTGGCGAGCCTCGGCCTCGTCCAGGCGATGCGCCGGGTGTTTGGTGCGGGCGTCGTGGGCGTCGTCGGAGGGCTCGGCCTCTTGGTGAGCGTCCTGGCGCACTGGCCCGGCACCGCACACCCGGCCCCACGATGGTTCGCCCTGACCGCCAGCGACGTCGCCGTCGCCATGATCGTGGTTGGTTCGGTGGTGTGCGCTTTCGGCGTGAAGGAACTCCAGGGCCGCTGGTCCCCTGAGGCGTTCCTGCCCGGCGTCAACCTGTTCATCGCGAGCGTGTTGGTGCGTCGCCGACTGGGCCAGGCGAGGACCTGGCGCATCGTTTCCGAGATCCTCCTGCTCGTGCTCTTCGCCGCGGCGTCGCGCGACGAGCTTTGGCTGAGCGTGGGGCCGGTCATCGTGGCCTACGTCGAGACCTCGTGGTTCGGGGCCCTGATCGACCAACTGGGCAGCCCGTCGGGAGCTGACGGGCTGGCGTCTTAAATCAGCCGTCCGTCCCTTTTAGAGCGACGAGCGCAGCCGGTCGGCTAGTCCGGTCCAGCCCTTGTAGGCCTGGATCGCCGGCGGCGCCGTGTCGAGGGAACGCAAGAGCGCCGTAACAAAATTCGGGTCGCTCTCGGCCAGCGTGGCGGCGCACGTGACGTACGTGCGAATGGTGAAGATGATCGCTCGGGTCGTGGGCAGCTGACGCAGGGTCTGGCGCTCGACGCGGAAGTACCAGTCGGCGAGCTCGCCGCTCGGGGCGGTGCGAGCGGCGCGGGGCTGGTGCAACTCGGGACTGTCGAGCAGCGTCCAGTTCAGTCGCCAGAAGGACTTCTCGGGCGTGAGCCGGTCGAAGAAGGCGTTTGTCGGACGCGCCAGCGCGTCCTCGTAACCGGGCACCGGTGAGTGAATGGCGTCGAGCGTCGTGCCGAGCTTGGTCGCCAAAACCCAGCGCGAGGGAAAGCAGACGCAGGCAGCGCGCAGCCGCCAGGCGTCCTCGCGCACCAGCACGCAGAGGTCCTCCTGGACGAGTCGGCTTGCTCGAACAACGGGGTGCTCGTCCTCGTCCGTGGCTCGCCAGAGTTCGGGGTCGTAGTTCCTGAGGAATCGCTCGACCTCGTCGAGCAGCTCGAGGCTGGCTCGGTCGCCCTCGGGACTGGTCGCCACGACGACCCCGTAGTCGCGCTCGAGCAGCACGGCCTTTTGAGCGAGCTCGTCCTCGCGGTGCTCGTCGATCTGGAGCCACGACGCCGGTTCGAGCGGCCGCAGGCCCATCGCGAGGCGCCAGCCCTTGGGGTCAATCGGCACGTAGGGGAAGGTCTCGGTCACGTCACCGGTTCCGTTGGCGCCGCACGACGAGCAGGTAGAAGAGCAGCGCCGCCGTGGGCACGGCGATGACGACGATGCGTCCCTCGGGCAAGACGGCTCCGCGGTGCACACTGGGCGCTGAAATGAACCGTGTGATCGACCCCAGTAACCCGCTCTCCCACAACTCCACCTCACTAGCCTGGCATGCCGCTCGAGCGACCAAAATGGCCGTATTTTCCCTATAAATAGTTGATAACCGCGAATAATCTAGTTACCATGGCCTATGCCGAGGAGTCAGCGCGCGCGTAGCGCTCGCGCTATCGCCAACGACGAAGCCATTCGCGACGCGGCGATCACCGAGGTGCTGCGCGTGGGGGTCGATCACGTGTCCCTGCGCGACGTTGGCCATCAGGCGGGCCTGACCCACGGGGCGACGTACGCCCGCTACGAGGACGTTGACGAGCTGCTGGTCGACCTGTGGAACTCGGTGCTCTGCGAGCGCGCCGCGGCGATCTTCGACCTCTGCATTCGCGCCGCCGAGGTGCCGAGCGCCCGAAGCGTCGGCGCCCTTTTTGACTTCATCCGCGGCGCCACCCCGGCCGACGTGGCGAGCGTGCAACTGCTGCTCACGGCGCGGCGCATCCCCGCTCTCCAGGAGGAGGTTGAGCCCTTCGTCCACGACTACCTGGAGCGTGACTCGGCCCGCGCGTATGACGAGATCGCGACGTTCGCTCGTGGCCTCACGCTCTTCGCCATGACACTGGTCCAGGTCTTCTCCGACTCGCTGTTCGGCTGGGACCGTGACTACCAGGTCGTGCTGGAGAAGCTCCTCCTGGAGACGCTCGAGACCGACCCGCGCGACGTAAGCAACGTCGAACTACTCGAGCCAGACGACCGGATCGTGCTCAGCTCCGGCGACGACCTACGAACCCAGTTGGCCTACGCCACCTTCGGCGTCGTGGGCAAGAGCGGCTACACGCGCGCCACGATCTCGCGCATCGCGCGGCGCGCCAGCTGCTCGCCGGGAGCGATCTACAAGCTGTACCCGTCCAAGGAGGACCTGGTCATCGCGGCCTTCCGGGACCTGATGCGGGCGCGATGGATGCGAGCGTCCAACTTCACCGACGTGCTCGAGGAAGGCTCGCTCACGCAGCTGCTCTACAGCGCCGCGAGCACCTACAACGCGGTGCGCCAGAGCTTCACCCTGGAAACCGCCCTCGCGGCCGCCCACAGCGACCGGCTGCGCGAGGCCGTCCTTGGTCAGATCAGCGAGCTCGAGGGCGTGATCCCGCTGCTCACCAACATCAGCGACGACGACAAGGATCGATTGCGCTTCCTCATTCGATCGATCGTCGTCGTGACGTTCGGGGTCACGTTCCTGTCCACGGTCACCGAGTCGGTCCAGACCATCGAATTCAACCAGTTCGCGGAGCCGTTCCGCCGTGCCGTCCTCAAAGATTGCGTGCCCACGTGGAGCGAGATGTGCCGGCAGATCCTGGAGTTGACGAGCACAAGCGCCTAGCGGGGTCCATGTTCTAGCGCCGCGCTCGATGACCAGTATGAGCCCGCGAGCGTCCGCTGAGGCCGGCGCTACCGCGACACGCGGTAGTCGGCGAGGAGGTAGCCCTTCGGCGAGGTCTCGGAACGAATCAACTCGAGGCGAATCGGCGCCGGTCCGTCCAGGAGCTTTCGTCCCTGGCCGTCGATCGCCGGGGCGATGACGAGCCGTAGCTGGTCGACGGCGTCGGCGGCGAGTAGCGCTCGGGCGACTGAGATGCTGGCGTGAACGCCGATGTCCCCGCCGAGTGTGTGTTTGAGCTTCAGCACGAACTCGACCACGTCGCCGTCAATCGCCGTCGAGTTCTCCCACAGGGGCTCGAGCGGCGTGGACGATGCCACGTATTTGGCGACGCCGTTGATGAACGTGGCGAAGGGCTCGATCTCGCTGCCGGGCCAGAACGCCGACCACTCGTCGTAGCTACGACGTCCCAGGATGACCGCATCCTGCGTAGCGATGACGGCAGCGAGGTTGGCCCCCATCGCTTCATCCCAGTCAAAGAAGAATGCGTCCGGCTCCTCGGCCACGCCGTCGAGGGACAGCAACTCGTACAGCACGACATTGCGCACGCCTACGCCAAGTCGTCAGTTCTTCATCAGGTCGGGTGACGTCGCCATGCCGGGACGCCACGTCGAGCGCGCGATGATCTTGGTCACGTCGGCCCGATCCTTGTAGCGCATCGCGATGTCGCGAGCCTCTTCGAGCAATCCCTCGGACAGCGTCGTCGGATTGAGCCCGAGGGCGAGGAAGTTTTCTCGGCTGACGTTGAGCTCGTTCTCTTGGGCCTCGCGCCGCGGGTTGGGCAGGTAGGCCACATCGACGCCGGTCATCCGAGAGATCATGCTGGCCAGGTCTCGCAATCGATGTACCTCGGTGACCTGGTTGAAGACCTTCACCTTGTCACCGCGCTTCGGTGGGTTCTCGAGGGCGATCTGCACGCAGCGCACGGTGTCGCGGATGTGGATGAAGGCCCTCGTCTGGCCGCCGGTGCCGTGCACCGTGAGCGGGTGGCCGATGGCGGCCTGCATGAGGAAGCGATTGAGCACCGTGCCGTAGTCGCCGTCGTAGTCGAAGCGGTTAATGAGCCGCTCGTCGAGAACGGTCTCGGGCGTCTGGGTGCCCCAGACGATCCCTTGGTGCAGGTCCGTGACACGCAACTGGTCGTTGCTGCAGTAGAAGGCGAACAGCAGCTGATCGAGGGTCTTGGTCATGTGGTACACCGAGCCGGCATTCGCCGGGTGCAGGATCTCACGCTCGATGTCACCGTCGGGGGTGGGAACCTTGACCGTGAGGTAGCCCTCGGGGATTGGCGCCGTGCCCGACCAGCCGTACCCGTAGACGCCCATCGTGCCGAGATGCACGATCGCCACGTCCAGCCCGCTGGAGGTCACCGCGACGAGCACGTTGTGTGTCGCGCGGACGTTGTTGTCGACCGTGTAGCGCTTGGCTACTGGATTGCGCATCGAGTAGGGCGCGGCGCGTTGCTCGCCGAAGTGCACCAGCGCGTCAGGGCGCAGTTCGCGCAGCAGCGACTCCAATCGGTCGTACTCCTGGGCCAAGTCGAGATGGACAAAGCCAATCTCGTTGCCCGTGTGCTCCCGCCACACGCGCAGGCGCTCATGGATCGGACGGATCGGGGTGAGCGACTCGACCTCGAGCTCAATGTCGATGGCCCGGCGGCTCAGGTTGTCGACGATCGTGACGTCGTGACCGAGGTGCGACAGGTGCAGCGAGGTGGGCCAACCACAGAAACCGTCGCCACCAAGAACCAGTACCTTCATGCAGACTCCTAAAGCCAGTGACGGCTGACCGGGCAGCGGAGCCGCCGGCGGCTCCTTGTCACTCCACTTTACCAATGAGGATCCGTCTTGACTTTGAACCGCGGCCCATCAGGTGAGGTCCTTGGGAGCCAATGGCACGCCGAGTAGCGTTACCGACTGGGCCGCGACGCGGCCGCGCAGGAGGGACCGATGAGCTTCACGACTGCGATACGGACGTGCTTTCGCAAGTACGCGACCTTCTCGGGCGTCGCACCACGGTCAGAGTTCTGGTGGTTCTTCCTCTTCAACTTCGCCGGCAGCATTATCCTTCTCTTCGTCAACGTGCCGGCGCTGCGAACGCTGTGGTCGCTCGGGCTCCTAGTGCCCGGGCTCGCGGTCGCGGTGCGACGCTTGCACGACACGGGCCGCTCGGCCTGGTACCTGTTCACGGGCTTTATCCCGCCTTGGTACATCGTCCTGCTCTGCTTGAAGAGCAAGACGGAGAACAACCGGTACCTGCCAGGCGGGGGCTCGTACACGGTGACCGAGTCCAGTCTCACGTCGACGTCGGCGAGGTGCCGCGTGTGCGGCAAGTTGCGTCTGCCAGGGCAGAGCTACTGCGCGGGCTGTGGCACCAAGTTCGAGGACTGATCTCCGCTCAATCCAGCGCACTGTGACGTCGTTACACTTGACGCGTGCGTCCTTTCGCACGCCACAGTCGCACTCCCCGCGCCGACCTGGCATTGCTGACGGCCTTCGGCGTCGCGTTTGGCTTTGTCGAGGCTGCCGTCGTGTACTACCTGCGCCGGCTCGTCCGCTTTCACCAGACCTACCCGCTCTCGCACTACAAGGTCTTGCTCAACCTCGGCTTCATCACCTTCGTCTCGCCCGTGCACACGGTGCTCGTCGACCGCCGGGTCGCCGACGTCGAGGCGCTTCGCGAAGCCGCGACGCTCATCATGCTGCTCTGCGTCGCCTACCTCGCCGGCCGAAATTGGCGCGGTCGACTGGGGGCGTTCCTCGTGGCCTTTGCCTGCTGGGACCTGGCGTACTACCTGTTCCTGCGGCTCATCGACGGCTGGCCGACCAGCCTTCTCACGCGGGACGTCTACTTCTTGATCCCGGTGGCCTGGATCGGACCGGTCCTCACGCCACTGCTGATCTCGTTGGCGCTGCTGGCTCTGGGCGTCTGGCTCTACCGCGACTGATCAGCCGCGCCGGGCCTCGTCGATGAAGACCTTAGCCACCTCGGCCACCTCGGCCCAGCCGCTGTCGAGGATGAGCGAGTGGCCGCGGCCAGAGATCTCCTCGATCTCGGTGACGCCAAAACCCCGGCGCTGGCGCCTAAAGGCGCCGTTGACCATCGCCCAGGGGATTGCGTGGTCGCGCTCGCCCGAGATGAACTTCATCGGACCGCGCGACGGACTCAGCGTGTTCACCTTCGCGTCGGTGCGCGGGTTCAGGTTCGCGAAGGCCGCCTGGAAGATCGGCGCTCCCGGTCCCGGCACGAGGAACTCGTCGTAAAGCTGCCGGGCCTCGCCTTCGTCGACGGCGTTGGCGAAGCCGTAGCGGAACCGGTCGTAACTGAGCATCACCGCGCGACGCCTGTTGGTGGGATTGCGCAGCACCCCTGAGAACACCTTTAGCGCGGAGAACGGCACGGGCAGCACCCCGCGAAAGGGAGCCGGGTCGATCGGCACTGACACGCACGCTAGGCCCTGCCCGGCGAGCTGTTGGGCGACGAGCCCGCCCATCGAGTGTCCGACGAGAGCAGGCTTCGTCGAAAGCCCCTGAATGACCGCCTTAACGTGTTCGGTTACTTGGCCGATGGTCGTACCCGCGAAGAGCTCCGGGCGGCGACGTCCTTCCTCGACCGTCGCGGGATCGCCGGGCCAACTCGGCGCGACGGTGCTGTACCCATTGGCCTCGAAGAAGTTGCGCCAGGGATCCCAACTGCTCGCAAGCAGGAAGAGTCCGTGGATGAAGACGACGGCTGGCTTGCCCGAGGCGTTGGCCCGCGCGACCTGGTCGCGCTCGTCGAGCGTCGGTGGGCTCGGTGCATCAGTCACTGCAACCTCCCGATCGATTCGTTACTGGCTCGCCGGAAACAGCGACAAAGTCAGGCCGCTCCGCGTCTGGGGTGATACTAACGACAGGCAGCGTGGCGCGCCGAAAGTGCGATTCAGATTTTGTAGACGCACCCGTCCCAGTAGGCGACCAGGTGCGGCTTAAAGAGTCCGCGCAGCTCGATCACCAGCTGGCTCGGCTGCCCGCTGCGGCCACCGAGGAAGCGCACGTCAACGTCTTCGCACTCGACGGCCGCGTAGTCCAGGGCGTCAACGGGCGGTGAGGTTGCGACGTCGAGCAGCGTCAATGATCCGGCCGAGCAGCACCGGTACGAGTGGGACTTCACGAAGACGCCGCCACCATGCGCGATGACGTAGCGCCTGGCCGGATCCGAGATGATGACCTCCACGCCGTCACCGTACCGGGCTACCCTCGACGTGTTACGAAACTTCACCGCAGCGCCGACGGCCCCAACCTCCGGCATCGGCGAAAACCCAGAGTTCATCGAGCACCCTCGGCGACGATCGGCACCGCGGTGTCAGTCCTTGTCGTCGCAGTAGCCACGCTGGGCAGACCGGCCTCGGCGACATCCACGACCTCATCTCGCGCCGAGGTCGCTGTGGTCTCGACGTCCGCCTACGGGGCGGTGCTAGTCGTCGGCAGTGGAGTCCTCGCCGGCTATCCGCTCTACGCCTTTAGCGGCGACGCGGACGGCCGGCCGGGCTGCGGCACCAACTTGAAAAGCGGCTTTGACCTCGGACCCGAAGCGACCGTGCCGCTCACCTGCACCGGTCCCGAGAGCGACCTCGTGAAAGGCAACGCCACCGACGACTGGCCCGCGTTCACGACCGTGGGAGCTCCCGTTGCCGGTCGCGGGGTCAACGGGCGCCTGCTCGCGACTGTCCGGCGCCGCGGCATCGGCGATCAGGTGACCTACGGGGGCCATCCCCTCTATCTCTTTGACCCCGTATCGCGCCCCTTCGACCCCGAGGGCGAGGACTACATGGAAACGGTCAAGCCGTTGGCGCCGTGGCACGGGTACTGGTTCCTCGTGTCGCCGAGCGGCCAACTGGCGCCGGGACGCACGACCCTCGAGGTCGGTGTGCTGCCCGACGGCCGACGGGTCCTCGCCGCAGAGACTGATCCCAACGTCAGCCCGATCGCCACCACGGTCTACACGTACAGCCGCGATCGGACGGGTGTCAGCTCGTGCGCCGGCGCGTGCGCCGTTGAGTGGATCCCCGTGCTCACGAGCCGGACGCCGCTCCTACGCGGTGGTCTCGACGCGAGTGCCATCGGCGCGGTCCGTCAGCCTGACGGCTCGCTGCAAGTCACGTACGGCGGTCGACCGCTCTACTTCTATTCGCGAGAGCGCGTGTTCTTGCGATCAGGCCATTTGCTTGGTTCGGGCACCGCGGGTAATGGGAACGGGATGACGGCACCCCAGGGCGGCACGTTTCGGTTTGTTCCGCTCGGCTGAACAGCGGGAGGACTCGAGGAGCGTTGAAGGAGGAGTTCAACCCCTTGCATCGCACCCGAACCCAGATTGGCGCCAGGTGACGCCAATGTTGCGCCGCCACGGCGCCACGGCGTCAGGGACTCGCGAGATAGGTGATCGAAGCGGCAGCCGTCGGTGCCGAGGGTGCGGCGTCGACGGTCGCGTGGTCGCCAACGGCCAGCGTGGCCCCCGTGCCACCAAGCTGGACAACGGTGGTCGTTGAGGTGGTCGTGAACGTCTCAGCCGCCCCGTGGCGATGCCGCTGCAATGTGATCGAACCTGACGTCGTGCTCGTTGCCGCGGCATAAGCGGTGACCGTGCCCGAGAAGCGAAGGTCCCGTGCCCCCTTGAACGAGATCGACGTGGCGACTGTGGGTGCGACCGCCGCGGCGTCGACCGTCGCATCTTCCCCGACGGTGAGGGTTTGACCACTGCCCCTTGTTTCGGTGATCGTCGTCGTTGACGTCGTTGCGAACACGTCGGAGGCGCCCAACGATGTCTGGAGCGTAATACTTCCGTCCGTCGCGCCGTCGGCTGCGGTGTAGGCGGTGACCGTACCCTTCACGCGCGTGGTGACTAAGGAGAACTTGATGGACGTGGCGATCGTGGGAGCCGACGCTTCCGCGTCCACGACGGCGTTATCGCCCGCAACCAGCGAGGCGCCAGTTCCGCCGACTTCGGTGATGGTTGTCGACAGCGTTGTTGAAAAGTCCAGCGTCGCGCCGGCCCGGTTTTGTAGTGCGACCGTGCCCATCGTTGACGACGTCGCCGCCGTGTACGCGGTAACCAACCCCCGGAACTTGATGGGCGGCGGCACGTGGAACCAAATAGTCGTCGCCACCGTTGGCGCGGACGTCGCCGCCTGCACCGTGACGCGGTCACCGACGGCCGGCGCATCGCCGGTTCCCCCGACCTCGTTGATCACCGTCGCCGAAGTCACGGTTAGTTGCAGTGTCGCGCCGACGTGATTTTCGACGGAGATGGTACCCGTCGTCGAGCCGCTCGCGGCGCTGTAGGCGGTGATGTCGCCACGGAACATGATCGTGTCTCGAGCGAGCGCGCCAACTTGCTCGTAGCTCGTCGCCCCGGTAATGCGACTAGCCGCCGACGCGTCGAGCGAGAGGACCAGAATTGATCCCGCGCACAGCGCCGTCGCCAATATGAGGCGTTCCAGCGACTTCACTTCACCGACCTCCCACTGCACTGCGAGGAACGCGGGCCAAGGTCCCGACGACGCTCATTTTCGCACAGCGGCTCGTCGTCAACTCCTAGCCCCGTTTTGCACCCCGAATCGATTCGACCTCGTTTATCAGGGAAGAAGGGTGCCGGCACTGTCCTGTCACTAAGAGTTCATCGGCACTGTTCGCCTTCTAAGCCGTTTCACAACTTCACGACTGATCCCTGCCCAGGGTGGCAACGCATCGCGGCAACGAATTGCATCGCCTCGCTCGCCTGGTAGTGCACGCACCGCCGATGATACGGTCCCCGCTCATCGGGCTGTCAACGTCAGGTGTCAAGCCATCGCACGGGCCATAAACCTCGTGGAGCGGGTTTAAATGGCGAGGTGACGCGATCGGATGACGCCTTTGGGCTGGCCATTCACGACTGGGCGCGCGGCAGTTGCCTCGTCGAGACGATCGAACGAGACGACGGCTACGGCGAAGCCGGCGCTGGCCCCGAGGTGTACCTGTCAGGGATCCGAGGATGGCCCGCGGCGGAACGAATGGCGCTTCGCCTCTTCCGCGGGCGCGTCGTCGACGTCGGTTGCGGCGCGGGCCGTGTCGCACTGCACCTCCAACAACGTGGCTTCGATGTCGTCGGTCTCGACGCGTCGCTTTTGGCGGCTCGAGCAGCACGGACCCTCGGCGTTAAGAAGGTGTGGCGTGCGTCGCTCGAAGACTTGGGCCCGCGCGTCGCCGACTTCGACACGATCGTCCTCTTCGGTAACAATTTTGGTCTCTTCGGGACGCCCGACCGCGCCCGCCAAATCCTGACGGAGTGGTCGAGGCTGGCGACGCCAATCGCCCGCGTGTTTGCCGAAAGTACGAGCGCTTACTTCGGTGGTGCGCCGGGGATGAACCGTCCGTACTACCGGCGCAACGTGGAGCGCGGCGTCGCGCCGGGCCAGGCCCGCCTGCGATACCGCTACGGCGACGCGGTAGGTGCCTGGTTCGACTGGCTCTACGTCACCCCGCACGAGATGCGACTGCTGCTTCGGGGCACTGGCTGGCACCAGGCGCGCGTCTTTCGGACGCGGCTCAGCGAGCCGTACGTGGCAATGTTGGAGAAGGACCGATTGCCGTAGCGACCGCGACGCGACTGGACGCCGAATCGCCGACGGGTCGTCCTCCCGGCGGGCACCACTCCTAGACTCTCGCTCCGCCGACGTTGGTGTCGAGCCAGTCCACCAAAGGCTTCGTGGCCCGCAGCGTCGCAACAACCCTGCGCTTGGTGGTGGCGGTGCTCAGCCACGGGGCAATCGGCCACTCCCGTTCAGCAACGATGCCCTTGTAGCGCAGCAGCTCGATCCGCGGGTGGTCCGGTGCGTAACCCCTGGGAGCAGTGCGAAGTTCGTCGGTTCCGCTCACGTCGAGACTGGCTCGGCGAAGAGCGCTCACAATCCCCTCGAGCTGGCGACCCGTCCTTTCGGCGCCGACGGCGGCGCGGTATCGCTCGAGCTGCTCGCCCGCCAACTGATGGAATCCCGCGCCAACTTGGAGTCGGTGGGCCGTCAATTGGACGTAGCCCGAACCCACCGTGGCGGCGACGGACGTCTTGTAGGGGCTCTTGTCCTTTGAGAAGCGAATGTCGCGGTAGGGGCGGAACAGGTGCACGGGGCCGAACTCCCCGGTCAGATCTGCGAGCAGGGCCACCATCGGCGCCTTCACGTCACGCTCGTAGACTCCCTCATGGTCTCGCCAGTAGGCCTTGGTGTTGTCAACCTCCAGACCCGCGAAGAACTTGGGCGCGGTCGGCGGCCAACCGCGGAATGCGCTACCCGTCAAAACGGCTCCCTCGACATGGTCGCTCCTTCCTGGCCTGATCCGATGAATCGAGCGAAACATTGACGGAGGCAGTTCACGGGCGGTTCACGACGCCCGCCGTGATGCTGAAGGCGCGAACGCAAGCAAATGCCCTGCGGCCAGCCTCGACGCGAGAAGTCCGGCGCTCGAACGGCCGTGCTTCACGGGGGAGCAGAGCCCGAGCAGGTCAACCTTCTTGAACGCTTCGACGATGTCCTCTCGGAACTCTCGTCGCGCCTGCCTGGGAGCCTGCGGCAAACGCACGGCCCTGGCGCGACGCGGGACCTTCTTTTGGAGATCGCCCGCTTCTTTCGCGAGCTCAACGCCCACGTGACGCACGTTCGCCCTCGTCCTTTGCTTCGACAAACGGTCCCATGCGGTAACGACGTCTACGACGAAGCGGAATCGTTGGCTTCCGCCGTTGCCTGGCGCGGGGCAATGAGCACGTCGCGAGCGACGACGCGCGGTTGCACGTGCGTACCCAACTCGAACTCTGCTGCTCTGTCGCTGCGGACATCAACGCGCACGCTAACGTCGCCAACCTGTACCGTAAGGCGGGTCATGGCGCCAAGGAAGCTCTTTCGTGTGACGAACCCCTTGCCCTGAGGGTCAGGCTCGATGGCTACGTCCTCGGGTCGAAGGAGCGCGTCGACCGAGCCGGTGAGCGCTCCTCCTTCGCCGCTGCGCACTGGGCAGCGCTGGCCAAAGACGACGACCGCCTGACCGGCTGCATCGACTGGCACCCGACTCGAGATGCCCACGAATTGCGCAACAAAGGCGGTCGCCGGGCGAGCGTACAACTCGTTGGGTGTAGCCACTTGTTCGATGTGTCCCCGGGACATGACGCAGACCCGGTCGGCCATGCTGAGCACCTCTTCTTGATCGTGCGTGACGAAGACAGTGGTGATCGCGAGACGCTGCTGGAGTGCCCGGATCTGGTCGCGCAGCTCGGCCCGAACGATGGCGTCGAGAGCCGACAGCGGCTCATCAAGTAGCAGCACACGCGGTTCGATCGCGAGCGCTCGCGCGAGCGCGATTCTCTGTTGCTGGCCACCAGACATCTGATGCGGGAACTTATGAGCCTGGTCGCTCAGTCCAACCATCTCCAACAGTTCGCCGGCCTTCTTGCGGCGTACGGACGCCGACTGGCGCCGCATACGCAGACCAAACGCCACGTTGTTCAGAGCGTTCATGTTCGGAAAGAGCGAGTAACTCTGGAATACCATGCCCATGTCGCGCTTGCGGGCTGTCACGTTGGAAAGATCCACGCCGTCCACGACAACCCGTCCGCTGTCAACCACCTCGAACCCCGCGAGCACCCTTAGGGCGGTTGTTTTACCGCAACCTGACGGACCCAGTAGCGCCATGAACTCCCCGGGCGCGATCTTGAGCGAGAGTCCGTCCAGGGCCCGCACCTTGCCAAAACTGCGCACCAGGTTCTCCAAGTTGACGGCGGCGCCAACGACCGTCGGGGGAAGGGCGCTCACCATTGACGCCTCATTCGTTTGCGTCATAGCGTGCCCAGCTTTCGGTGCGAGCGCCGAGACTGCGAGCGGTCGAGCGATACCACTGCGATCAGCAGAATCCAAGTCCCTACGAGTCCCAGCATCGAGGCAGCCACCTGGACTGGTCCGTCGGCGGAAATTGAGAACTGCACGATCCACACCGGGATCGTGGTCCACAAGTCGAGACTCGCCATCGTGTATTCGCCAAATACCAGGGCCAGCGTCAGGACAGTAGCCGAAAGCAGGGCGGGACGAATATTGGGCAGGATGACCCGCCACATTGTCTTGATCCAGTTCCCGCCCAGTGATCGCGACGCCTCGGTCAGCGTCTTGAGATCGATCGCGCTGAGTCCGGCGTCGAGCGATCGATAGACGAATGGCATCGCCAAGATGACGTACATGAAGCTCAGCAAATATGGTGACGCCTTGGCCCACTCGGGGAACGCGCCCAAGACGCCGACGATGAGCACAATGGGTGGAATGACGATGGGCATGACGGTCACCACGTCGAGAACCCGTCGCAGCCGCGGAAGCCGGATGTGGACATAAATCGAGGTAGGCACCATCAGAAGCGTGGACACAATCATGGTCGCCACTGCTAGTTGAAACGACAGGGTCAGTGCTCCGGTGAAGCCCGGCGCCGAGGGAAGCGCACGGTACGCCTGAAACGAAAAATGCCCTTCAACATTCTGCAGCGAGAACTTGATACCGGCGTAAATCGGGATCAAGAAGTAGGCGCCCGCGAGCAGGAGCACAACGAAGCGCCACCAACGGATGCGGCGACGTCGCTTTGGTTTGCCGATCGAGTAGGCGAGGACCTCTTCGTTTTCAGCCTCGGCCACCTCGAATACCGAGCCGGCGCCGCTCAGCGTAGCCACTTCGACGCTCGCTTTCGCACGAGGCTGTAGAGCACCATGGTGACCGCAAGGATGATGAGCATCCCGAAAGCGATTGCGTAACCCACGTGTGTCTCGCCCGCGATGACGTTGCCGTTGAGGAAGTTACCGATCTGAATCGGGGAAAGCGCAATGAGTCCGAGTGTGAGCGACTCGGCCGTGGCGTAGGCGGCAAACGCGCTGCCAAACAGCAGGAGCATGCCACCGAGAATCGATGGCATCAGAACGGGTATCCCAACGTAGCGCCAGTAGCGCCAACTTGAGGCCCCCATGTTCTCCGCCGCTTCTCGCCACGACGGGCGCAGGCCGCCGAGGGCTGGCGTGATCACGAGCACCATCAGCGGCAACTGGAAGTACATGTACACAAAGAGAACGCCCGAGAACGTGAAGAGATTGAAACCGAAGCTGGCCAGGTTGATGCCGACGTCGTGCAGCCAGTAGGTCAGGATTCCCGTCGAACCGAGGGTGGCGATAAACATGAAGGTAAGGTTGATGCCCCCGAAATTGGCCAGCACGCCCGACGCAGTCGATGTCAAGCGTCGCAGAACGTTGCTATGCGAGGTCTGGATCGCGTAGGCGAGAAAGACACCGAGGATTCCCGGAACGATCGACGAAATGAGTCCCAGTTTGATGCTGTTCTCGAAGCCCGTAAGGAATACTCCGTGTGTGACCAAACGGATGTTGTAGAGGGTCCAACCGCCAGTTTGCGCGTGAAATGCGTAGTAAACGACGGCCAGAGAAGGGATGCCCAGACCGAGAAACGCATAGATCAGAAAGGGAGCGATGGCAAAAGCCGGCTCACCGCGACGGAGAAATCTTCGAATTCGTGAATTGTTCTTGAGCGTGGCCGACTCGGGCCCGAGTGCTGAGGCACCCGGGCCCGAGTGGGCCACTTCGCTGCTCGACATGAGCCGGGTCAGCCCGAATTAGTTACGAGCTGGCACCCACGTCGGCCGCCCACGTACTCTCAACCGTTGATGCAGCCGCCGTAATCTCGGCCGTCGTCGGGAACTGCGGAACCTCTCCTGCGGGAATCGGCGGCAACTTCGCCACGAGACCCGCGTTCGCCGTCCCGTGCGCCTGCATGTAAGCCAACTCCGCGGGGCGGGCTCCGCCGGCGAGCCAAAGGTTCTGACCAGTCACCGAGTAGAGGTACTCCTCCCACAGCCGAGCCGCCGCCGGGTCCGGGGCGTCAGCGTTAATGCCCTGTGAGTAGTACTCGCCAAGCAGTGCGTCGGTGGGAATCGTCACAGTCCAACCCGGAACGTCGATCCCGCCATTCGCCTGGAGGTAGTCCCACCAGAGGATGATGTTGGTCGTGCCGGCAAGCGCCGTCGCTGAGTCCGCGATGGTGTTCACAAACGCGCCGTTCTTATTAAGGGTCGCAAAGAAGCTCACGCCCGGCGCTACGTTGCTCAACGAACCTCCATTGGCAATGGCGGCCGCTTCCACCGCGGCCAGGGCCGAGTTCGAAGTGAGCGGGCTGTTGTTGAGTCCAATCTTGTAGCCTTCCGCGCCCGTCTCGTTGAGCATGTCCTTGAAGGACGTTGGACAAGTGGTAACGGTCTTGGTGTCGCATCCGATAGCCACGTAGCCGCCGTAGTCGTCGAACCAGTAGCCATCCGCTTGCTTCAGGCCAGAGGGAATCTCATTCCAGGTCTGGACCTTGTAGGGGGCGAGCAAGTGCTCGGACTGGGCTGTGACCGCGTAACTCGTGCCCACGTCGATAACGTCGGGGTCGCTGGCGCGGCCCTTGTCAGAAGTGATTGCCTGAATCTCCTCCGCGCTCGAACCCTCAGGGTTCTCAGAGTTCACCGTGATGCCGTACTTCTGTGAAAAATCCTTGATGATGTTGCCGTAGTTCGCCCAGTTGTTGGGCAGCGCGACGACGTTCAACTTGCCCTCGGCCTTGGCGGCCTTCACCAGCGCGGTCATCGACGTTGGCCCACTCGCCGTGAGGTGAGTCACCTTCGCCCAATTAACCATCGCCGAGCCACTAGCGGCTCCGGTACCGGCGGTAACTCCGATGGCCGTCAAGCTGGCAACCGTCGCTCCGGCCAGAAGTACCGTCCTAATCTTTTTCAGTGCCATCAGCACTTCCTCCCCGCATTCCTAGCAACCACCACGGCCGCTCGGCGAAAGACTATCGGCTGGTGATGGGGTGAGGTAATCACTCCACGCCAGCGCCGCGACTGGTTGTCGACCTTCGTCGCGCAACAATCGCTGCGAGGTCGTCACCGCCTCATCCATTACCCCTGCGAGTGCGTCAGAGTACGCAATGTGCGTCGGCCGTTCACTTGCGCCTAACGCAACGTTCTCTTTGGGGAAACCAGAAATTCACTTTGTTCTGTTCCAGGCAACCACCCAGTGATCGAGAAAGATCGGCCCAACACGTGCCGTTGCTCCCATCCCCCAGAGCAATTGCATGAAGGGTAGATATCAACTCGACCGACAGAAGCCCTCAAAGTGCGATCGCCACTTCACGTTCAGCCTCTTGGAATGTTCGCGTCTTAGGACCCACAACACTGTCCGGCATCGACAAGATCACTGGTTCATCGGCGCGGATCGGGCCTCGAGTCGAAGGAACTGGTAGCCTCGCTGTCAGCTTGCGGTTGCGCCTAGGGTTCCGCGCCAGCCCGTCCTGAGCAGTGACAACCAGGGCCCCGGCGGTCTGGACCGAGCGGCGCCAGATCCGGGTTTCCGGTTCCACACCTGAAGGGACAAAAGCCCCGAGGGCTTCAATGATGCTGCCCGAGAAGTTGCGGGCTAAGCGA
>Ga0187783_10001458_pt1 | contig 17420 bp, 17 predicted proteins | sample 1015_SJ02_MP02_2_FD_132471 | JGI IMG/M metagenome (GOLD analysis project Ga0187783, IMG submission 132471) | Tropical peat soil microbial communities from peatlands in Department of Meta, Colombia - 1015_SJ02_MP02_20_MG | ecosystem: Environmental > Terrestrial > Soil > Wetlands > Peat | place...
GAGAGAAATAGGCTGCTTCCCTCTCTTGCCGCCCGCTCGATTGCAACCAGCCGCGAAGACGTAATCGTCTGGCGCCTTGAAGAGTGAGACCTCCTTCCAGCGCTGGAAGAATGGCACAATCCTCAAATCGAGTGGCACCGCCTTTCTGCTGGCTTCGGTCTTGCAAGGATTCTTCAGATTGTTGTCCACATCGCGGTTTACGCTGATCCAACCGTTGACGAGGTCCAGATCTTCCCAGTGCAAACCTGCCAACTCGCAATGACAATTCACTTCAAACTGCGAAGATAGTCGATCAGCGCCTTCATCTCGTCGTCCTTCAGATTAACTGGCGGCATTCCACCTGCAGTCATTTGTTCGTTCGGCTTCTGGAGTAGGACTTCAATCTGAGTTGAGGTGTACTTCTCTCCGACACCGATGAGTTTAGGCGCCGCCGCCGTGCCAACGCCATTGTCGCCGTGACAAGCATTGCAACTCTGTCCTTCAAAGATTTCTTTGCCTTTCGCCGCGCCAGGGTTAGCCAAGGCGGCGTTTTCTGCGAGGAGTGAACCGCCGGAAAGTTCAGGCTCGAACTTCGCTTGCATGAATTCCTTCGTTGCGTCGCGCTGCGCCTTCAATTGCGCTGCCAATCCGGGATTACGCAGATCTTCACGATGACTGAGTAAGCCGAGACCTCCTAGAGCAAGCAGAATAACGGCAAACAATCCCACGCTGACCGGCCGCTTCCATGGACGCCGTTCCAAACTGCGATCGAAAAATGGAACGGTAACTAATAGTAGACCCACGATTCCTGGAATCAGCAAAATTCCAATCAACGACGTTGATCCGTGCCAGTATTTTAGGTACTGGAAGACCGGAATGTAATACCACTCTGGACGAGGCAGAAACTGTGTGTCGGAAGGGTCGGCTTTCGGGCCAAGCTCAGTTGGCCAGAAGTACGCGATAATTCCCAGAGCCACGATGATCAAGATGGTGAAGCCCATGTCCATCACAAGCTGCTTAGGGTAGAAAGGTTCACTTTGCAGTTTCGGTTCGAGAGGATCCTCACCGATCGGGCCTGCAGCGCCAGACTTCCGGAAGAAATAAACGTGTATGGCGACGAAAGCGAAAATGAACGCGGGAATAAGAAAAACATGCAGCACGAAAAATCGCGAGAGTGTCAGTGTTCCCATTTCCGTTCCGCCGCGCAGCAAGCGCTTGAGTGCGTTACCTATCCATGGCAACTCGCTCAGAATGTTCGTTCCGACCGTAGTTGCAAAGTAAGCTTTCTGGTCCCATGGAAGCAGGTATCCCGTGAAAGCCATCCCGAGCATGAGCATAAGAAGCACGCATCCGGCAAGCCACACCAGCTCGCGGCGCCCTTTGTATGAGCCGTAAAGAAACGTCTGGGTAATATGGAGCAAGAGCACGATTATGATTGCGCTCGAACCGTAGGCGTGAAGGCCTCGCAAGAACGAGCCGCTGGTCACTTCCTTGGTGATGTATTCAACCGTAGTGTGGGCGTGATCTGCGGAGGGTACGTAATACATGGCGAGAAATACGCCGGTTACTATTTGTGAAACAAAAAGAAACAGCAGCCCGGAACCGAACACGTACGCGATCTTCGCTCCGCCGGGAATTGGTTCGTCGAGGGCATGGCGAAGCAAAGAGTCTAGTCCGGTGCGGCTGTCCAGCCAGGCGCGGAACCGGGAATGTCTTTCCTCCGGGGGGGGATTCAAGCGAGCTCCTCTTCATTATGGGTAAGCTGACGAAAGAATTGATATTGAGTCTTCAGAATTCCGCCTTCTATTTTGCTTCGGAGACGATCCATATTTCGCGGCGGTGGGCCTCCTAAGAGCGTGCCATCAGCACTGAACACTCCGCGATGGCAGGGACAGATGAACTTGCTTTCTTTCTCCAACCACGGCACTGTGCAACCCAGGTGGGGGCAAACGGCTGAGAGGACGATCAGACCACCTCGTGTGTCCTTGCTCACATACACTGGCTTCTCGATCAAGGTTTTGCGCCAGCCGTCCTGCTCCTCGATGCTGACCAACCTCTTGATTGGTGCATTGAGACTTTGGAATTCCTGTATTTTGCCGACATCTGACCATGATTTTTCGGTCGTCCGGGCGAGGACAGGATGAAGCGTGAATCGGATCACAGGAACAGCGAGCAGCACGCCAACCGTGGCGCTTCCGGCAGCCAACAGAGCGGCGAGAAATGAGCGGCGATTCTTACCATCTGGGGCTTTGTCGTTTGGCGGTTCAAGAAATGGCATTGGGTCACGTCGGGATCGAGGGCTGCTACTTTTTAGCCAATTGGCGAACATAAACCACAAGTTGCTGAATTTGTTCTGGCTTCAGCTTCTGTCGGAAGGCTGGCATTTTGTTTCGTCCTTTGGCAATCACCTCTGTAAGCTCGGCGTCCGACCTCTGCTGCGTTTCTTCAGATCTGAGGTCCCTCGCCTTGAGTGCCTTGCCGGTGGGCGAATTGCCGCTGCCATCTTCGGCGTGGCACAGCGCGCACTTCGATTTAAATAGGCTGACAGCGTCGCCCTGGGCTGCGACCCAAGAAGAACAAGCGCTGACGAACGCAAGCAGGATCACTCTCCGAACGATTCGATTCATAGCGTCCCTCGCTAACGATGCGCGTAATAATCTATCAGAAGACCAACCTTGCCAGCAGGTAAATAGAGTTGTTTCCGTCCGCATAGCGGTGGGCCCCATCATAGTTCGAGCCCGCACCGTTGAACCGCAAGTAGCCGATATATTGAACCGCGAGATCGATATTCTGTTGGGCCACCAGGAAACATTCAGCAGGTAGCTGCTACTTTGCGGCCAGCCATTGCTTGCATATGCCGGAGCCGTGGCGAATTGAAGCGGGTCTGACCTTCCGGTTACGTGAAAATATCCTGCGCGGTTGCCAGACCTGCGTTCCGCTGATATTCGATATGGCTTGTTCACCTATTCGCTCTTTCCGAGCCGATTGTCCGAAATGTGCGAAATCCCCGTCGGTGGGCCAGCGCACAAGAGCTTGTGATCGAAATCATATTGGGTTGAAATCGAGGATTAGAGGGTTGTGGTGTAGATCTTGTCAATTGCTTGCAGCCTTCTTACCAGATCGTCTACGGCATTTCGGACGGCAGAGGACAGTCCGGTTCCGGCTTCGAAATTTCTGCATTCGATGCCGTAGATAAGGAGATCGGATGGAAGCTGTTTCAACGCACGGCTAAGCTCAACAGCCTCGACAAGTCCAAATGCGTGGGTCGAGTCGCGAAACATCGGAAGCGGCAAAGGATCCTGATTGGCGTAAAAGGAGTGAATCGTACCCGGAGCCGCTCCTGATTGAACCGCATCGACCACAACAACTCGCTCGGCACCTTTCCACAAGTCCATCAAGGCTGTTCCCTCGCCGATTTGTTCCCGTACCTCGCAGGAGCTGAGACCGAGTTCTTTGAGGCGACGAACGACCATGAGTCCGGCGGCATCGTCATGACGGTACGCGTTACCAATACCAATAATGAGAACCTTAGATGATTGCGTCATACGCGCAGAACTAAAACGCTTAGGACACAAACCGCTGACCGCCTTTATCCGCGATCGATTTCGAGCTTAAGAAAGTGTGTAGCGCAGGATATGCACGGATCATAGTTGCGTACGGCTTGCTCGCATCTCCAGCCAAGCTCGTTCTCGGGGAGGGTTAAGAATCTTGGTATAAAATGCGACAAATCTTGTTCAATGACCTTCTGATTTTGTGATGTAGGAGGAACAATCTTCGCATCAAGGATGGTGCCTTGCCCATCTACGCGGTAGCGGTGATACAAAATACCCCGGGGAGCCTCTGTACAGGAACATCCACTGGCAGCGCGGACTGGAGTGGGATTTGCCGGTCTCTCGGGCGGTTCGTATTGCGCGATGATACGCAGAGCTTCATCGCAGGCATATAGGATTTCGATGCTACGGATGATAATGCTCTGGAACGGGTTGCGGCAGATCGGCGCAAGGCCGGCCTTGCGCGCCGCCTCCTGGGCCAGCGGTGAGAGCCGGTCGAAGTTCAAATTGTACCGGGCCAAAGGTCCGACAAAATACGGTGCTTGCTGCTTCAGGACTGAATGCAATGCGTTCGAGTACTCAACGTGTTCCTCGGTAAAATTATCCTCATAGTTACCGACAGCGATATCCAAGCCCCTGTTGGATACAATCCTTCCTTCGTTAAAGGGATATTCTCCCGGATGATTCAAGGCGACGAACAGGTAATCCTGTTCGAACTCCGGAAAAGGCATGCTCGCGGCCCATTGCACAGTTTCTAGAGCAGCATCCCGCGCCCATTTCAAGCGTTCTGCAAGAGCTCTAAGTTCGCTGCGCAACGGCACTTTGTAGAAACCACCCACGCGTACATTGATCGGATGAATCTCTCTTCCGCCCAGCAAGCTGACGATTTCGTTGCCCACCTTTTTTAATTGCAGGCCCCGTTGAACCACGCTGGCATGGTCCCTTGCCATCTGGATGGCATCCTGATAGCCGAGAAAATCAGGTGCATGCAGCATATAGACATGTAGCGTGTGGCTTTCGATCCATTCACCGCAGTAGATCAGCCTTCGTAGTGCCCGCAACTGACCGTCAACCTTGATGCCGAAAGCGTTTTCAAGCGCGTGGACGGCACTCATCTGATAAGCAATCGGGCAGATTCCGCAGATTCTCGCAGTGATATCCGGAACCTCATTGAAACTGCGGCCACGAAGGAAGGCTTCAAAAAAACGTGGCGGCTCAAAGATTTTCAGCTTGACGTCGACCACGCTATTGTCGCGGAGCTTGATGTAGAGCCCTCCTTCGCCTTCGACCCGAGCAAGGTAGTCAACTCTAATGGTCCTAGTTTTCATGACGGTCGCTTTCACGCCGGAACGGCTCAGCATAGGCGTTAAAGCTGCGAAAAACTCGCAGCAGATCCTGTTCCTTCACTCCCAGCCCAGCCCACCATCCACTCAATGACTTGGTGTTTGGAGTCTCCATGGGACCGAAGCATCCGTAGCACCCACGGTTATAAGAGGGACAAATCGCGCCACAACCAGCATGGGTCACTGGGCCAAGGCAGGGCGTACCCTGCGCCACCATCACGCAAACAGTCCCTCGCCGTTTGCATTCGATACAAACGCTATGCGGGGGCGTGTTCGGCTTCCGGCCGTGCAAGAATGCACTTATCACTTCAATGAGCTGGTTTTTGTTGATAGGACAGCCGCGCAGTTCAAAATCAACACGCACGTGATCCGCAATCGGCGTGGACTTGTTCAGAGTATCAATATACGCCGGCGTGGCGTAAACAATGGAGATGAATTCCTTAACGTCTTTGAAATTCTTCAGTGCCTGGATGCCCCCAGCGGTAGCACACGCGCCAATGGTTACCAGGAACTTTGATGACCGCCGCACCTGATGAATTCGCTCAGCATCGTGCGCAGTCGTGATTGAACCCTCGACCAGCGAGAGATCGTAAGGGCCCCTTACAACTGCGCGCGAGGCCTCAGGAAAGTTTGCAATTTCCACTTCACCGGCAAGAGCCAGCAACTCGTCCTCGCAGTCAAGCAGGCTCAACTGGCATCCATCACAGGAGGAAAACTTCCAGACTGCAAGCTTCGGTTTGCGTGTAGGCGCCATCTCAAACCTCTCGAATCGCGAGGAGATGCTGAATCTGGTCGTAGCGAAATACGGGACCATCCTTGCAGATGAATGTAGAACCGAACTGACAGTGTCCGCAAAAACCGACGGCGCACTTCATATTTCGTTCCATGGAGATATAAACACTATCAGTTCGCATCCCGCGTTTCTGGAGCTCACGAAGGGTGAACCTCATCATCACCTCAGGGCCACACACCATCGCCAGCGAATTGCCGGGATCAAACTGTGCTTTTGCAATCAGTGTTGTCACGACCCCAACGTTGCCCGTCCAATCCCGGCCAGCCCGGTCCACGGTTACAAGGGCTTGAAGCTTCGCCTCTTTCATTAACTCCGGGAGCTCCTGGGTATAAAGAATGTCGTCTGGAGTACGTGCGCCATAGAGGAGATACACTCGGCCGAATATCTGGCGCTTGGCAAGCACCTCATAGACCACAGGCCGCAGCGGTGCCAGCCCGATCCCGCCAGCAAGAATCAATATGTCCTTACCAACCGCTTGCTCCATCGGCCAACAGGTCCCAAACGGACCACGCACGCCGAGTTGAGTCCCGCGCTTTAACGATCCCATCGCACGCGTCACGGGTCCAACCGCTCGCACCGTGTGCATGAGTCGTTCAGCCTTAGCCGGATCTCCGCTGACCGAGATCGGAACTTCTCCTACGCCGAATACATAAAGCATATTGAATTGGCCAGGAAGAAAATGAAATTTCGTCCGACCATTCTCGGGCGTAAGCTCAAAAGTGAACGTGTCATCGGTCTCCCACCACAATCGGCGAACACACCAGGACTCAGGTACCATGGGGTGCAGTGAAGTATGACTTGGCGTATCAAGTGTGGACTTCATAAACGTTCAAGAGCTGCAACCGCGTCGCTTGCAAACGTTCTTCCATGGTAGGGACGACGCGTTTCAAGAGTTCGTAGCCAAGGTCGTGGTCCCGCTCACATTTCTCGCGGAGGCACTTGCCATCGAGTGCAATGGCCCGCGTTGACTGGATCGCGCGAGCGTCGAACCTCCAGCGATAGGGTGGAACCAGCCACGACCAGCCGAGCACTTCACCCTCGGTGAGAGTCAGAATATTGATAGAGCCGCGTTCCGCCGCGAATAGCTCAATCGCCATCTTCCCTTCTCGAATAAGGTAAAATTGATTTGCTTCTTCGCCTTCGCGGAAAACCACCTGGTCCGCCTCAAAGCGAATATTCGAGGCACACCCTACGAGCAGTGCTAGGTGGCCATCCTTCAGCCCCCGAGCAAACGGGTGATCAGCCAGGATTCCCTGAAGTGTTTCCATGATTTTGCTCCGAACTCGTGGCGGGTTCTGACTGCCGGATTGCTGCGACCTCTTCGGTAATATCAATTCCCACCGGGCACCACGTGATGCATCGTCCACAACCAACACAACCGGATGTTCCAAACTGATCGATCCAAGTCGCAAGTTTATGGGTCATCCACTGACGGTAGCGGGCCTTTGACGTTGCACGAATCGCTCCACCATGAATGTAGGAAAAATCCATCGTGAAGCACGAGTCCCACTTCTGCCAGCGTTCCGCATGTTCACCTTTCAGATCGGTAGCATCCTCCACGGTTGTACAGAAACAGGTGGGACAGACCATAGTACAATTCGCGCAAGTGAGGCAACGCGCGGCAACGTTGTCCCACCGGGGGTGCTCATAGTTTCGGTAGAGCAGCTCCTTGATACCCACGATTTCCATTTTCCGGCCCATTTGTTGTGCGGTTCTTTCGTGAATGCGCTGTGCCGCCTGCTGTTCAGCCTCAGCCGCAGGGCTATGAGGAAGCTCCTTCAGAACATCGGCGCCAAGTTGCGTCCCAACTTCTACCAAAAAATAATGAAGGCCTCCATCCAGGACCTCCGTCAGAGCAAGGTCAAAACCAGAACTCGCCTTCGGGCCGGTGTTCATCGATACGCAAAAACATGTGCCACCCGCCTGACCACAGTTCACCGCCACTATGAGAATTTGTTCTCGTCTGGATTTGTATCCCGTTTCAGCACGCTGTCCGTGAATGAATACACGATCCTGGATTGCGATCGCATGCAGCTCGCAGGAACGCACACCCAGAAATGCCATCTTGGGGTTCTGGTGCAGCTCCTCGCGGATCTCCAGGTGGCCTTCCTTACGGGTGGCCTGCCAAAGCCGCACCATCGGCGGATGGAGAAACTTCTTCCAAGAGTGCGAGCCAACGGCATAGCCAAATAAGGCTTGATCGTCACGCCTTCGCAACCGATAAGTCCCGCCGTTCTGCTCGTCCGTCCATCCCGATGGCAGATCAGCCACGGAATTAACCGTGTCGTAGACGATGGCTCCGTCGCGAAGGGTTGGTCCAACGACTCGATATCCTCGCTTGGCCAAAACGTCGAGCAGTTGCTGAAAATTATCGCGTTTCAGAACGAACTTGTTGCCGTTGGTCGGCATATAACCCCGACGGAGTTGAATAACACCCTAGCGTTTGGAATCGTGTGATTGCCGTCACGAAAACCAGTGACAACACGCACAGCGCCCGAGGTCAACACAGTGTCACCCTGGCACCGTCAACTGGAGGTGCGACGTGAAGCTACTAGAAGAAAAGATTAACACTGACGTATCACTCAAGAACATTTTGTTTGCCACAGATTTCTCCGCAGCTTCGGAGGCAGCATTGCCTTATGTAGCTGCAATGAGCCTACGTTATGGCGGTACGGTGCATGTTGCTCACGTCCTCCCAGAAATCAATCTGGTGCGTGCTAGTGCGGTCGACCCAGTGACTCTCGGATCCATCTACGAAGACGCTCACAGCCGCGCCCAGGAAAAGATACAGGAGGTTGCGACACGCCTCGCAGGCTATCCCCATCGTACACATGTTCGCCACGGAAAAGTAAGTGAAGTGCTTTCCGAAATCATCCATGCCGATGAAATTGACTTGCTCGTGACAGGCACGCACGGCCGCACCGGCTTGGGCAAGCTGTTTCTGGGTTCGGTGGCGGAAGAAATCTTGCGCACGGCGACCTGCCCTGTCCTCACGGTTGGTCCGAAGGCTCCGAAGCCTCACGGTGTGCCGAAACATCGTGATAACGGCGACATTCCACCCATTAGCGTTGAAGTTGGCCACATTCTGTACGCAACCGACTTTGGCCTCCATTCTCTCATTGCGGCGCCATATGCATTCTCACTGGCTCGCGAGTTTCGCGCGCGGCTGGTTCTGCTGCACGTGATTGAGGAATACGGGGAGCATCTCCATAACCACCCTGGCCCTATCGCTGCGGCCCTTCGCAAGCTGGAACAATTGCAACCCGAGGATGCAGTTTTGCGCCATTCCCCTGAGCCAGTCGTTCAGTTCGGCTCGCCTGCCGATCACATCCTGCAAACCGCCACCGAACGGGAGACGGATCTAATTGTGCTGGGTGCGCGGCCACGAAACGTCAAGGTTGTCACACATCTGCCCTGGACTACGGCACACAAAGTCATTACCAATGCGCGCTGCCCAGTACTAACGGTGCGCTAATAGCCCCGAAGTTGTGCGAGTCCACCGGTTTGGCTTGAGCGAAAAAGGAGGAAGGGACATGAATAACCGAGTCTGTTTCTCTACGTTTGACCTCTTCCATGACGTCCCGAACGTTTGCGGCGTCTGTACTTCGAACCCGCCAATCTTCCGATACGAGTTTTGCGATGGCGACGAGAAGCAGGCCGCAGAATACATCAGAGGGTTTTGCTGCGCATCTTGTGCCAGCAAGCTCTTAAGCGTTTTGGAAAATGTGGAACGTCAGGAATGGGCGCGAGAACAGGCTGTTGCTCCAGAATTGATCGTGTCTAGTCAGTGGAAACTCTAGGAGCTCCGAATTGATGCTTTCGGCGTTCGATGATGACTGGTAAGACCGCCCATTGTCCCGAAACACGCCAATATGAGCAGCGTTTGATGCGCGCGCCTGGCACCTTGGATGCTTTTATTTCGGTTCAGTGCGGGACCACTTCTCCTCTCGGGTTGATTCGAAGTCAACTTTTGGACACCCAGTGCGCTTTGGAGAGCCAAGGGTGACCCGGATCTACGCTCGGTCGCTGCAGCCACTTAGTCCGTTCACAGTATTCGTAGAGTTCATCCCTGAACTTTGGGTGCGCAATCTCGATGAGCGCTTTGGCTCGTTCACGGATTGATTTGCCATGCAAGTAGGCCACGCCATATTCGGTAACCACATAGCGAACCAGCCCTCGAGAGGTGACCACGCCTGCGCCGGGGCTGAGCGTGGGGACGATCCGAGAAATCGTACCATTCTTTGCGGTTGATGAAACCGCGATGATGGGTTTTCCATCTCTCGATCTTGATGCACCGCGGAGAAAGTCCACCTGCCCGCCGATGCCGCTGTAGAACTGATTGCCGATGGAGTCCGAGCATACCTGACCGGTGAGATCAACTTGCAGAGCGGAGTTTATCGCTACCATTCTGTCATTGCGTGCGATCAATCCCGGATCATTGGTGTACGCCGTCGGATGAAACTCGAAAATAGGATTGTTGTCTACGAACTCAAACATCCTCTTTGTGCCCAGGACGAAACCAACGATGATTTTGCGAGGTTTGTAGTTCTTACGGGCACCGGTGATCACACCAGATTCAATGAGCGGGATTACTCCGTCTGAGACCAGTTCGCTGTGGACGCCCAGGTCTTTGCGATCCATCAGAAACGGAAGCACGGCGTCCGGGATGCCGCCAATACCAATCTGTAACACAGCTCCGTCTTCGATCAGGCCCGCTACGTTGCGCGCGATCGCAACATGCATCTCAGTAACCACTGGTTGTTTGAGTTCGCATAGCGGCCGTGACGATTCAACCACCGCATCTATGTCGCTCACATGAATGAAACTATCGCCGAATGTTCTCGGCATATAGTTATTGACCTGCGCGACAACGTAGCGGGCACACTTGGCAGCCGTAAGCGTGGTATCGACGCCTACGCCAAAACTGCAGAAGCCGTGGGAGTCGGGTGGGGAAACCTCAGTGAGGGCCACATCAATCGGCATGGCACCGTTCTCGAACAGCTCCTCGATCTCGCTGAGATAGATGGGAGTGTAGTCGGCGCGACCTTCATTGATGGCCTCCCTCACGTTGGAACCAATGAAGACTGCATTATGGCGAAAATGTCCGGCCATCTCTGGTGCAATATAAGGTGCCGCCCCCATCGTCATCATGTGGACTATCTCTACGTCATGTACCTCGGGAGCCCGACGCATCAGCGCCTCAACCAGCGTCTCTGGCTCGGCACAACCAGGCTGAATGTACACTCGCATTCCAGATATGACACAGCTCAACGCTTCGTCCGCCGTTTGCACCTTTCTCGCGTATTCGCGTTCCCGAGGCAATATTTTCTCCCTATTTCACGATTTGGCTTCAGCCACAGCGCTTGTATGCGCCGTCAGAGCTTGTATGCACCATCGTTTGCTCCGCAACCTTACGCTCATACCCGGTCGCGGCGTAGTACAAGGCGCGATCAAAGAACTGGTCTAGCAATTGCAGCATTTCCAGTTCACCGAAGACCTCCACCGGACGCTCTAAAATCGACTCTTTCTTGATGTATTCCCAGAGGTTCTCTTTCGTTAGAACAATTGCCCAAACGAGTTGGCTCAGCGGCACGCCCTGTGACGCCCGCCTTGCCCCAATCTCTGAATAGCGGAGTTCCAAATCCACTTCGTCCATCGTCATCAGCCAGTCCCCCAAGTGCCGATAGATTTCATACACGCGCTCTTGCAGCTCCCCTGGTGGGACATTCTTGTAATCGGGAGTGGCCTCTGAGTTTCGCACACGGTGGAGAAGACAGGCTGCCAACGCGTGCGAGTGATCTTCAATGAGACGCACAAGGCGATAGAGCATCATCATGGCATCCTCCAAGGCTGTCTCCAGTCTCAATGCCCTGAGGAGGATCGGCCATGACGGGAGCTACATGGGAGTGTGACTCGAATCACACCCACCGTAAGCTGGCGAGAACACAAGGGAAACTCAAAGAAGTATATCTAAAGAACTCCACACCAGAAGGCCGACCAGCACCAGAACCAGGAGCGTATTGATGATGCTGCGTCTCAAGCCTTTCCGACGGTCACATGGAGATCTGGTCCCAGTTTGAGATGCTATCTGTGCACGCAAGCCAAGTCTTTCACAGCTCGCATGTATTGCGCCCGTTCAAAGGCGGCAGGAGTCGAGCACCGAATCTGGCTCATGCATCCTTGCAATTGACGGACAGACTCGTATTCGTGAGCTTCCATCCACTCACGTAGACCTCGTTCCACGTGGTGGAGATGATTGATTCCATTGCGCAGCAAGGCGGAGCAAAGCATGGTGACGTCGGCTCCGACCATAAGGAGCTTAATTGCGTCTTCTGCTCGATGAATGCCGCTGGTAGCAGCCAAACTTGCCCGAATTCGGCCATACAAGATGCCGATCCAGGTCAAGGGCAAACGCAAGGCCTGCGGCGTGCTCAGCAGCACATCGGGCTTGAGTTCCAGTTCCTCAAGGTCGATATCGGGCTGGTAGAACCGATTGAACAGGACCAGCCCATCCGCCCCCGTGGCAACAAGCCGTTTGGCCATATGCGCGAAGCTGCTGAAGAACGGACTCAGCTTGATTGCAACCGGAATGTGGACCGAAATCTTTACTCCCCGCAAAATGTCCAGGTATTCCTGCTCCACTTCAGCGCCTGAGATTTCCATCTGCGATGGAATGAAATAAATATTGCACTCGATGGCATCGGCACCGGCGTCTTCTATCTGTTTGGCATAGGTGGTCCAACCACCGAGGGTGGAACCGTTGAGGCTGGCGATGATGGGGATATTTACCGCCGCTTTCGCCTTCTGTATATGGTTGAGGTACTCCTCGGGCCCGGTGCAGTATTCGCTAGCCCGGGGGAGATACGTGAGAGACTCGGCAAAGCTATCAAGGCCGGCGGACAGGTGGTATTCGAGTTCCATCCGCTCCTGGCGCAACTGCTCTTCGAAAAGGGAATAGAGAACGACAGCCGAGGCGCCGGTGTCCTCCAATCGGCGTATGCCCGCAATTTCCTGCGATAACGGCGAGGCCGAAACCACCAGCGGAGTGCGCAATTTCATACCCAGGTAGGTGGTGCTCAGATCAAGCATGCTCCCTCCATCAGATTCCGACGACAGGAGCCTTCTCCTGCTCCTCTCGCTGCGCCTCTTTTGTGGCGGCGTTGCCGCTCCAATGCGCCAGATACTCATACATCCGATAGCGCAGATCGGCATCATGTTGCGCCTGCTGCCAGAGACGTTTGGCATCTTCGGGCTTGCTCTTGGTCAGCATCTTGAAGCGTGTCTGCTGCAGCAGGAAATCCTGCACTTTCTTGGTCGGCGCTCGTGAGTCCAGAGTCAACGGATTCTCACCGGTGAGCGCGCGTTCCGGGTTGTACCGATAGAGCAGCCACTGTCCGGAATCTACCGCAACCTTCTGATCCGACATTGCCGTTGTCATGTTGATGCCATGCGCGATGCAGTGCGAATAGGCGATGATCAGACTCGGCCCGTCGTACGCTTCGGCTTCGAGAAAGGCCTTGAGAGTGTGTTCGTCCTTTGCTCCCATGGCAACGCTCGCGACGTACACGTTCCGTAGCTCATGGCCATGAGGCCCAGGTCCTTCTTTGGCCCCGGCTTGCCTCCCGCGGCAAATTTGGCTACGGCGGCCCGCGGGGTGCTCTTGGATGCTTGTCCTCCAGTGTTAGAGTAGACCTCGGTGTCCAGCACCAGCAGGTTCACGTTGCGCCCACTGGTCAGCACATGATCGAGGCCGCCGTAACCAATGTCGTAAGCCCAGCCGTCGCCGCCCACAATCCACACGCTCTTTTTCACCAAGACGTCGGCAATGGCCAGAAGCTGCTTTGCCTCGCTGGAATCCAGTTTCGTTAGAGTTTGTTTCAACTGGGTGACGCGCTGCCGCTGCTCATAGATGTCGGCTTCATCCTTCTGTGGAGCAGTGACCAGAGCCGTAGCCAGATTTTCCCCGATGGATCCCGCCAACCGATGCACCAGCTCGCGAGCAAATTCAGCCTGTTTGTCAATTGAGAGACGGAAGCCAAGTCCGAACTCGGCGTTATCTTCAAACAACGAGTTCGACCAGGCGGGGCCACGCCCCTCCGCGTTTTTCGCCCAGGGAGTTGTCGGGAGATTCCCGCCGTAGATCGAGGAGCAACCAGTAGCATTGGCAACGAGCGCCCGATCGCCGAAGAGTTGGGAAAGCAGCTTGAGATATGGCGTCTCGCCGCAGCCAGAGCAGGCGCCGGAAAACTCGAAGAGGGGCTCCTGTAGCTGCTGCTGGCGGACATTGGAGACTTTGATTTTCCGCCGGTCGACTTCTGGAATCTTCAGGAAGAACTCCCAGTTCTCGCGCTCGGAGGCGCGCAGCGGCGGCTGTGGCATCATATTGATCGCCTTCAGGCGCGTCTCGCTCTTATTCTTAGCCGGGCAGACGTCCACGCAGATGCCGCATCCGGTGCAGTCCTCGGGCGCAACCTGGATGGTGTATTTCAGGGCCTGCCATTCTTTATCGCGAGCGTTGGTCGATTTGAAGGTACTCGGGGCATTCGCGAGTTCCGCTGAATCGTGGACCTTGATCCGGATCACCGCGTGCGGGCAGATCATGGCACACTTGCCGCACTGGATGCAGGTTTTCATGTCCCACACAGGAATTTCCAGCGCGATGTTGCGCTTTTCCCATCTGGCGGTGCCGGTGGGGAACGTACTGTCAACGGGAAAAGTGCTCACGGGGAGCTCATCACCGCGTCCGGCATAGATGGTGCCGAGAACGTCGCGCTCAAACTCTGGCGCTGCCAGGGAAAACGCCGGCGGCGATTCGATCGTACTGGTGACCGTTTCCGGAACCTTCACTGCGAACAGATGTGCCAGCGCTTCCTCTACCGCCTGCAGGTTCTTCTGCACCACTTCTTCGCCCTTCTTGCCGTACGATTCGCGAATCGATTCGCGAATCGCCTCGATCGCCTGTTCTCGCGGCAGAACTTTCGAAATTGCGAAGAAGCAGGTCTGCATGATGGTGTTCATGTGCGAGCCCATGCCCGTCTTGCGCGCGACTTCATAAGCATCGATCACGTAGAACTTGGCCTTCTTGGCAATCAGCTGCGATTGCACCACGCGCGACAGGTGGCCCCAGACTTCGTTCGGGCTAAAAGGACTGTTCAGCAGGAACACTCCACCCGGAGTGAGCGCGCTGAGCATGTCGTAGCGCTCGAGGAAGATCCACTGATGGCAGGCGACAAGGTTGGCGTTGGAAATGAGATATGTGGAGCGAATCGGCTGCGGCCCAAAGCGCAGGTGCGAGACCGTCATCGCGCCCGATTTCTTGGAGTCGTAAACGAAGTAGCCCTGAGCGTAGTTGTCAGTGTTCTCGCCGATGATCTTGATCGAGTTCTTGTTCGCGCCTACTGTGCCGTCCGCGCCCAGTCCGTAAAAGATGGCGCGAACTACATTGTCCGATTCAATCGAGAAGTTCGCGTCGTAGTCGAGGCTCATGTAGGTCACATCATCCCGAATCCCGACAGTGAAGTGATTCTTGGGCTCCTGTGCCGCAAGGTTGTCGTAAATCGCCTTCACCATGGCAGGAGTAAATTCCTTGGATGACAACCCGTACCGGCCGCCTACGATACGGGGTGTGGTCTTCAGCGTGCCATAGCCCTTTGCGATGCCCTCATGAGTTGCGTTCACCACGTCCAGGTAAAGAGGATCGCCAATCGCACCTGCTTCCTTGGTGCGATCCAGAACCGCAATTTTCTTGACTGTGGCTGGCAAGGCCTCCACGAATGCCTTAACCGAAAACGGCCGGTACAGCCGGACCTTCAACAGGCCGAGCTTCTCGCCGCGCTGGTTGAGGTGCTCCAGCGTCTCCTCCACAGTTTCTGCGCCTGAGCCCATCATGACAATCACGTGTTCCGCATCCGGCGCGCCAACGTAATCGAAAAGGTGATAAACCCGGCCAACCACTTTGGCGAACTTCTCCATTACTTCCTGGACTTTGCCCGTGCATGCGTCGTAATAAGAGCTACTCGCCTCTCGCGCCTGAAAGTACACATCAGGGTTCTGCGCCGTACCACGCAGCACAGGATGGTCCGGTGAAAGTGCGCGCTGCCGATGCTCGAACACACGATCCATGTTGATCAGGGCGCGCATATCGTCTTCGCTCAGCACATGAATCTTGTTCACCTCATGCGAGGTGCGGAAGCCGTCAAAGAAGTGTAGGAAAGGAATACGGGATTCGAGAGCGGCCGCGTGCGCAATCAGCGCCATGTCCATAGCTTCCTGGACCGAGTTGGAGCACAGCATCGCGAATCCCGTTGTTCTGCAAGACATCACATCCGAGTGATCGCCAAAGATTGAAAGCGCGTGGGTGGCAACGGTGCGGGCAGAAATGTGGAATGCCGTGGGCGTGAGCTCGCCGGCGATCTTGTTCATGTTGGGGATCATCAACAGCAGCCCCTGCGATGCGGTAAACGTGGTGGCCAGCGCCCCCGTTTGGAGCGCCCCGTGTACAGCTCCGGCAGCGCCACCCTCACTTTGCATCTCAACGACTTGAGGCACAGTTCCCCAGATATTGGGCACGCCTTCGGATGCCCACTGGTCGGCCCATTCGCCCATGGCAGAGGATGGAGTGATGGGGTAAATCACAATGACTTCATTCACGCGGTAGGCCACGTATGCCACCGCTTCGTTGCCGTCCACGCTCTTAGATTCTTTCTTCATGTGTCTCACACTGGCAAAGCAGCCTTAAGCACCTGTCAAGAGCATGCATGACGAGAACGTAAGTGTCGGGAATCAGGGTCACGGATCGATGTGACTGGAATCACAGGAAACCCGCTGATCGTCTTCTCAGGCCATGTTTGTGGGGGATTTCATTCTTTCGGGGTACGCGGTCCGTTATGCGTCCGGCGGCTCGTGGCTTGATGAGCCGCAGTGGTAATCCGGGTAGAAATCTGTTTACAAGTTAAGAGCTGCCTGAACCGAGCCAGGGTCATCGATTGACCATAAACGGAAGCCTAGTCTCTTAAAAATGCTCTGCATAACCAGATTGTCATGTAACATCTCAGCCACAAGGCGGTGCAGTTTTTCGTCACGTGCTACTTGGATAAGTCGGCGCAGCAGTTCTGTTCCAAGACCTTTATGCTGGTACTCGTCCGATACCAGGACGGCTAGCTCTCCTTCTCCATTTACCTGTAGCTTGTTGAGTCGTCCTACAGCCAAAATGTGGTGTTCGCCGGTCTGCGGATCTTTGTAATCCGCCACCAGCACCGTCTCGCGTTCGTGGTCGGAATGACAAATATGGGCTAGGCGTTCGTGGACGGTGCGCCGCGGTAGGCTTATTGAGGTGAAGTAGCGCAAATACACAGTCCGGTCGGAGAGCGTTGCGTGGAACTTAACCATCAACGGTTCGTCATCGGGGCGAATTGGACGGATTGTGACCTGCGTCCCGCCTCTCATGGTCCACGAACCAACGTACTGGGACGGATATGGTCGAATTCCAGGATTCACCTTGGTAGCCACCATGGCAAAGCTTTGCCTGATCACAGAGCAGCATTCTAAACCTCGGCCAGACCATACTCGATACTGTGTTCAGCCCGCTATTCCATGTTTCATAGATGAACCTCCTTTTTCATGCGACTGGCGAGGTTTGCTTAAACTCGATTCGCGATTCACGCACCAGCACTTGCGGTTCAAACGTTTGCTCCACTGACAGAGCCCGCGATATTAAACACGCCGCTTTAGCTTTATGCAGCAAGCGAAACGCAC
>Ga0187783_10001459_pt1 | contig 17417 bp, 13 predicted proteins | sample 1015_SJ02_MP02_2_FD_132471 | JGI IMG/M metagenome (GOLD analysis project Ga0187783, IMG submission 132471) | Tropical peat soil microbial communities from peatlands in Department of Meta, Colombia - 1015_SJ02_MP02_20_MG | ecosystem: Environmental > Terrestrial > Soil > Wetlands > Peat | place...
GAGCGCAGGTGGCCCGGTCATCGTCGGTTACGCCGACGATCGCAACGTGCTTCGGCTGCAAGGATTTCTGCGGCGCAACGTGCATCCGCAGCAGACACTGGATGCCGCTGTCGATCCCGGAGCGAAGGCGATCATCGAGCGATTCGACATTAACGCGGGCGAGCTGCCGGTAGTCCTTTGTCCGAATGGCGAATTGTTGCGAAATCCGACTGAAGGCGGATTAGCGCGGACTCTCGGTTTGGTTTCGCCGCTGGATCCGGGCCGGGTCTATGACGTCGCGGTCGTTGGAGCCGGACCAGCGGGACTCTCCACCGCCGTATACGCCGCCTCAGAGGGCCTGTCGGTTCTGGTCCTTGACCGGCACGCCTTCGGGGGACAGGCCGGCGCCTCCGCCCGGATTGAAAACTACCTGGGGTTCCCCACCGGGATCAGTGGGGTGGCTCTCACGGCTCGTGCGTATAACCAGGCACAGAAGTTCGGCGTCGAGATGGCGATTCCAAAGACCGTGGTGAGCTTGGAGAGCTCAGGCGATTCGGGCTCGGAGGTCTTTTCGCTCCGTCTGACCGAGGGCGAATGTGTCCGCGCCCATTCGGTCGTTGTCGCGACCGGGGCACGATACCGGCGTCTGGAAGCCGAGAATCTCACGCCGTTTGAGGGCTCGGGCATTCACTACTGGGCGTCTCCCCTGGAAGCGCGACTCTGTGCGGGCCAGGAGGTCGCGGTGGTAGGAGGTGGCAACTCGGCAGGTCAGGCGGTGGTGTATCTCGCGACGGTTGCCCGCAAGTTGTGGTTGCTTCTGCGCGGCAGGGAGCTGGGCGCCAAGATGTCAAGCTACCTCGTCGATCGCATCAACGGTCTGAGCAATGTCGAGGTCGTGCCGCAAGCGAGCATCAGCGCTTTTGAGGGAGAAAATGGCCTGCTCGAAAGCATTCGCTGGCACCAGGAGTCCCTCGCCGAGGTCCGACGGCCGATCCATCATGTCTTCCTATTCATCGGTGCCGAACCCAACAGCGCCTGGATGGCCGGTACTGGTGTCGCTCTCGACAGCAAGGGATTTGTCCTTACGGGCGAAGAAAACGGTCGTCGAACGCTCGAGACGAGTCGCGCCGGCATCTTTGCCGTCGGCGACATTCGGTCGGCTTCGGCCAAGCGTGTCGCCACGGCCGTCGGAGATGGAGCCCAGGTCGTGGCAAACCTGCACGGCTATCTCACGACAGACGACGGCTGCCGGAATCGCGCTCTCGAGCCGGCCAGCAGCGTTTCTGCTGGAATCAGCATGTGAGCGCGCCAACCGGCGCCGGCGTGGAAGCTACGCGAGTTTTTGCAGACCCATGCACCGTGGGACTGCCCCCACAAAAAAGCGGTCATTCCGCGGTCGACAAGGCCTGGGAGGCTTAAGCGTTTGATCCGACGAGCAGCGCTTCACGCAGCTGCTGCAGCCAAGTCCGGCGGCCGTTGACTGTGAATGGCCAACCACGCTCAGCGCGGCCTCGGCGCGTGCGGAAAGGCGGCCGGCGCCATTAATCTCGGCCGGCCGCGAACGTCTGGCCCGTCAGACTGAGCGCTCTGAGCAGAGGCTGGCAGCGCGAGGCGGCGTGCGACGGTCCGACATTGAAAGACCGCGTCGGCGCACCCGCCCCATCAGGGCGCGCTTTTGCGGCTCACCTAGTTGCGTAATCCGTGAAGATGTAATCGCGGCTCTTCACGATCGTGTGGCAGGCGAACCCGCACTTGGCGTCGTGCTCCTGAGGAGGCTTGTCCGCTGTGGTGGCGGGTGTGAATGTACCGGTCGCCGCGTCATACTCGAACGCGCCCCATCCCCACCCGCCGGTGTCAGCGAACCTCTTGCTGTCCTTCACCATGAAATCCACATCATGCTGGGCGCCGGGTACTATCGGCGCACCGGGTTCCGTTTCCTTCTTTTGGGGATTGTAGTGCACCTTCGCCATCTTGGAGCCGTCCGGGAAGGGCTGGCCGTTGGCGGGAATGCCGCGTTTATACGCGTCGATCATCACGGGATTTCCCAGGATCAAGGCGAGCTTCCCCTCGTTGTCGCTCATAGCGACAGCCGACCAGCTCTCGTATCCCCTGAACTCGGAAAACGCGAGGCCGTCTGGCACTTTGACCGTGTACTTGTCCTGCGTAGAAACTGCGACCGCCACCGCCACACAAACGAGTGCTACAGAGCCACCTACAATCGTCAACCCGCGCTTTTTCATCCTCGCAGCTCCTTCATCCGGTTAGTGAATACGACCAAAGCAAAATCGCTCTATATAAATTGATGCTGTCACGGGGTTTCACTGCGGGGCAATGCAACGTTTGTATACCTGGCGATGGAGTCCGTTGAGGGGCCGACACTGCTCTGTCGATCGCGTCAGAACTCTTGGGAAAGGTCCGCATGTCCTGTTGGCTCCGGCGATCTCGAGTTTCTGTGCCGCTGCTCGATGCGGTCGATCAACATCTCGGGAACCACGAGACCCACACCCATCGCCAAAATGATCATGAATGCCGTGATCGCATCCGCCACCGTCCCACCGAGGAGATCCACGGTCGCAGGTGATCCACCGGCAAGTTGCAGGAAACCGCTGGCCATCCTGAAGAGGTAAACACCGGGCATCATCGACACCACGGCCGCGAAGCTGATCGCGGCGAACGGCATGTGCCAGCGACGCGACACCGGGGTGAGAATGAGGGAGACAAAGACACACGCGACCAGGGCACCGGCCGCGACGCCCATGCCAAACAAGGAGATTGCGGCCCAGCGGGCGGCATGCGCGACCATGCCGACTGCGACCGGCCACGGTAACATCCGGAGCGGCATCGAAAAGAAGACGCTGTAAGCAAACACCGCAATGCCCGCGGCAAGCACGTCCATCCAGAGCGGTACCGTGTGACCCATTGGATCCACCGGCAGCGAGACCCCCAGGAGCCCGAGGCCGAGGAGTAATCCAACAGCGATCGAGAGAATGATGAGCAGCGCATACAGCATACGAGCGGCGCCGAGATGAATGCGCCCCTCCACCAGGTCGAGTGCGCCGTTAAGCAGGTGGGGACCGGGCACCAGCACCATGCACGGACAAACGGCCACGAGACGGAGAGAGGAGCTTAAGTCGTACCTAACAGCGAGGCCGCCCACAACTCCAGCCACCAGAGCGGCACACAGGGGTTGAATGAATAGATTATCGCTCCGTGACGCTAAAGCACGGCGTGTGAGAGCGCCGACGGCTGCGCTGAAAACGATCAGTCCCACGGCCGGGAGGTGTGCAACCCCGAAAATGACGGCCAGGGCCGCCGCACCCGCCGACGTCGCGACCGTGAACAGCCAGGTCGGCGCTGGCGGTAACGCCGCGATTTGGCGAACTCTGGAGGCGAAATCGCGGAGCGCGATTCGACCGGACCTGAGTTCCTCCAAGCTGGTCATTCCCGCTGCGACCCGCTGCATGTTCACCCCAGCAGGATCCGCCTCGACTTGCGAGCTGAGATCGCCGCCTGTGTCGCGGAGCTCGACTTTCAGCTCTCCCCACCGAGGCAGCACGGTTGCGCTAACCCCTAAGGTCCCCGCCAGCGCCCTCGCGGCAGCGAGAGTCTGTTTCGTGGACTGCCCATTAACATAGAGCGCCCGCGCAAACGCCATGATGAGCTCGCCATGGTCCCGCAATGTCATGAGTCTCTCCGCAACTTGAACCAAATGCCCGCCCGCACGTGGATCCGGCCGGCGCCGGCCGGATCCACGCCCCAGGCCTTTAGGCCGCTGCCGACTGGCCGGATGCAGCCGTCGCGACGTATGGATGGACCATCTTGCTCGGATCTACGATGCGGTCGAACTCCGCTTCACTCACAAATCCCAGCTTCAAGGCCGCTGCTTTCAACGTCAGATCGTTGTCATTCGCGTAGTGGGCGATCTTCGATGCCTTGTCGTAGCCGATCACCGGCGACAGTGCAGTCACCAGCATCAGCGAGCGGTCCACATACTCCTTGATCTTCTTCAGATTCGGCTTCGTGCCCTCGATGAGAAACGTTCTGAAGTTGGTGCAGCCATCGGCGAGGATGGTGGTCGAATGGGTCACGTTGAAGATAATGAGCGGCTTGTAGACGTTCATCTCGAGGTAGCCACCGGCGCCGCCGAAGCCCACTGCAACATCATCCGCCATCACCTGCACGGCGATCATGGTCAGTGCTTCACACTGCGTCGGATTAACCTTTCCGGGCATGATGGAGGAGCCGGGCTCGTTCTCCGGAATCGAGAGCTCCGCGAAGCCCGCACGGGGCCCACAGGACATCAGGCGAATGTCATTCGCGATCTTGTACAACGAGACGGCGAGCGTGCGCAGCGTTCCGGAAAGTTGCACGAGTGCATCGTGCGCGCCTTGCACGGTGAACTTGTTCGGTGCGGTGACGAAAGGCAGGCCCGTGAGCTTGGCAATCTCCGCGGCCGCGGCCTCGGCGAAGCCCGGCACCGAGTTCAGTCCCGTACCGACGGCGGTACCTCCGAGGGCGAGCTGATAGACTCCCTTGAGCGCGGTCTCAAAGCGCTCAAGATCATCCGACAGCACACCGCTGTACCCGGACCACTCCTGACCCAGTGTCAGCGGAACCGCATCCTGCATGTGCGTCCGTCCGATTTTGACGATGTCGTTCCAGGCAGTCGCCTTCGTGGCGATCGCGTCTCGCAGAGCGGTGACCGCGGGAATAAGGCGCTGTTTGATGCCGACAGCCGCCGCGATATTCATGGCCGAGGGGAACGAGTCGTTCGAGGATTGCGCCATGTTGACGTGGTCATTGGGATGCACGGGTTTATGACTGCCGAGTGGGGTGCCGGCGATCTGGGAGCAGCGATTGGAAATCACCTCGTTGACGTTCATGTTGAACTGCGTACCGCTGCCGGTCATCCAGACGTGCAGTGGAAACATGTCCTGGTGCTCACCGGCGAGGATCTCATCGCACACCTGAACGATCAGCTTGTAGCGCTGGTCATCGAGCCGGCCAGCTGCGTGGTTCGCGATCGCGGCGGCCTTCTTGAGCGTCGCGTAGGAGGTGATCATCTCTCGGGGTATCAGGTCTTTGCCGATACTGAAGTGCTCGAGCGAGCGCTGGGTCTGCGCCCCCCAGAGCTTATCCGCCGGTACCTGGACGGCGCCCAGGCTGTCAGTCTCAGTTCGCATCGTGGTCATGTGTTCTCTCCTTCAGGGTTGTCATCAAAATTGCACGGACAGGTGCAGTCCCACCACCACAACGCTCGTACGTTCATCGACTCCGCCCGGGGCGTGAATGAGCTGAACGTTCGGTCGCACGGTGATCGCCGGCGTCACGTTGACGCTGTAATGGATCTCGGATGACCACTCGTTGTAGGGGACCGGCCTTGGAGGCCCCGGCGGCGGTGGCACTTCAGAGTTGTAGAGCGTCGCACCCTCGGCGATGAGACTGTTGACGTGTACGCGGGCGAGGGCGCCGCTGAAGTCGTCCTGCGGCCGCCAGGACGTCGGTCCTGTGCAGAGGAAACCCGCCTCTGCGATCTGCTCTATTTCGGCGATACGCCGGTCGGCCTGTACGAAGTTTGCAAAAAGGGAGATCCAGCGCCTCTCTGTTCCGGGGTGTGTCCACACCCGCTGTTGCGCCATCGCATAAAACCCACTCTGGTGATGCTGGCGCAGCGGGGTGCCGCCCGCCGTGGCGAGCGGTGCCCCGTCGGTGTTGAGAAAGAGGTCATCGCCTCCGAAGTTGTCATACCACGCTCCCAGGTGATACCCGCCCTCGGCTCCGGCGCTTTTCGGCCGCCACGCGACTTCCAGAACCTCCCGCTCACCGGGACCGCCAAACGGCGTGCCGAAGGCAAACCGATACTTGGGCTCATAGAACTCGGGGTTCACCTCGTAGACGCCGCCCTGGACATACCAGTCATTCTTGAAGTCCAGGCGGGCGACGCCGGCCCAGGTGCTGCCGGGAAACGCGATCCAGTTCGCCACGTTGTATGAGGGCAATGTGCCGCAGAACGCGAGGTTCTGGAAGTAACAGCTGAAGGGCATGAAATCGAACGTGCCGGTGAGGCGCCCGAATTTGAGCAGCAGGCGGTCGTCGAACAGATGCTGTTCCCAGTAGAGTTGGTTGAGCCGCGCGTAGTTGCCCTGGCCGTAGATCTGCTGCACCGCGAGTAGGTTGTTGAGGCCGGCTTTCACGGTAAGACTTTCGCCGTTGCGATCGGTGAGCGAAAACACGATCCGTGCGCCCGGTACGCCGACCAACTGCTTGAGGTTCAGCCAGCCACCGAAGTAGATCTGGTCCGCGTACGCCGCCTCACGACTGTCGCCTCCCCGCAGGTTGACGGCGGACTCGTTGATGTAGCTCAACTCGAGATCAACGCCGTGATCGGCAAGATAGGTGCGCAACCCTCCCCAATCGCCGAGCAGCCCCTGCGGAATTTCTGCGCTATGCGCCACGGTGAGTCCTGCGCTGAGAATCATTACGATTGCGGCTCTCAAAACAATTCATCCAAGCTGCCGGTCCAATCGCCTGCCCTAGACCACATTGCCACCGCCAAATCGAGCCCGCTCTTCAGTAGCGCTGGCATGACGGCGCTCGCTCCCAATCCAACAGCCGGTCGCGATTAAAAACCCGGCGCGCCACGGTCACAGTCGTCGTCGAGCTTATGCGGCCACAGCGCCACCGGCGATCAGCCGCAGCAACGCGCCAAACGTTCTTTACAGCTCGCCTCAGAAGGCCGTGGCTTCTGTTCGACTGTGTGGTGCTCGCGCGAGAGGAGCCATTGCACCTTCGTATAGCGGCAGCGAACGCGCGCGTGTTGGATTTCGCTAAGACTGCGCACTTAGTCAGAGTCCGCGGCTAAGCATTCGGGGGCGGCGGCGGATGTAGATGCACAGATCCGCGGCGGATGCTTATCGCAGTTATTCCGGTGTTTATACCTTGGTTTAATTTGCGCTTCTGCGGCGCTCTGTTCTGATGACAAACGAAAGCAGTCTGAACCGAACACGGCGGCGCAGATGGAGCGCACTCAGGTCGTCATGAGTAGTGAATCGGCTCTGGGATCTATCTGCGCCGCCATCGCCGGCGGCCAGTGCGCGGGGTTCGCGGCGGTGCTCGCCGCTGTTCGTCAGCGCATCGAACGCAAAGGAGTATCCCGATGATACGGTGTGTGCGCATCTGGACGGGCGAGGATGGCAACTCGCGGTTCGAGGAAGGTGTTATCGATCTCACCGAGGGAGCGCGGGGTGACGCTGTCGGCAAGCCCGTGCCGACGGTTGAGCTGTCCTTCCAGGAAACTGCGTCGGGGGGATCGTACGAGTGGCATAAGGACCCGGTGCCGCGCTTTGTCATCACGCTTTCCGGCACTCTCGAGTTCGAAGTGAAGTCGGGCGCCACCTTCACCATCCGGCCGGGTGACATCCTGCTTGCCCAGGACAATACCGGCACGGGTCACAAGTGGCGGCTGATTGGCAACGAGCCCTGGCGGCGAGCCTACGTCGTGTACCAGAGCGGCGCGGAGCTGCGGTTCAAGCCGACTGCGGGGCGATAAGCATCATGAGTACCGACCTCTCGGAAAGCCCGGATGTCGTACTCATTGGCGCCGGGATCATGAGCGCGACGCTTGGCACCGTGCTGAAAGAGCTCGAGCCCTCTCTTGACGTGCTGATGTTCGAGACACTGCACGACTGTGGGCTTGAGAGCTCGGGGCCCTGGAACAACGCGGGCACCGGCCATGCCGCGAACTGCGAGCTTAACTACACGCCACAACGGCCCGACGGCAGCGTTGACATCTCAAAGGCCCTTGAGGTCAACACCGAATTCGATCTGTCGCGGGAGCTGTGGTCGCATCTGGTCACGAAGGGGGCGATCGCCGATCCGAGCGCGTTTCTCAATCCGTGTCCGCATATAAGCTTCGTGTGGGGGGATGAGAACGTCGCGTTCTTGCACCAGCGGTACAGGGAGATGTCCGCAAACCACTGCTATTACGGGATGGAGTACACCGAAGATGGCGGTGAGATCGCCGAATGGGCCCCCCTCATCATGGAGGGGCGCGATGCGAAGCAGCCGATCGCCGCCACCCGGATGATCACCGGGACTGACGTCGATTACGGCGCACTGACGCACCTGCTCGTCGCCCAGCTCCAGGCGCAATCGCGCTTCTCCGTGCACTACAAGCATCACGTGACCGATCTCAAGCCCTCCGGTGATCGTCGCTGGCAGGTAACGGTAAAGGATCTCCAGAGCGGCGGCGCCGCGACGGTCTCGGCGCGTTTCGTGTTCATCGGAGCCGGCGGCGGCTCGCTCGAGCTGCTGCAGAAATCCGCGATTCCTGAAGGCCGTGGCTATGGCGGTTTCCCGGTGAGCGGCATATGGCTGCGCTGCGATGATGACGCAGTGAGCTCGCGCCATCACGCCAAGGTGTACGGCAAGGCGTCGGTTGGCTCGCCGCCCATGTCGGTGCCACATCTCGATGAGCGCATCGTTGCTGGAAAGCGCTCGCTGCTGTTTGGCCCTTATGCCGGCTTCTCCACCAAGTTCCTCAAGTACGGCTCCTATTCGGACCTGTTCCGCTCCATCGAGCCGGGCAACGTGCTGCCCATGCTGGCGGTCGCGCGCGACAACTGGCCTTTGAGTGAATATCTCATCGGCCAGGTGCTGCAGAGCCCGGCCCACCAATTCGCGACGCTACAGAGCTTCTTCCCGCGAGCACACCGAGAGCAGTGGCGCGAGGCCGTCGCCGATCAGCGGGTACAGATCATCAAGCCAGATGCGCAGAAGACCGGCGTGCTGGAGTTCGGCACTGAGCTCGTCGCGAGTGCCGACAAGTCGCTCGTGGCCCTGCTCGGCGCCTCGCCCGGCGCCTCGACTGCGGCCTTCATCGCTCTTGAAGTTCTCGAAAAGTGCTTCAGCGAGGAGCTCGCGACTGGCGGCTGGCTCAAGCGGCTGAAGACGATCATCCCCACCTACGGCATCGACTTGAAGGTTGATGCCGTAGCCACTCGCGATATCCGCGCCACGACCGCGAAGATCCTCAAGATCGAGAATCTCTGAGACGGGAGTAGAACATGCGGCAACTGATCAAACCACAGGCGTCTGACATCACCTACGCGATCGGACTCGCGCTTGCGTGTCTCGTTTCATTCTGGATCATGACGCACCTTCTCAATCCCCTGGTCGGGCACGACGATGAAGTGCTCGGGGGTATGTGGGCGGGGGTGGCCGCGGCATTCGTCTTCCGTGACACGCGGGGTGCCGCGGTTTCGGCGAGCATCGGACGGCTGATTGCCACGGCCGTTAGTTGCGTGCTTTGTCTCGCTCTGATGATGTTGGTGCGCCCAAATGCCCTCGGCATGGCGCTGATCCTGGCGGTCGGCACACTGCTGCTGATCGCGCTGAATCTGCGCGACACCATCATCACCATGGCGATCACCACGGTGGTCGTCATGGCGGTTGCCATAATTAGCCCCGCAGAGGCCCGGATCCAGCCGGTGCTGCGGTTCATCGATACCGTAGTTGGCATTGCCGTCGGCCTGGCGTGCCTTTGGCTGGCATCGCGGGTCGAGAGCGGAACGACACCCCGGACAGGCGGCGTCACACAGCGTTCAGCACCATGACCTCCGGATGGGGCTCGGCACAGCCGAACAGCTCGAGGTAGGAGCGATCGAGGACCTTCCGGCGAATGGGTTTCGGAGCCCGTCGCCCTTCACTGCTGGGAGTGTTGCCGGATAAACCGACGCATTGCGGTTCTCTGCATCGACCGCATTCTTCGACGCACACATGACCGGTAACCTCGTGTGCGGCCCGTACTGCCGGTCAGCCCATGGCTTTCTTTCGTGCTCGCTCCCTGCGGGCAGCGGTGATTCGACTCCTGCTCGGCGGTCAACTCGCCAATGTGCCCGGCCGCTGCGAGCGCCATTCAGGGCATTTGGTTGAGAGCCTGTATCGTGTGACTGTGGTCCGCGGATCAATACTGAGTGCCCGCGGAGGAGGGCAGCTTTCCACGAAAGACCCGGTAGCTCACGAAGGTGTAGGCAAACATCAGCGGTAGTATGAATAGTCCCTCGCCCCAGAACATGAACGCGAGCGACGAATGCGGCCCAGCTGCCTGATCGATGGTGACCGAGAAGGGGATCATGTACGGCCAGAAGCTCACCAGGAAGGTTCCAAATGCGGCTGCAAACAGGATCGCGACCATTGCAAACGGCGTGCCGTCCCGTTGCTGGGCTCCTCGGACGCTCACAGCCAAAATGCCTGCGGCGAGCGTCGCGATCACCGGAAAAACAAAGAGGTAAGGTCGCTCGAGCCAACGGTGCAAGATGTACAGATGGTTCAGCAGCGCGTACAGGAAAAGCACTGCGAGCATGCCCACCGACGCGAGCGCGAGTCCGGGGATCCACTGACGAGCGACAGCGCGTAGTTCGCCTTGCGATTTTCCAAGGAGCCAGCAGGCTCCAATCAGTGCGTAGCCGAGACAGAGGCCGAGTCCGCACAGCACGGCAAAAGGGGTGAGCCAGCCCAATGCATTACCCACGTATTCGCCGTGGGCGACCGCAATGCCTTCGACCAACGCGCCAACCATCGCCCCCTGCATGAAGGCGCCGAGGACGGAGCCCGCAAAGAAGGCCACCGTCCACAGCCATCGGGAGCGTTGTGCCTTATCGCGGAATTCAAACGCAACGCCGCGTAAGATCAAGCCGGCCGACATGAAGAGCACGGGCAGGTAGAGCGCGGAGAATAGAATCGAATAAGTGAGGGGAAACGCGCCCCAAAGGACCACTCCTGCCACGACCAGCCACGTCTCGTTGCCATCCCACACCGGTGCGACCGCAACCATCGCGCTGCGGCGCAGGCTTTCCTCGCGCATGAAACCGAAAAAAATGCCGACACCGAGATCGAAGCCATCGAGGAGCACGTACAGCAGAACCGCCAACGCCAGGACCGTGACCCAGAAGAGGACCATGCTTCATCTCCTAATAGGTGGACGGGGCGGCCCCAGAGGGTGCCGGGAGCTGCCCGGGCGCCGAAGCGAGTGGCTCATCGACCACTGACATCGGTCGCCGCGGCGTGGCAGCGGTGTTCGGCGCGGTCAGTCGTTCGGCAGGTCCGACGCGCAGCAAATGGTGGATGTAAGCGGTGCCGAAGGTGAAGATCAATCCGTACGTGATGCAATACACGATCAGCGAGGTGCCGACAGTGTGGGCGCTGAGCGCCGGCGTCACGGCATTCGCCGTTCGCAGTAACCCGTAGATAGCCCACGGCTGCCGACCGACTTCAGCGGTGAACCAGCCCGTCAGGATCGCAATGAAGGGAAGCGGAAAGCTCAGGAAGATCAGCCATAGGAGCAGCCGGTTCTGCTCGAGTCGGTGTGCATGCATCAGCCACGTCCCGAGCCACGCGAGCGCGAGCAGGGCGAGGCCGCAGCCCACCATGATTCGAAACGAATAGAAGGTCACCGCAACGGGTGGCCAGTCTTTCCGCGGGAAGTCGCTCAGGCCGACCTCCTTCGAATGCAAGCTCATGCTGCCAATGACACTCCCCAGCACCGGAATCGAGAGTGCGTAGCGATTGCTTCCAGTCGCTGCATCCGGAATCGCCAGCAGCACTTCACTCGCCGGCTGCTCATCGTGCCAACGGGCCTCTATCGCTGCGAACTTGACGGGTTGATGTTCGTGTACGTAATCGCCCGTGAGATGACCGAAAATGAGCTGTAGCGGCACGAGCACGGCAGCCAGGTACAACCCCATGCGTAGCATGATGCTGGCTTCGTTGTTGAACCTGCGCCGCAGCACGTACCAGGCACCCGTCGCCGCAACGCAGAAGGTGCCGGTGATGAAGGAAGCCAGCAACATGTGCGGGAATCGCACCCAGAGGACGGAGTTGAAAATGATCTTCGACCAGTCGGTTGGAACGAACACCCCATTCTGTACGGCATAGCCGCTGGGTACCTGCATCCAGCTGTTGTTCGCCATGATCCAAAAGGCAGAGAGCGAAGTGCCAAAAGCGACCATCGCCGTCGAGAACAGGTAAAAGCGCGGCGGAACGCGGGAGCGGCCAAAGAGCAGAATTCCGAAGAAACTCGCCTCCAGATAGAAGGCGGTGAAGGTCTCATACGAGAGCAGTGGCCCCTGGATGGGACCTGATACCCTCGAGAGCGTGCTCCAGTTGGTTCCGAACTGAAATCCCATCACGATCCCGGAGACGACGCCGAGGCCGAACACCACACCGAAGATCTTGAGCCAGAATTCGAATAGGCCTCGATAAACCTCGCGGCCGGTGGCGAGGCGCAGTGCCTCGAGGACACTCAGCCATGCCGCTACCCCGATCGAGAGAGAGGGGAAGATGATGTGAAATGAAACCGTGAAAGCGAACTGAAGCCGTGACAGCAATAAGGCGACACTGTCCATCGCGGCCTCCTCACTGCCGCCAGCGGCAAGGTTGCCCGCCACTCAAATCACAGCATGCGCGGAGTTGTGAATCGATAACACGTTGGTATAGCGGTCGCCGGGGCTTGGGACTCTGCTGTGCCGCCACTACCGATCACGAGTCCTTATCGGGAGTAAAAGACCGGCGGGTCGAAAGGCGACCCGCCGGTTAGGCTACGGAGCGAGACGACGAGGGGGCGAACGTCTACTCCGGTGTGGGCCAGCGGGCCCACCTACTGCGAAGCCCTTCCCGGCGTTAAGAGCCTGGGCCTCGATCTGGTCACAGAGAGGACTCTTCGGCGGAAAGTGGCATTGTCAGCAGCTGATCCGAGACGGGGGCATCGAGTTTCAGCATCACCCGTGCGAGTGGCGCGATGACTTTCTGCCAAGCCCGGCCGTGGCGGCGGAAGAGCTCATCGACCTGGTAGCTGCGATGCTCGCCGCGCACGCACCACTCGCAGAAGTGCTCACAGTTGTTCGTGAGTAGGTGATAACGATCCTCGCCGAGTCGTGAACGCGCCCGATGAGCCACCTCCGGTCGATCTTGCCAGCCAAACTCGCCAACACGAACCCAGACCGGACGCCCGTCGGAAAACTTGCTCATGGGGACTTCCTCTACCGGACCCCGACGCAGCCGACGGGAGAGCCCGCCGTACTGCACGACGAGACCTGAGCCGACGTAGATTCCGTGATGCGTGTAGCCGCGACGCGGCGTCACGATGTGCGCACCAACAGGGGGCTGCCGCTCGACATCAAGCATCCGATCGCACGCCTGCACGGGGCAGCGCGAGCGCTTGCCTCGCCAGGATTCCGTCGGTGTTGTGGTGTTTCTCATCGCAGGCCTTCCGCACTGTTGATGAGATTGCACCACGTGCGCGATCGGCAAGCGATTGAACGATGGTGTTAGGTTGCACCATGTCCATCGATATACGATGGTGTAATCAAGTCGCTCTTCGTGTTGGTTCTTCTCTTTCGCGGACCTGTCATTCCGAGGCAGCCACTACACTTTGGTTTAATGGCTGCGCAGGCGGAGCTCTGCTGAAATTCACAGCGTTACTGAACCCGCCACGTAACACGAGTCGGAGGCGAGAGGGCGCGATGCGCAGCACGTCAGACTTGACCGTAAGGTCGGAGGTGGCTCCAGAGCCCCCGGCACTCACGCGACGTGAGATTTGCACAACTGGCGCACTCGCTCTTTTTGCCGGCGCGATCCCGCACGTGGCGAGCGCAGCTGAATCAACTGACACGGGCGCACAGCGCCCGGCCTTTACCACAGGAAACCCCATGAACACCATCACGACCAAAGACGGAGTATCAATCTTCTATAAGGACTGGGGCACAGGACAGCCCATCGTTTTCTCGCACGGATGGCCCCTCTCGAGCGATGACTGGGACGCGCAGATGATGTTCTTCGTGACGCGCGGATTCCGCGTAATCGCGCATGACCGCCGCGGTCACGGTCGCTCCACCCAGACGAGCAACGGTCACGATATGGACCACTACGCCGATGATCTGGCGACACTCACCGCGCATCTCAACCTCCGCAAGGCGATTCACATCGGGCATTCGACTGGTGGCGGTGAGGTCGCGCGCTATATCGCGCGTCACGGGGAGAGTCGCGTGGCAAAGGCGGTACTCATCAGCTCGGTGCCTCCCATCATGGTCAAGACGGACGCTAATCCTGGTGGATTGCCGAAGAAGGTCTTCGATGACCTGCAGGTCCAGGTGGCGACCCGACGCGCGCAGTTCTATCGGGAGTTTGCTCTCGGACCGTTCTATGGTTTCAACCGACCCGATGCAAAGGTGCAGGAGGGCGTGGTTGAGAACTGGTGGCGGCAGGGCATGATAGGCGGCGCCAAGGCGCACTACGACGGTATCGTCGCGTTTTCACAGACTGATTTCACCCCGGACCTGAAGAAGATCACCGTACCGACATTGGTCATGCACGGCGAAGACGATCAGGTCGTGCCATATGCCGACTCAGGTCCATTGAGCGCGAAGCTGGTCAAGAACGCGACGCTCAAGTCCTACAAGGGATATCCCCACGGTATGCCGACGGTCCACGCTGACGTGATCAATGCCGACCTGTTGACCTTCATCCAATCATCGTGAGGCGCGAGCGGCTAGCGTTCACCGTATCCGCAGATCGACGACGCCCTCGCCGGGAATCTAGGCTCCGCGCGAGGGCGGCATCTGACCTATCGGGGATAGTTACGCAGAACTGGCTGGCTTAACGATCGAAGAGCGGTTGCCGCTGCCTGAGCATCGGAGCTGTCGTCACGTCGGGTGAATCATGCTGCGCGAGTAGGCAAGTCCGATACCGTAACCCCCACCGTTGGTTTCGACGATCGAACGGGCACCCTCGTAGGTCTCGTGGCGGGTCCAGTCACGCTGCAATTCAAGCAGCACTTGTATCCATGAGGTGAGCTGTGCACCGGCGGACTCCATCCGGCGCAATGCGAGTTCGTGGCTCGTGGGTGTGAGGCCACCACAGGCATCAGCGACGACGAACACTTCGTATCCCTCGGCGAGCGCCGAGAGTACGGGAAACGACACACAGGCTTCCGTCAGGAGTCCGGAGACCAGCAAACGCCGCCGTCCCGTTTTTTTCACCGCGGAACGCGCTGCCTCATCTTCCCAGAGATTCATATTGCGCCGCTCGATGGTCCGGACCGAGGGCAGAGCACTCGCAATAGCCGGCATGAGCGGCCCGCTGTAGACCTTCGTGGCTGAGGTCGACACGATCACGGGAAGTCCGAACACCACTGCCGTTCGGGCGAGAGCGACCACATTGCCAAGCAGAGTCTGGCGATCTGCCGAGCCGACGCCAAACGCAAGACCGGCCTGCTGGTCGATTAAGAGCACCGCACACTGATCCGGGGTACTGAGGAGAGTCGCTTCTGCCATATCTTTACCCACCTGCATTCACTGCATGAACCGATAACACTTTTCGACCCTTGAGCACCGTGCTCGAGCTTCGGGTACTTTGCGCCACGGACCCATCGCTCGAGCGCCTTGCAAGCGATGACATCAGAACCCCGCAGATCGGTCGATTAAACGATGGTATATCGGGCCGAATCTCCAGGTAGAGCTGTGTTGGCTTGGCACATCCGTGGTCCCCTTCATGCCGCTGGCAAATCGAATACCAGCACCTCGGCGTCCCGAGCTCCGCTCAGCTTGACCGTGCGTTCATTCATTAGCTTGAGAGCATCACCCGCCTGCAGCGGAGTGCCATTGCCTTCAAGTGAGCCACGAACGACGTGGATATATAGATTTCGACCGCTATCGACGGTCAGGGTGGCGTGCTCGGCGCCATCGAGGAGCGCCGCGTAGACGCGCGCATCCTGGTGAATGAGTACTGAGCCCTCAGATCCCTCCGGCGAGGCGATCAGACGCAGCCGTCCGCGCTTCTCCTCTGGCGCGAAGTACCTTTGCTCGTAACTCGGTTTGACGCCCTCCGCATCGGGTTGGATCCAGATCTGCAGAAAATGCACCACCCGGTCGGAGGAGGGGTTGAACTCACTGTGCCATACGCCGGTGCCAGCGCTCATGCGCTGCACATCGCCGGGACGAATAATGGAGCCATTGCCGAGGGAGTCCTGGTGCGCCAGCTCACCCTCGAGGACATAGGTGATGATTTCCATATCGCGATGGGGGTGTTTGCCAAACCCCTCGCCAGGTTGCACGCGGTCCTCGTTGATGACCCGCAGCGGCCCGAACTCAATATGATCGCGGTCAAAATAATCTCCGAAAGAGAAGCTGTGGAACGACTTGAGCCAGCCAAGGTCGGCGAACCCCCGCTCATTGCTACGTCGAATCTGCTGCATGACTCTCTCCTCGTTGCTGTTCAGCAAGCGCGCAGTCCGCGCGCGGGTAATCATTCTCCGCGGGGAACCTCGACCAGATGGGTCAACTTCGGGGATCCTGGAATCAGGAATTGGCGCAGGGCCTCTTGACGAAGTTCATCGGTCCTGGTGACGCGTGCGTGTTGACGCAGGTGCTCGAGCCAGGAAGCCGTCATGAAGGTCTCCACGAGCCGACCGACCTCTGCCGGATCTTCAAACACCCGCCACCCGAACGCGCCATCCCGTCGGCGCTCAGGGGCGAACCGGTGCAGCGCCGTGAGGAATGCATCGCGATTCTTCGGGTCGACGCGGTATTCGACGCTGACTAAGACGGGTCCGCGACCCGGTTCGATAGCACCCGTGGTGATCGGCGCAGGCCAATGCAGGGACGGTGTGAAATCAACGCCGCTACCGGTGAGGAGGCGCCACTTCCAGGTCAAAGGGATGGCGATCGCGGCGCCTGCGGCGGCGATGAGCAGGGAGCTCGATGTGGTGAGAACACTCGCGAGTTTCCCCCACAGCAGGCCGCCAATGCTGAGTGCTCCGAACATCACCGTCACGAACACTGCCAAGCCGCGACCCCGCACCCACTCCGGGAGCGCGACCTGCGCGGAGAGGTTCAGACTCGACACCGCGCCGATCCAGGAGACCCCCGCGAGCAGACTGGCGAGGAGAGCGACGCCGGGACTGCGTGCGACTGCGAAGAGCGCCGTGGCGAGTGCTGTACCGAGAGAACACCATGCCACGAGCCGATCGGCTCCCAGACGCTTGGAGACGCGCTGCAGAGCCAACGCGCCGACGATCGCGCCCGCACCGATCGCTCCCAAGAGGCTGCCATAGAGGGTAGGGCCACCTGCGATCTGCGTGCGCGTCAAGACCGGCAACAGGCCCCAGTACGCGCTCGCGAACAGAAAAAATCCTGCGGCGCGTATCAGAGTCGCACAGATGTTCGGGTTGTAGCGCGTGTGGCGTAATCCCGTGAGCATGGCTCGTCCAAAGGGCTCGGGCGGCAGCCGCGACTCGTGTGATGCGGGCTCGCGCCACCGCAGCAAAGTGCCGATCACGCCGGCGTTGCTGAACGCATCGATCCAGAACGCCGGCGCAAAGCCAAAGGCGCTGACCAACAGACCACCGAGCGCAGGCCCCACCGCTCGGCTGATGTTGATTCCCA
>Ga0187783_10001460_pt1 | contig 17416 bp, 11 predicted proteins | sample 1015_SJ02_MP02_2_FD_132471 | JGI IMG/M metagenome (GOLD analysis project Ga0187783, IMG submission 132471) | Tropical peat soil microbial communities from peatlands in Department of Meta, Colombia - 1015_SJ02_MP02_20_MG | ecosystem: Environmental > Terrestrial > Soil > Wetlands > Peat | place...
GCTGGCGCTGACGCCGGGGCTTGGCGCACGCATGGCCGGCAAGCTCCTCCGCGAATTCGGCAGCCCAGCTGCGATCTTCAGTGCGTCGCTGACAGCTCTTGAAGCGCAGCATCTGAGTGCCGCGGTCGCCCAAGCCATCCATTCGCGGCAGCCCTTGAGTGATGCCGCCAAAGAGTTGGCCAAAGCACAGGCCATCGGCTGCCGTCTGCTCACCTGGGACGAACCCGAATACCCAGCGCGGCTGAAGGAGATTTACGACCCGCCGCCGCTGCTCTATGTGCGGGGTAATCCCGAGTTGTTGAACCGGCATCTAATCTCAATAGTAGGAACCCGCCGCCCCACCCCCTACGGCAATCAGATGGCTGAACGGCTCTCCCGCGATCTGTGCGACCGCGGCCTCGTGATTGCAAGCGGCTTGGCCCGGGGTATTGACGCTAGCGCGCACCGGGGAGCCCTCCGCTCGGCAAACCGGGCGACCGTCGCGGTCCTTGGCTGCGGGATCGACGTGGTATATCCGAAGGAGAACAAGAAGCCCTTCGAGGAAATCGAGGAACATGGCGTGATTCTCACCGAATTCCCCACGGGGACATTCCCAGCCCCGCAGAATTTCCCGATTCGGAACCGCGTCATCGCCGGGATATCGCTCGGAGTCGTCGTGATCGAGGGAGCGCAGTATTCCGGATCGTTAATCACGGCTCGTCTGGCCATGGAATTCGGACGCGAGGTGTTTGGCGTCCCTGGCAACGCGACTCAGCCGTCCAGCTTCGGTCCGAATCAGCTAATCAAGCAGGGCGCCAAACTGGTCACCGGCTGGGAAGACGTGGTTGAGGAGCTTCCAACGCCCGTACGATCCGAGCTCACCCCTGTCGAATCGGTCCCACCCGAAGAACGCTCGGCTTTGGTCGAGCAGGGACTGTCGCCGGACGAGAAGCCACTCTACGGGCTCTTGAGCGTCGATCAGAGCCGCCATGTCGACGAACTGGTCGAAGTTTCGGGCCTTACTTCCTCGGAGGTACTAGCCGCCTTATTTGACTTGGAGCTCAAAGGCGTGGTACGCCAGTTACCGGGTAAGCAATTCGTGAAAGTCCTGTTGTAATCCCTGAGACAGAGCAGGGTTAGGATGGGACGCTTGAAATTGCGGGGGTGCGCCTGCCGGGTGGGCAGGGCCGTTTTAGTCAGCGAAAGCATCCAATAGCCGTCTCAAGAGGGAAAGACAGAGGTATGGCAAGATCATTAGTCATCGTCGAATCGCCCGCTAAGGCCAAGACAATCAATAAGTATTTGGGCCGGAACTATAGCGTCAAGGCTTCTTACGGCCACGTGATGGACCTGCCGAAGAAGACCATCGGCATCCTTCTGCCCGGCGAGGAGAACGGAAATAAGAAGAAAAAGAAGCGCAAAGGGAGCGCGAAAGGCTCGCAGAAGAAGCCGGCAAAGCCTGTTGTCATCACCAAGGAAAACATCTTCGAGCCCACCTACGAAGTGATTCCCAGCAAGCTCAAAGTCATAGGCGATCTGCAGAAGGCGGCCGGCAAGGCTGACGCTGTTTATCTGGCGGGCGACCCCGACCGGGAAGGCGAAGCCATCTGCGCGCACCTGAGGGAGATCCTCAGCAAGCCGCGTAAGTACGCCAAGGTTGTAGCTGAAGCGGCCGAAGAAGCGGCTGAACAGGCCGGAAACGGCAACGGAGACAAGCCCTCCTCCAACGGCTCCAACGGCAAATCCGCGAAAAAGGCTGTCGAAACCGAGACGCGCACCAGCGCCCCCAAGATCTACCGCGTGATGTTCAACGAAATCACGCAAAAGGCCATCAGGGCCGCTTTCGAGCATCCGACCGAGGTCAACGAAAACCTCGTCGACGCGCAGCAGGCCCGCCGCGTGCTCGACCGCATCGTCGGCTACAAGGTATCGCCGCTGCTCTGGGACAAGGTGCGCCGCGGCCTGTCCGCTGGGCGCGTGCAAACTGTCGCGCTGCGCCTGATCGTCGAGCGCGAGCTGGAAATCCGTGCGTTCGTCCCCAAGGAATACTGGACGATGCACGCGCTGTTGGCGGCCGGCCAGCCTCCTTCGTTTGAGGCCAAGCTCGTCAAGTACAAGGGCGAAGACCTCGAAATCCCGAATGAAGCCGAGGCGCAGCGAATTCTCGCCGAGCTCGAGCGAGCCATCTGGCGCGCCTCGAATGTCACCCAAAAAGAAAAGCGCCGCTTCGCGCCGCCGCCCTTCACCACATCCAAGCTGCAGCAGGCCGCCTACAACCGCCTGCGGTTCACCGCCAAGCGAACCATGACGCTCGCGCAGCGCCTTTACGAAGGTGTCGACCTTGGCCAGGAAGGTTCGGTCGCGCTGATCACTTATATGCGCACGGATTCGGTTCGCGTCTCGGACGACGCCCTGGCCCAGGTGCGCGATCACATCGGCTCGAGCTACGGCCAAAAGTATCTGCCGGAGAAGCCCAATTTCTTCAAATCCAAAAAAGACGCGCAGGACGCGCACGAAGCCATCCGCCCAACGGACGTCACGCGCACACCGGAAAGCGTTCGTCCGTATCTCGACGAATGGATGTTCAAGCTGTATCAAATGATCTGGCAGCGATTCGTCGCCTCGCAGATGGTCCCCGCGATTTTCGATCAGACCACCATCGACGTGCTTGCGAACGATTACCTCTTCCGTGCCAGCGGCTCGATACAGAAATTCGACGGCTATCTCGCCGCTTATCAGGCGGTGAAGGAAGAAGAAGAAAAGGAAGACGAGGGCGATTCCGAAAGCCGCGCGCTGCCGCGTGTCACCGAAGGCGAAGAGCTGCGCCTCGAAACCATCCGCCCCGATCAGCACTTCACCGAGTCGCCGCCGCGTTACACCGAAGCGACGCTGGTGAAGGAGCTCGAAGAAAAGGGCATCGGCCGCCCGTCCACCTACGCCGCGATCATCTCGACCATCGTCGAGCGCGAGTACGTGACCAAAGACCAGGGCCGGTTCGCGCCCACCCTGCTTGGCGAGCGCGTCAGCGTCCTGCTGGTCAAAAGTTTCGAAGATATTTTCGACGTCGGTTTCACCGCGCGCATGGAGGAGGAACTCGACGACATCGAAGAGGGCAAGCGCGTCTGGCGAGCTTCCGTCAAAGAATTCTGGGACCGCTTCGAGGAAGACCTCGAAAAAGCCGCAGACGACATGGCCTCGTACAAGGCCGGCATCCCCACCGGCGAGAAGTGCGAGAAGTGCGGCCAGGGCGAGCTGCTCGAGCGCATCAGCCGTCACGGATTTTTCCTCGGCTGCTCGCGCTATCCGGATTGCGACTACACGCGCGATCTTTCCGAGCACGCCAGCGACGACAACGAGGCGCTGACCACCACGCAATATTGCGACAACTGCGGCCGCGAAATGATCGTGAAGCGCGGGCGCTTCGGCACTTTCCTCGCTTGCACCGGCTATCCGGATTGCAAGACCACGCGCCGCCTGGTGGCGGGAACGAAAAAAGCTCGCCAGCCCGACGTTCCGATTGGCGAAGCGTGCCCCGATTGCGGCGCGCAGCTGCTGCGGCGGCAAGGCCGCTTCGGCGATTTCATCGGCTGCGAAAAATATCCGAAGTGCAAGTACACGCGGCCGATCACGCTGGGCATCAAGTGCCCGAAATGCGGCGAAGGCGAATTCGTTCGCCGCGGATCGTCGAAGGGACGCGGGCGCGGCCGGATTTTCTACGGCTGCAGCCGCTATCCCGATTGCGACTTCACCACTCCGCACGAGCCCATCGCCGAGCCGTGCCCGAAATGCGGCGCGCCGTTCATCGTCGAGAAAAAGGCGAAGCACGGAACGATCCGCGCCTGCCTGAAAGAAGGCTGCGATTGGGAGATGGCCATGCCCGAGCAGCCCGCACACGAATCGTCGCCGAACGCGCCGCACGAGCACGAACCGCAGCCGGTCGGCGCCCCCAAATCCTGACCCGCCCCGTAGCGACAGCCTTCATCCACGCCTTTCGTAGCGGCATTCTTCGCTTTGCACCCCCGTAAGTTCGCTCGCCGAATATTCGGTTTGCATTTTCCGCAAAACTCATTTATCACGATCTGCAGCGCGCCATGCAGTCGCGCGCGGATGTACGCAATGGAGGTTTATGCGTCGCGCAATCATTTTTTGGGGCTTGGTGGCGATTTTCCTGTTGGTTCCGATTCGTGCGGAACAGGAAAGCGCCCCAGGGGAGCTCTCGCCCCCGCCGAAAACGGTGGAAATCACCGGAATCGTGCAATCGTTCACTTCGAACATCCTCGATGTAAAGCCTGCCGACGCGCCTTCCGTCTGGATCGCGATTCCCGCTGATTTGCGCGTTGATCGCAGCGCGCTGACAGACGGCGCGAAGGTCACGGCGAAGGCGCAGTGGGTTTACACCTGCTTCGTGGCCAGCGCGGTCACCGTGCAAAAGTAAAATGCGCCGCCAGACGGCACGATCATTCGTTGTTGCGTGTCGCCGTGTATCTCGCGCGATTGCGTTTGCGCTGTAATTTGCGGCCGGCTGCGCGCGTAGTATCGGCAGGGCCATCCGGACGTTGGGGCGCGTGAAACGGGGCGTGTAGCGATGATCCGCAAAATACTGCTCGGCCTGCTTGCGTTCGTCGTGCTCATCGTGATCGCCGGGCTGTGCTGGCGCGCGTGGGAGCAACACCAAATCGCAAGCGACCTGCGCATCAATTTGCCGAATGCCATCGACGAAGCGAAATTCATCAACGTCAATGGCGCGCAGCAATGGATCACCATTCGCGGCGAGAACAAGGACAATCCCGTCATTCTGTTTCTTCACGGAGGTCCTTCGGAAGCCAACTCGGAGCTGGCCCGGCTGTACACGCCGTTCGAAGAAGATTTTGTTTTCGTGCAATGGGACCAGCCTGGCGCGGGCAAGACGTACATCGCGGCGGGCGATCGCCAGCCGCAATTGACGCTCGACAGCATGGCCAACGACGGCGTTGCCGTCGCCGAATCTGTGCGCGCCGAGCTGCGCAAGCCGAACGTCATCTTGATCGGGCAGGATTGGGGAGGAGTGCTCGGCATACGCATGATCGAGCGGCAGCCGAACCTGTTTGCGGCGTTCGTGGGCACCGGGCAGATCGTGGGCGCGGCGGCTTCGCAGGAAGTGCAATATCAATACGCGCTGAGCCATGCGACTGCCAATCACGACCAGAAGATGCTCGATGCGCTGAAGGAAATCGGCCCGCCGCCGTACCGTTCGCTGGACACCAACGGCCGCTTTCAGATTTGCTGCCGCAATCCGTTCTGGCCGGCGGACGACGTTGCGGCGGTTCGCCGCTTGCAGGCGATGCTGCTGTTTTCGCCGAGCCTGTCGATCGCGCAAATGCGCGGCTGGGTGAAGGGGCTGCGCACGGGCGAGCAAGCGCTCGACACCATGCTGATGACCATGCCGGACCTGCGCACCACGGACACGATGTTTTCCGTGCCGGTGTTCTTCATTCAAGGCGAGAACGACAACGTCACGCCGACGAGCCCGGTGGCCGATTACGTCGCGAAGATCCAGGCGCCGGTGAAGAAATTGGATGTGGTGCCCGGCGCGGGCCATTTCGTGATGTGGACCCATCCCGACGAATTTCTCCGCATCCTGCACGACGACCTGCGCGCGGCGACGCCTACAGCAAACTAAGACCGCCTGGCGTTTTCTCCTTTGGTTCGCCTCAAAAAATCGACCATGCGTTTTAGTTGCGATTAGAAGTGATGGCCAATGTTTGTTTTCAGTGAGTTGAGCCATATTCTAATTCCTGGAGTTGCGATTAAAAAAATCATAGATTTTCGTTTTTGCGCGCCCCAGCGGGTGGGCCAATCGGACCGAAAACGGCCTCCGCGGCGGAGCTGACGGCTTGCCCGCGAGCGGATCGCGGTCGCGATTTGCGGCAACCGCTTCCGCCGATGCGAATTTTTTCTCGCCCTTCATCACTTTCGTGTCCTGAACACACTCCCACTCACGCTTAGGGAAACAGGTCTGGATGTAGAATCCGTACTCCTCTGAATCGTCGAGCGGGGGTACGTGCCTTGCTTATCCAGCCAAGTTTGGATTTTCGACCGCACAGACGGAAGGGAAAGTTCTGAGAACTGTGATTCTAGTCCAGGATTGTTAGTCAGGAAGATTGACCGTTTCCATTCCCAGATGCATGTCGCGGCGGAAGGTACACCGGATGTAATTGACGCACCGGCCCCGAGGAAAAGAGAATGCGGGGTCGCCTTGTTAATTCCGATAGACCGAATGAGCGCGTCAAGGGTAAGATCGTTAGGCATAGTAACGAATTGTTTAATACAGATAAATCTATTTGTCTATATCTGGGCACAACTATTCGGATTCGGGTGTGTCGAAACGGGTCTGCATCCCGCGCCCAACTGGCAGGATGCCCTTGTGGACCCTTTCCTTAGGCGAGAAGTGCCGCTTCCGCGCGATGAAGCTCAGTGTGGTAGCGAAAAAAGCGGGCACAGTTGCTGCCCGGTGAGGGCTTAGTCCCGTTCGGCCTGCCTGTCGTGCGCCGCTCGCAGCCTTTCAATATCCTTGTACACCTGCTCGAACGCCCAAACGATGCAGGCGAGCGATCCGGCCAGCCAGACGATTAAGCTGATGAGCAACGACATTCCAAACAAGCGCAACATGCCGGAGATGACAATCACGATCAGAAGGTAGCTGAGAAACTGGCGGGCGACGTTGTGTCAAGCAGTTTCCTGCGCCTGACTCGAAATCGCGTCGGAGCAAGACGACGTGACTTGGCGACGAAAACCCTCGAGCTCCGATCTGTCTGAGCGCGGCGGCTTCTCCACAGCGTTTACGTAGTATTGCGAATTGAATCTGGCGTTCTCATTGTGCAAAGTACGATGGGGGTTTATTCGGCCCTGGAAAGGTATGAGTCTGAGCGACGGTCGCAAAGGAGACGCTCTCTCAACGTGTCGGTGAAAGTGACGGCAGCTCGACAAGCACTTGGACTGAAAATCTATGAAATTTTTAATCGCAACATCCAGTTGTTAGAATGTCTCCAACTCGCTGAAAACAAAGATCGGCGACCATCTCTAATCGCAACAAAACGCATGTTTTGGTTTTTGTGCGCGTCGAAAATTGGCCCACCAGAAGGTGGCAGCTACGCGGTCAAAACAGCGGCGGACCGCGGCCGCGGTCCTGCGCCGCGCTGCAGGCGATGTAGGCGCCGGCTCGATGAAATTTCGGTTACACGGGAGGATGTGGCTGGCGCACAGGAAGGACTTAAGGTAGGTTGCGACGGCTGAAGCTGGGGCCACAGGTTATCGATATAAGGTATGGTAGGCTGGGCGGGGCGGGTTAGCGACGCAGCCAAAAGTTAGTCCATCCAATCCACCTGGTAATCCCAATAGTTCATCGGTGCCCAGCGGCAGCGCCTCAGGAGACAGAAGATGAATACGCAAGCGACAGCAGCAACGGCAGTGGCGCCGCAAGTGGACGGCTATTTTTGCGAGGCGCCGAATCAACCGTGCGCGATCGTGATGTTTGGCGCGTCGGGCGATCTGGCGCGGAGGAAGCTGCTGCCGGCGCTCTACGATCTTGCGTTGCATGGCTGCCTGGCGCCGCGATTCAAGCTGCTGGGATTCGCGCGCAGCGAGATGACGGACGACGCGTTCCGCCAGGAGGCAGGCCAGGCGTTGCCGCAGGATGGCGCAGGGGCGAAGGACGGAAGGCGCGACGACTTTCTGGGCCACCTCCATTATTTTCGCGGGCAGTACGACGACACGGACTCGTTCCGCAAGCTCGCGGAGAAGCTGGATGAAGTCGATCGCGATGGGCAGCTTGGAGGAAACCGGTTGTTTTATCTGGCGACGCCGCCGGACGTGTACGTGCACATCATCGAGCAGTTGGGCAAGGCGGGATTGGCGAAGCCGAAAAACGGGGATTCGTGGACGCGGGTGATCATCGAGAAGCCCTTCGGTCACGACGCCGCTTCGGCGCGCGACCTGAACAAAAAAGTGCTGTGCGTGTTCGAAGAATCGCAGGTCTATCGCATCGATCATTACCTGGGCAAAGAGACGGTGCAGAATTTGCTGGTCTTCCGGTTCGGCAACGGAATTTTCGAGCCGCTGTGGAATCGCAACTACGTCGATTCGATCCAGCTCACGGCGGCGGAGCAGTTGGGAGTGGAGAAGCGCGCTGCGTTTTACGAATCGGCGGGTGCGCTGCGGGACATGATTCAGAGTCACGTGCTGCAGTTGACGTCGCTGGTGGCGATGGAAGCCCCGCCGGCGTTCGATGCGACAGCGGTGCGAAACGAGAAGATCAAAATTTTGCAGTCGGTGCGGCCGTTTCGGAAAGACGCGATCTGGAAATCGGTGGTGCGCGGGCAGTACGGGCCGGGAAGCATCAACGGCAAAGCGGTGCCGGGTTATCGCGAGGAGCCGGGCGTGAAGCCGGATTCGGCGACGGAGACGTTCGTCGCGCTGCGGGTGCTGGTGGACAATTGGCGGTGGAGTGGCGTGCCATTTTTTTTGCGGTCGGGCAAGCGGCTGCATCGCTCGTCGACGGAAATTGCGATTCAGTTCAAGCGCGCGCCGCACATGGTGTTTCAGGGCGAAGAGGTCGAGGCGAATTCGTTGGTGCTGAACATTCAGCCGGATGAAGGAATTTCGCTATCGTTTGGCGCGAAGGCGCCGGGATCGCAGATGCACATACGTCCGGTGGAAATGGATTTTCAGTATCGGCGAGCGTTCGGGTCGGGCTCGCGGGAAGCGTATGCGACGCTGATCAACGACTGCATCCGCGGCGATGCGACGCTGTTCGATCGCGCGGACAGCGTCGAGGCGGCGTGGGAGCTGGTCGATCCGATTCTCGATTCGTGGAAGAATGCGCCGCCACCGCCATTCCCGAATTACGCGTCCGGCAGCGAAGGGCCGCGCGCGGCGGACGAGTTGGTGCAGACCGAAGGGCGGCGCTGGCGGCCGCTGTAGGCGCGCGCGGCCCGTAGCGCGGGTTGTTGAGTTTTGATGGCGTTCTGATCGGGGCGAATCCCAGTACAAGATTTTTGCGGCGGTTTGGTTGCGACTCCCTGGTGCGGAGGAGTGCATGATCCTTGCGGGCGACGTGGGCGGCACGAAAACGAATCTGGGGCTGTTCGACGTGCAGCAGGGCGAGCTGGCGCGCGTGGTGCACAAGCGTTACGTGAGCCGCGAGCACAAGGGGCTGGAGGAGATTGTCAGCGATTTCTATCTCACGACGCGGCAGAAGGTGACGGCGGCGTGCTTTGGGATCGCAGGGCCGGTGGTCGATTACAAGGTGCACACGGGGAATCTGCCGTGGATCGTGGATGGCGCCACGCTGGCGCGCCAGCTCGGATTGACGCGCGTGCGGCTGTTGAACGATCTGGAAGCGACGGCGTACGGGTTGAATATGATGACGCCGACCGATCTTGAAGTGCTCTACGAAGGCGTGCCGGCGCCGCAGGCGCATCGGGCCGTCATCGCGGCGGGGACGGGGTTGGGCGAGGCGATTCTTTTTTGGGACGGCTCGCGGCATGTGCCGCTGGCGACGGAGGCGGGGCATTCAGATTTCGCGCCGCACACGGACCAGCAGGCGGAGCTTTGGAAGCACTTGAAGGCGCGCAACGATCTGGTGAGCGTTGAGCTAGTGCTTTCGGGGCGCGGATTCAAGACGCTGCACGAGTTTCTGAATCCGGCGGTGAAGCACGACGGGTTCGACGACCCGTCGGTCGATCAGGCTCCGGAAATTACGCGGCGGGCGCTCGAGAATGAGTGCCCGGTGTGCGTCGCCGCGGTGAATTTGTGGATCGAGATTTATGGATCCGAGGCCGGGAATTTGGCGGTGCGCTGCGTGGCGCGCGGAGGAGTGTTTGTCGCGGGCGGAATTGCGGTGAAGATCTTGCCGCTGTTGAGCGCGGGAAAATTTGCGACGACGATGCGCGAAAAAGAAAAAATGGGCGATTTTCTGAAAATGGTGCCGATTCACGTGATCCTGGATGAGGAATGCCCGTTGAAAGGAGCGGCGTTCGTGGCCTGGAAGGGCTGGTGAAGTTCGCCTGAGTTTTGCCGCATCTTGGTGCGGATTGCAGAAGTACTGCCGATCGGCGGCGGTCGCTAAACGCTTTCTGCGATTTGACTTAGTAACAGCTCGTTAGTCCCGACGCTTTGGCCTTCCTAGTACGCGAATCTCACCGGTAAGGGCAGACACTTTCACATCGCGGAATGCGAATTCCGCGCACGCCGCGTTTTCGCCAGCGGTTCATTTTGCGAATTTGCCTGAAACTCCATCGCGCTGTTCGAGATGCGAGGCTGGCGCGTCTGGCAGGGCGATTGCGAATTTTATGGGCGAGAAAGTTGGGCAGGAAAGGCGGCTCACATGAAAAAGATCCTTTTTCTCGCAGTACTGGTAATCGGTTGCTCGGTTCCGGCGTTCGCACAACACGGCGGCGGCTCGGCCGGGCCCGGCAGCAATGGCGGTGGCGGCTATGGCGGCGGTTTTGGTGGTGGTTCGCTCAGCGGCGGAGGCACCTTGCCTTCGTGCCCTCCGACACAATTCGCGGTCGTGGCGGTGAGCGGATCGAACGCGGAGTGGGAACCCTCTACGTTCGTGTCGTTTGAGAAGGCGGTCGCTTTCGGGAAGCAGATGATCGTTATCGAAAGCCGCACGGTGGCGGAAGCGGCGCGGGAGAACAATGCCGCGCGTCGCGAAAAAGCGCGAATGGCTGTGGTTCAAGACGGCAACAGCTATCCGGAAATCGACGTAGCTCGCTGACGGTTACGCCTCCAAAGAGAACGGCCGCCCGAAGGGGTGTTAGCCGGACGACCGTTTCTTTGGACGATCTACTGCCTCCGACGCGCCGGAGAGCGAATTACGGATTATTTAGCGTTCGCGCTGCTAAACGAGTACGTGATACCGATGGTTGCGGTCGGCTGCGATCCCACGAAGCGCGTCCCTTTCTCGAAGATGTCCCGGTTGGACCAATCCTCGCGGAATTCAAATCGAGTGGCCAAGGCGGACGTCAGATTGTAGCTGTAGGTAGAAGTGACTTCCTGGACGTGGCCGTTTAGATTGCCGGGACCAAAGAGCGTGAAGCCCTGCGGATCGGAGTAATACTCGTAACGCATGGCGAAGTTGCTCTTGTCATTCATTGTGTACTTCCAGTAAGGCGCGACACCCCACCAGTCGACGGCCGGCGAATTAGCGGCTGCGTCTACACCGTTGCCGTATTTATCGCCGTAGCCGTAGTCGCCATTGATCTGAAAGGCCCACTTGGCGTTGGGCGTATATCCGATCGTGGCGTCTTCAAGCTGGCGCCAATTGTCGTTGGGCTTGCCGACGTACCCGGTGAAAAATGTGTTGCCTTGCGGGCCCGCCAGATAGTTCTCGGTCACTGCCCAATACTTGTTTGGCGTCCATGCGATGCTGACACCGTAGGTCTTGCCGGTGTTGACTTCCTGGCTGTTGTTCCAGCCATTGACGATATAGCCGGTGACGGACCACTTGGGATTGAACGTGTATTTGGCGTTCACGCCGAAATGGAAGAACGGAATCGCGTAGTAGAAAAGAATGCTGCGGGTGTAGTTCCAGTTGGCGTTGCTTTCGATCACTTCGGCGCCAGCCGGAGTGACGAATTTTCCAAAGGTAAACGTCAGGCCCTTGCCGATGGGAGCGATGTAGTCGACGTAAGCTTCTTTGAGAGCGAGATTCGAAGCGTCCGTCGAGTTGTTCGTGCCGTTGATAACCTGCGCGGCTTGACCATAGATGATGCCGATGTGATAGCCGGCTCTTCCGGTGCCGCCAGCAGTCGCATCGGGCGCTTTGTCGACGACGAGTTCAGCGGCGTTCAGGCTGAACTGGTTGGCGTTGTTGGTGAAGAATTGAAGACCGTTCCCGTCGATCCCGTTCGGAACACCGATACGATTTCCGAGATTCGTCGGCTGATTGAAATTGAAGCCGTAGTAACCGTCGACGAAACCGGTGATTGTTGTGGGGCCGAGCAAGCTTGCAAACGTAACCGGAGCGGGTGCCGGAGTCGAAGCCGGCGCTGCTGCCGGTGCCGGAGCGGTGGCGGCTCCAGCTTGCTGGGGCTCGATGTAGGCCGCGGTCCTCATCGAGGGCGTGCTTTCCTCGCTATTTTTTAGCGACGCGATCTCGCTCTGGAGCTGGCCCACTTCCTTTTCGAGCTGCGCCAGGCGATCCGCCGTGGTCTGCGACGAAGTCTGCGAGGTGGAATTCGCCGGAGCCGGACTTTGAGGCAATTGCTGCTGCGCCTGCAAAACCGGGCCGATGGCCATCGCAAGACTGACTGCAGACATCGCTAACACCCCTTTAGAAAAACACTTCCTCATAAGCTTCATGTGGTTCCTCTCCCTCCCTGCCGAACTGGTCGTACGTCAGTTCAGGGCTTTTGTTTTGGTTACAAATCAGGTGGAGAGAAGCTACAGGTGGAGATTCAAACAGTCCAACTCATTAAATTTATTGAACACATTCATTATGTTTCTCATATATCAGATCAGTAGACATTCTTATGTCCTGCTTATTTCTGGGGCCCGGAAGACGGAATCTCGAGTGCGGTTAGCGCTTTGCGAAGTAGAGGAGAAGGCCGAAGATTACGACGGGAATCATCACCAGCATGAGGTAGAAGAGAATTCGGCGGACCCAGGGCGTCCGCCGGACGCGCCAGTCGCGGAGTTCGGGGCGATCGGCGACACCGATCTCGTCCTGGTGCTCCAGGTCGTGAGCAAACTCCCGGGCGTTCCGGTACCGATTGGCCGGATCGCGTTCGAGCGCCCGGTAGATAATCTCCTGGAGTTGGGGAGAGATGGCCGGGTCGATTTCGCGCGGCGGAATGGGGTTGTTCAGCAGCCGGTCGTTCATGATCGCAAAGGGATTTGGACCCTGGAAGGGGGTCTTGCCGGTGAGCATTTCATAGAGCATCACGCCCAAGGCGTAGACATCGCTGCGGCCGTCGCCGCGCTTACCCTTCACCTGCTCGGGAGAAATGTAGTCGGGGGTGCCCATCAACTGCGAAAACTTCGCGAAAGTCAGGCGGCGGGCGCCTTCCTGGCCGGCAATGCCGAAATCGATCAATTTAACTGTGTCATCAGGGCCAACCATGATGTTTTCGGGCTTCAGGTCGCGGTGCACGACACCGTGATTGTGGATGTAGTCGAGGGCGTCGGCGATTCCGAGAGTGATCTTGACGGCCCGCTCAGGCGGAAGTTTTTTCTCCTGGTCGAGAATTTTGCGCAGGAGCCGGCCATCGACCCACTCCATCACCATGTAGATCCGGCTGCGGTCTTCGCTATCGAAAACGCGCATAACGCCGGGATGATTCAGAGACTTGCCGATACTTTGTTCGCGGGCAAAGCGGTCAAAGAAAACGGGGTCAGCTTCCATTTCGGGGTGGGGGATTTTGATGGCGACCGTCGTGCCGGTGCGAAGATCGGTACCGCGAAAAATGGAGGCCATGCCGCTGCGCGCGGCCAAGCTGTCGATGCGGTAATGGTCGAGTTGTTCGCCGGGATGTACGGGAGTCCTCGTCAGTGGGGATCTGGCGAAAAACCGGCGACAGCCCGACCGCTAGGGAAGACGGTAAGGCCTGCCTCGATACATGCCCACGCGTTCGACGCTCTTAACACGAATGATTTGCAGGCTGATATTATCACTGCCGTCCCTTTGGTTGGCAAGATCGACCAGCCGTTGTGCCGCGTGGTTCAAGTCACCTCCGTTGCCTGTAACAGCGGCAATTTCTGAGCCGCTAACCGAGCCGTGCAGGCCGTCGCAACAAAGCACCAAAACATCGCCGGCAAAAAGCTGATGCTCGCTGGTGTCGACGTTGACGCCCATGGCGGCGCCAAGAGAGCGGCTGAGCAAATGGCGAGTTTCAGCGGCGGCCGCTTCGTCCTTCGACATGAGCCGCAGACGCACGTGTTCATTTGCAACCGTGTGGTCGCGAGTGAGGGCCATAGCCTCGTTGCGGCGAATCAAATAGCAGCGCGAGTCACCTACGTGGGAGACAACCGCGCGATCATGACGAAGCGCGCAGGCTACGACAGTGGTTGCCATAGTGGCGCCGATGGTCCCGGGCGAATGCGCAGCTTCAAGAACGCGCGCGTTCGCAGCCTTCACCAGAGATGGCAACAGCGAACCGTGAGGTTCGCCTTTGGTCGCGCGGCGGAAACCGCCGACCAAGGTTTCAATGGCGATCCGAGAAGCAACCTCGCCGCGATCATGACCACCGACGCCGTCCGCGAGCGCAAAGAGCCAACCGCGCCAGCGCGCCTCGTCCGGCGAGTCGGGCTGCAGGGAGCCTAGATAGTCTTCATTGCCCTGGCGCACTTTGCCAGGATCGGAAAGCTCTGCGAACTCAACGTCCATAGAGATGGCAGCCTGGAGCCGTGGCGCGATTCCAAGCCGCGCTGCCGTTCCGGTCGAAGATTCGAGACCTCGATACATTGATATTAGACCTCATCACCGCAAAAGGAAAAAGGGCGGGCTTGCGCCCGCCCTTGAACCTGTTTGATCGAAGGACGTATCACGTGCCCGAGCGGGCGGTGACCAGAGTTGTCCTCCCTGTTTTCTTGCTGTTCATCGAGAAGTAGATGCCTCCATAGATGCCCCAGACTGCGGCGACGCCGAGAGCTATGAAGGGTTCCGCTTTGGTGCCGTAGCCCATGAACGGCCCGATCAGGTAAAACAACATGCAGACCAGGTTCGCGAGAAGGCCGAACAAGGGGATGCCGAGGTGCCTTACGAACTTAAAGTTCGGATGATTGTGATAGGCCACCATGCAGATCATGCAGCTGAGCCCGTAGAGCAGGAACGTTCCGAAGTTCGAGGAAAGTTCGAGCGCGAGCAAGCTGTTGGGCAGCTTGGCCATGGTGTCGTGAGACGGGTAGCCGACGCTCGACCAGAAGCCGTGAGGAAGCGCGGCAATCGTCGAGTCAGGAACAGTGGCCGCGGCGGCTCCGCCGAACAACACGGAGAGACCGAGGCAACCCAGGACGGCGGCGATCACGGCAAGCACCCAAATGGAGCGATGGGGGCTGAGGTTCTTGTCGTGGAGCAGGCCGAAGTGTTCGGGAACTTCGGAGTCCTTGCCCATGGCGTAGGTCACGCGGGCGCCGGTGTTCATCGCCGAGAGCGTGGTGCCAATCAGGGCGAGGAATACGGTCAGCGCTTCAATCAGCATGAAGGCGCGACCGTGGCCGGCGCCGAAGACCGCGTCGCCGACCATCACCATCATGTCGCCGATCGGCGCGGCGGAAGCGGGCGCGTTGGTCATGGGATAGCCGCTACTTAAGAAGTAGTTTGCCGCGAAATACTCGAAGAGATAACAGAATGCGCCTTGAACCAGGAGGGATGTGATGACGGCAATGGGGATGTCGCGCTTGGCGTTTCGCGCTTCACCTCCGAGCGCCGTACACGACTCGAATCCGACCAAGATCAAGATCGCGAGGTTGGCCTGAACGAACATCCAGCCGAAGCTGTGAATGCCGATCACCGACTTGGCGTTCGGGTGGGTAAGGAAGTTGCCCATGGAATCGCTCCATGGGTAGCTGACGTGATAGGGAACTGGCGCGCCCGCCGCGTCTTTCTTGCACTGCGGGATCATGCTGGCGTCGCGGACGACGTTGCCCTTTGCGTCGGCCTGAAATTCGCAGTTGTAGGCGTCACCCGAAGTGGCGTCCCATTGCCAGGCAACGCTGCCGGGCGGGTGGCCGACGCGATAGTGAATCGCCATGATCGAGAAAATGAGCAGCGCCGTGATCTGGATGATGTTCATGGCGATGTTCACGGTGGTGGAGCCGCTGACGCCGCGATGCGCGATGTAAGCCACGCCGAAGGAGAAGAGAATCGCGCAGAGCATCATGAACATCGGGCCGGGGTTGGCGGCGCTCATGAAATTCGGCCAGAGTGTGCCGACCATGTAGCCGCAGAAGGCGCCGGTGACGGCAACCATCGCGCCGACGTAGATCCAGTAGTAGAGATGCGAGCCCCAACCGACGACAAACTTGGCCAGCCGGGCAAACTTCCAGGCCTTCTCGTGATTCAGGAACGATTGCTCCGCGAAGTAATACGAACTGCCGGTGCCGGGGTATAGTTTTGCCAACTCCGCGTAGGAAACAGCGGTCGCCAAACAGAGCAGCAAGGCGAAGAAGATCCCGATCCACATGGATGGGGTGGTGTTGCCCTCTCCGGCTTGGGTGATAAACGTGAGCCAAAGGAACGCGCCGGGCGCGATCAACGCCATGGCGTTAAACGTGAGCCCGGTCAAACCCAAGGTCGCTTGCATCTCACCGGTTGTCTTCTCGGCCATTAGCACTCTCCTGTTCGGAATCCCGCGGAAGCTCGTGCCGCTTCGCACAGAGCTGATCGGCGGCAATGCTGGAAAGCTCGGGCTGCGTCGCGCCGAGCTGATGGGCAGACATTAAGGAAAAATAAAGAGACTGTAAAATGCAACGTTTCGATGGAGGGGATAGAAGTTTCAAATGAAGTGCGGCGGGAGCGGGGCCACAGGCGAAAGTGGGCGCAGGGCTATGTATTTCAAGGGCTTAGCGCGCAACCGAAAACTCTTGGGCGACCGCATTTTTCGTGCGTGAGACATGACCGCATCGTGTTCGCGGGCGACCAATTCCTTGCGTCGATTACCAAACAGGTACTAACCGGAGCTTGATAGGAGTGGTGGGGTGGGCGAAAAGTTTTGAACGCGATGGAGATTTCGAAAATTCTCGCGAGCGGTTTGTGTTGGCGAGTTTAGACGCGGCGGTTGCGCGCTTGCATGTGGTTGCCGGGCTATCTAGTATGTTTCGATGACTTCTTACCTTCGGGGCGAGTGTAGGGCAGACGATCTGCCGATCTTGGTGAAATCAAAGCGAAATCGGACGCGGCGCGGATGAGCGAAAAGCGGCAGTTTCGCGCGATCCGGGGGACGCGCGATATTCTCCCGCCGGATTCCGCGGTGTGGAACTGGTTCGAGCGGACCGCGCGCGAAGTGTTCGAGACGTACGGATTCGGCGAGATCCGGCTGCCGATTTTTGAGGAGACCGCGCTGTTTGCGCGATCGATTGGCGGCGAAACGGACATTGTGTCCAAGGAAATGTTCACGTTTCAGGACAGGCCTTTGGGATTGGAACAACCCCGGACGATTGGGGATTTCGGGGAGTACCTCAATCGAGTCAAGCGGCTTTATGAAACAAACCAAATCCCGAGGAATGCGCACAACGCATTGGCACTAGAGTACTTCGAGAAGGATTGGCAAAAGTTCGAACAGTTTCCAGCAGAAGTAACCAAAGAAGACTTGGATTTCGTTTATACGATGATTGTGCGGCAAGAAGCAATTCAGTTAGGGGAGAGCCTCACGCTGAGGCCGGAGGCGACGGCGAGTGTGGTGCGCGCGTACATCGAGCATGGAATGCACACGCTGCCAGGGAACGTGAAGCTCTA
>Ga0187783_10001461_pt1 | contig 17415 bp, 14 predicted proteins | sample 1015_SJ02_MP02_2_FD_132471 | JGI IMG/M metagenome (GOLD analysis project Ga0187783, IMG submission 132471) | Tropical peat soil microbial communities from peatlands in Department of Meta, Colombia - 1015_SJ02_MP02_20_MG | ecosystem: Environmental > Terrestrial > Soil > Wetlands > Peat | place...
CCAATGGATGCGCTGCGGAAGGAAACTCACCAGCCAGACGACAGACGCCAAGAAGTCCCGCGCCGCAAGCATCCACATTTTCTCTCTGACGAGGTTGTCTTTCATGCCTCGCAGGCCTGTACGCAGTGCCATTTCGCCACGCAGGAGAACGTAACCGGCCGCGAATGCAAATTTACCGAGCCAGGATTGCGTCAGAAAAAGGCCGGCCAGAAACCAGACCAGAGTCTGCGTGAAAACGAGGCCCAGGTGTCCCCACGGCCGCGAATAGCGGATGCTCAAATTCCAACGAAGCTGATGACGGAACGCCTGTTGAAACGATTCGTGCGGGTAAACAATGTCCACAGGAAAGCGGCTAAGCTCGACTCGGTAGCCACGCGAGGCCAGGCGGCTCCCGAGTTCGTAATCGTCACAGAAATAATCCACCAGCGACTCGAACCCACCGATTTCCGCCAGATGCGTTTTCTTGGTCGCCATCACCGCGCCGAGCATGAACCCGAGCTTTCCGCCGCCCAGCATCCACGCAACGAGCACTCCCGGCGCGAAATCCGTGCTGTTGGTGAGCGCTTCCCAGGTTGTGGGAAATGAACCGTCGGTGAGGCCACGGTACAGACACGTCACGCCAGCCACAGCCCGATCCCGCAGGGGCGCGACGACGGCGTTGAGAAAGCCTGCACCCACGCGAACATCGCTGTCGGCGACGATGAGGATTTCGTGGCGCGCTTCCCGAGCCATGCGGCAAAGCTTATTGACTTTGTCGCTTGCACCCAGCGGCTCGGCCCCGATCAACAATCGGATGGATCGCTCAGGAAAATCGCGGATCAATTGCTCAATCACGGGGACCGCCGGCTCGGCTTCATCGCTCACGCAGAACAGAATCTCGAACTCCGCGTAGTCCTGGCGGCAGAAGCTTGCGTAGTTTTCGTAGGTCTCGCGGTCGAGGCCACGAATCGGTTTGAGGATGCTGACAGGCGGCATAGGGGTAGGCGCCGCTAGGCCGGAAGAATCGAGGGAGGAATCCGCACGTGGAAAGAATCGGTTGGCCGCCACGATGGCAATCAGACAGTAGGCAGCTGACGCAAACGCCAGCAGATAGATCGTGGCCTGAAGCAGCGCCCAACCCGTCATGCCCTCGCCCACTTATCCCTTGCCGAGCGCCACGAGGATGACACCGACGCATACCAAAAGAACGCCAACCCATCGCTGCCGTGTCACGCGCTCACCCAAAAACAGCCGCCCACCGAGCGTTCCGACCGCGTAGCTGAGGGCCGTCGCCGGAAAAACAAAGCTGACCTTGGCGATCGACAACATCCCAAGCAGCGCGAAAAAGCCCGCCGCCATCATGCTGATGCCGATCCAAAACGAGGGAAGTTTCATGGCCCGGCCGAGGGAACGAGCAACCGAGCGGGGTCGGAAATCGGTGACTTCGCCAACGGTCTTCATCGTGTGCGACATGCACATTTCGCCGCACGTTCCCGGAATAATGATCAAGAAATACAGCACAGCCGCCGTCAGCACAATCACGGCTCCGTGGTCCGCGGATGGGTATGACCGACCACGAACACGCCGAGACAGATCATGGCCACCCCTACCCAGCGCAGGGGTCGGACCGTCTCGTGCAAGACAAAGCGTGCCAGTAGAGCGACCATCAGGGTGGAAATCGAAGATGCCGGCAAAACATAGCTGTAATCGGCCCAAGAAAGCACCAACAGGTAGGCAATAAAGAAACCTAGCAAGAGACTGATGCCGATCCAGACGGTCTCGGAGGTGAAGGTGCGAAAAAAGAAATCGAAGAAACCGGCAGGCGCCCAATCCGGCATCGGGCCGATCTGCTTCATGCCTTTGCCAAGGAACATGTCTCCAAGCGGGGCCACGGAGACCATAACCACGATCAGGATGGCCGTTTTGAGATGGAGGGTTGGCGCCGGCGTCATGCGCCTTGCGACTCGCCGATCCCGCTCGGCGTCTCGAGGGGAGCGATCGGCGGCACACTCACCAAAGCCTTCTTCTCCACTCCCCTCTTAGACCGCGCTACCCTGATGCGGTCCGCGCGCAGTCTCAGGAATTCCACGGCTTCCGAGTAGAGGCGTTTTCGTTCCTGCGAATCCCAAAGGGCATCGCGCACGATGCGCCAGGCCACCCTGGGGCGGAAATAATAGCTATCGTAAAAGCGGTTGACGGCAGCGACCATGTATTCCTTCGAGAGGCCAGGATAGACAAGGTGAGGAAGTTGATGGCCGCCGCTATCGGTAATCGCTTCACCGGCCAGAAAACCTTCCCGTGTGCCCTGGGCGTAGAGTTCGGTCCCTGGATAGGCGTGGGCTATCGAAACCTGGATCGTTTCGCAGTCCAGTTCCTTGGCGAACTGGATCGTCCTTCCAATCGATTCTTTCGTCTCTCCCGGGAGACCGATAATAAAGTCCCCATGAACGTGGATACCGACCTTCTTGCAGTTCTTGACGAAATTGAGGCCCATCTCGAGGGTTTGGCCCTTCTTGATGTTTTTCAGAATTTGCGCGTCGCCCGATTCGAAGCCGACGATCATCAGCCGGCAGCCCGCCTCCGCCATGGCCTTGAGTGTGTCGTAATCACCGTGAACGCGCGCTGTACACGACCAGCGGAAGCCCACGGGCTTAATTTCCTTACACAGCGCCAGGACGCGATCCTTGCGAATGTTGAACGTGTCGTCGTCGAAGAAAAATTCCTTCGCCTGCGGGAACCTTTGGTGCGCCTCCCGGAATTCGCGCGCGACGCTTTCCACCGAACGGGTACGCCAGGCGTGACCGGAAAGTGTCTGTGGCCATAAACAGAATGTGCAGAGCGCCGGACACCCGCGCGCTGTGTAAAACGAGACGAACGGGTACAGCAAGAACGGCACGTTGTACTTCTCGATCGTCAAATTATTCTCGTAAACCTCGGTCGCAAACGGCAAGGCGTCAAGCTCCGCCGTCTGGAGCGGCGGCCGCGAGGGGTTGTGCACGACTTGGCCCTCGTGGAGGTAGCTCACGTTGGCAATGGCGGAAAGCGGCTTTCCTTCGGCGAACTCTACCACCGCGTAGTCAAATTCCCCACGCACGACGAAATCGATATCCGGACTGGCCAGCAGCGTCTCGGCAGGCTTGATCTGAACGTGTGGACCGACGAAGGCGATCTTTATGTCCGGTTTCTGCTCCTTCATGCCCCGAGCCATGCGCAGGTCGCTGTGAAAACCGACGGTCGACGTAAACAACACAACAAAGTCGTAGTCTCGGGCGATGCGGACAACTTCGGCCGGACTGACGTGGTGCGGTGGGCCGTCGAGCAGGCGGCTCCCGGGTAACATACCGGCCGGATAGGCGAGCCAAACTGGATACCAATAGGACTCAATTTCGCGCGTAGCCGGCCAGCGCGACCCAGCCCCGCCGTCAAACTTGTCAAAGCTCGGCGGATTTAGCAGCAGTGTTTTCATCACCGACGGCATCTACGGTTTCTCCTCCGTTTCGAGTCCCATCGCAGCCAGCCTCTTATTTTACTGCAAGTCGGAAACGAGCCCTAGCGAAGCTTTTTCCATACATCTTATTGAAAAACCTGGGCCAATTGCCCCGTTGCCTCCAGCAGGCCTAGCTGCGCTTGCTCGCGGGCAAAGTCGGCGTCTAAAAACGCTACCCATTTGTCGCTTTCCTCCAGCCGGGTCTGTTCGATCTCCTGCAGGGTGGCACGGCCCTGGTCGTACTTGGCCTGCTCCAAGGCAAGGTTTTCCTGGGCGAGTTGCAAATCGAGGCGCGCCACTTCCCTGTCGGCATCCAGCTCTCGCAGGTTGCGCGCCTTTTGCTGGACTTCGGTGCGCACCTGCTGCCGCTTGTTATCGGCTGCCTGCTCCGCCTCGTCCAGCTGGCGCTTGGCCAGCCGGACATTTGCGGCCGTTGTTGCCGCAAACAGAGGAATCGTGATCTGCACACCCACGCTTACGTTGTTACGCACGAACGTCTTATAGAACTCGCTGTAGTTATTGAATTTGCTCAGGACCAGATACTGGCCGACCAGGTCCACGGTCGGGAAATAAGCCAGGCGGGCACCGTGAAACAGTTGCTCACGCGCGGCCCGCTCGTTTTCGGCCTCGGCCACGCGGGTGTCGCTTTCTAGGGCCAGGGTCACGATTTGCGCCTGGATCGCCGCCGTTCCCTCCGATAGGGCATCGGTAAAGGCCGGTACCTCGGTTTCGACCTGGATCGATTGAGCATCCGCGATCCCGGTCAGATCGCGTAGTTTTGCCACCAGCGCTTGTTCTCGATCTTCGAGTTTTACGATCCGCTGCTGCACTCGGGCCAACTCCAATTGACTGCGCGTCGCCTCGATGGGAAGTTCCTGATGCGCCGCGATGCGCTCGCGCACAACTTCCAGGATTCGTTCCCCGCTCACCCGCTCTTTTTCCATCAGTGCGAGCGAATGCCGCACCTTGGCGAGTTCGAGATAGGCCGAGGCCGTCTCGATGCGGACGTTATCACGCGTCCGGTCGAGTTCAAGCTTCAGATTTTTGGCTCGGTCCTCGGCCGCGTGCTGACGACTCTTGAGCAGAGGATTAAACAGCGTTTGCCGGTAATCGAGCTCAAAGATGGCTGGCGGCTGCCCGCCCGGCAGCGACGGAAACCCGCTGGTGTATGCCAACCCGGAACCTGTGTATAGATTGGGGAGAAAAACTGCGCGGTCGACGCCAACCTCACCCAACGCCACGTTGTACTGTAACTGGGCGAGCTTTACGTCTCGGCTGTTTTCTAACGCCAGCGTCACGGCTTGACGCAGGGTCAGCGGCGCCGAATCCTGCGCGAACACCGGCGCGACCCGGCACGCTATGCCAACTGCCGCCAGACCCCAGAGGCCCAGAATTTTCGACCGTCTCATTCCAAACAACTCGAGTGAACCGGTTACGGCCTTTGCGCCCGATCCGCGGGAATGGGTATTCAAGCAGAGAGCATACTATAAACGCCCGAACTACCGAGACCCACGATGCAGGATCGCCAACACTGGCCAGAAAGAGGTCAGCGCGACTTCTTCTCCAGTTGTGCCAGGCGTGATTCGGCGTCGGTGAGCTTGGGATCCAGTTGCAGGGCCGCGCGGTATTGTTCGGCCGCTTCTGCGCGCTTACCCTGCGCTTCATACAACCGCCCGAGCCAGTAACGGGCGCTCGCATGCGATGGCCAATCGCTACGCTGCGGCGTGCTCGCGAGATAGGACTTCAGGTCTCGCTCCGCGTCAGCCAGCGTGGTGTTGGAAAGTACCAGGGCCACGCCGCGGTAAAAGGCCAAGCGAGGGTCACTCGGGCTCACGCGTGCGGCCGCCTGAATCGCCGTGGTCATGTCGGCAGGTTTATTTACAGACTGGAAAAATTCGGCAGCTTCCAAGTAAGGGTCAGGTTTCTTCGGATCGCTGGCCAGAACCTGACGAATTTCATTCTCCGCCTCATCGAGCTTCTTCAGCGCCTGACGGTCGTACACGGCGCGCGCCAGATGTCCCTCGATGGGATTGATCGCAGCAATTGCGTTCACCTGCTCCAGTGCCTCATCCTTGTTGCCCCCGACGATCCACGGGGCATCCAGACAGAACTGTTCTAGGTCACGTCGAGCTTCGATGTTCGACGGATCGAGGCTCACGGCCAGCTGAAACTGTTTCTTCACCTTCTTGGCGAGCGAAAAGCTTCTGTCGCGATCCGCCTTGCCTCCGTAGGCTCGCCCCAGCCACTGCTGGTAGAGAGAATTCTTGGGGTCAAGAGAAACCGCCTTTTCCAGTTGTGCAACGGCGCTGTCGTAATCGGAGATTTCATAGTAGCTTCGCCCAAGCCAGTAGTTGGCCTCGGCATTCGACGAACTCGAGGTGGCGACCGGCTGCAATGCGGAAATGGCCGCGGCATAGTTGCCGGCGTTGAAATTTCGCTGGGCGGCCTGAACTGCCGCGGCGACTTGCGCCCCGGACGGTGCCACCATCGCGCCGACGGCCGCGATCAGCGCTACACAGCGCCAACGGCAGATTTGCGTCCGCGATAAGTTCACGGTGCCTCCTCCACCCGCACTTCCATCCCATCTCGTAGCTTCTGGTCTACGGGCTCCGCCACCCGCTCACCGGCGGCGAGCCCCGCTAAGACTTCATATTCCGATGGGTTCGCGACGCCTACCGAGATGTCCCGCCGGTGCACGCGTGTGCCGTCGAAGACCCAAACGAACCTTTGACCCTTCCCTCGTTCGCGCACCGCCGCGCGCGGCAGCACGAGCGCTCCCCGGCGCTGCCGGACTTGAATCTCGACTTGTACATTCGTGTTGGGTAAAAGTTCCATCTGGTCATTGTTGATCGAGCAGAGTACCTCACCCACGCTGCGCGAGCCGCGCGCCACGACCTCCTTCGGCACCTGCTCGGTAAGACCCGTCCACCGTTTCCCGGGTTTGGCATCCCAGGTGATTACCACGGTTTGCGAAGGCTCGAGCACACCGAGTTCCGGCTCGTCCACAAACGCGCGGACTCGCACCCGGCTCAAATCAGCCATCTCGGCAAGCGTGTCCCCCACTTTGACGTAGTTCCCCAACTGTGCGGGTAACGAGTACAACGTTCCGTGGGTGGTCGCCACGACGGTCGCCGAGCGCACTTTCTCCTCGAGCGAATCGACCAGCTCCTCGGCTTGTTTGACGCGCAGGCCTGCAGCCTCGACTCTTTCCGAGGACCTCTGCTCGAGATCCTTCTGTCTGGCCTCGAGTGTCTGGAGGTTGGCGCGAGCCTTGGCGAGAGCGGCACGATTGGCCGCTAGCTCGTCTTCTGTCGCGGCGTGCTTGGCAACGAGATCTTCCAGCGCCTTCTGTGTGCTTTCTAGATTCGTGACCTCGACTTGTTCGGCCTTGAGATCGCCGGCAAGCTGCGCCGTCTGCTCTGGCGACCCGCCGGCACGCGCGTTCCTCAGATCGTTCTCGGCCGAGAGCCGGTCGGCGCGGGCCCGAGCCAGCTGGGAGCGAATGTCTGCCGAATCAAGCGTCAAAATCGTCTCTCCGCTGCGTACCGCCTGGCCCTCGGTCGCCATGACTTTGTCGACAAAGGTTGCAAATTCGGCGTGCGCGATTTGCGGATCAATCGGCTCCACTTTCCCATTGCTCGTGATCGTAACCAGCAGATCCTCTCGCGTGACCTCCACAATCGGCACAGCCGGCACTTTCCCGCGCGTGGTCAGCGCAGCAATGACCAGCGCGGCGATGACAACGACAATGACAGTTGCAGTTTTTATGCGATTTCGCTTTTCGGCCATGCTGGGCCGCATCTCACCGCGCGGCGCGCCCCATGAGGCAAAAATTGTAACAGACCGCTTCCGCGCTTGCCTATGCAAACACTGCCAGTTGCTGCGATCCATCTGCGTCAGGCAGTGCTATCCTCGACCCCGGGGATGCTAACCGTCTTTGTCATAGCGCACGACTGGACCCTTCGCGCCGGCGTTCGCGCCGAACTTCGTGAGCAAGGCATTGACGCGCTCGGTATGGACTCTGTAGACCAAGCCGGGCAGGCGATCGCGACGGGGCAGATACCTGCCGCCCTGGTGATGGAGGCGATCCCTGAAATCACGGGCCAGCCTGCGGCCCAACGTCTGGTCGAACGCGTCCCCACGATTCTGATTGCCTCACGAACCGAAACGGCACCGCTGCCCGTCGCCGCTGTGCTCTATCGGCCCGTTCGCATTGGCGAAATCGTTGGGCGCGTTAAAGAACTGGTCCGGCCAGGCTATGCCGTGTAGTTCAAGCGGTCGCGAGCGCGCCGGCCGAGAATGCAGTCGCCCGCCTCGACGCCCCTGCGTATAATCTCGGGTTTCACACCACCAAGGGAGCCACGTGTATAAGACGGTCGATGACCGGGTAGGGAGGGCGCTCACCCGCCACATCCGCGAGCGCTATAAGACCGACGTGCCCGTCGTTACCGAGCGCCCTCCCAAGTTGGCCATGGGAGAGATCGCCTCGCCCGTCTGCTTTGAGCTGGCCAAGCGCCTGAAGAGGCCGCCGCGCACTCTTGCACAGGAAATTGCGAATTCACTGCCCCCCATCGAAGGCGTAGCTCGCGTGGAAGTGGCCGGCGGCGGGTATCTCAACGCGTTTATTGATCGGCCCGCGTTTTTTCGCGGCGCTCTGGGAGAAACCGAGCACCCTGCGATCGTCAAGCCAAAACCCGATCGAGGCAAGGTCGTCGTCGAGCATACCAGCATCAATCCCAACAAAGCTGCTCACATTGGCCATCTGCGCAATGCTGTCCTGGGTGACACCTTCGCTCGGCTGCTGCGCTCGACCGGCTGCCGCGTCGAAGTCGAGAACTATATTGACAATACGGGCGTGCAGGTCGCCGATGTCGTTTTGGGATTTCTTCAAGTCGAACCCAGAACGCTTGGCGAAGTGCACGCCCTGGCCGACCAGCCAAAATTCGATTACCTCTGCTGGGACCTGTATGCCTTGGTAACCCAGTGGCTCGCCGAAGATCGGTCCCGGTTGGAACTGCGCGCGCGCACCCTCCAGGAAATCGAACAGGGCCACGGAGAAGCTGCCCAGATGGCCGAGGTCGTGTCGACCGCGATCGTGCGCTGCCATCTCAGAACGCTCGATCGTCTCGGCATCATCTACGACCTCCTTTCGCGTGAGAGTGAAATTCTCCACATGAAGTTTTGGGATGCCGCGTTTGAAATGTTGAAACAACAGAGCGCGATTGAGTACTCCCAAACCGGGAAAACGGCCGGCTGCTGGGTGATGCAGCTCGCCAAGGAGGACGAATTCTCCGAGGACGAGGAAGCACCCGCTCCTTCAACCGAGGCCGAGGAAGAACCTGTGGAATGGACCGAAGCGAAGATCATCGTCCGCTCCAACGGCACCGTCACCTATGTGGGAAAGGATATCGCCTATCATCTCTGGAAATTCGGACTCCTCGGACGCGATTTTCACTACCGTCGGTTCGAGGCCTCGACGCGCGAGCCTGGGCCATGGGTCACGACAAGTGAATCCGGCGATCCGGGTGCGCCGTCGTTCGGGCATGCGCACCAGGTGTATAACGTGATCGATGCCCGCCAGGCCTATCCGCAACAGGTTGTGGCGGCGGGTCTGAGAGCACTTGGCTACACCAGTCAAGCCGAAAGACTCAAGCATTTCTCCTACAGCGTCGTAGCGCTCACCCCGCGCTGCGCTGAGGAGCTAGGCTATGAAATCCCCCCCGAGGACGCTCAGAAACCGTATGTCGAAGTCAGCGGCCGCAAGGGTCAGGGCGTCAAGGCCGATGACTTGATCGACCGGCTGGAAATGGCCGCCCAAGCGGAGATCGAAGCGCGACACCCAGAGCTCATCGGCACGGCGGAATACCACGAGATGGTTCATTCGATTGCGATGGGTGCGCTTCGCTATTTCCTATTGCGCTTTACGCGCTCGACCGTGATCGCGTTCGATTTCAAAGACGCGCTCAGTTTCGAGGGCGAAACGGGGCCCTACGTGCAATACGCTGTCGTTCGCATCAACGGGATCGTGCGCAAGGGAAGTGAGCGGCTGGGCGCACAGGATTGGGCGAATCGAGTGAAGATCGAAAGCGGCATGATCGACGCCGGAAAATTCTTCTCCGACAATACCAACGACGACTTGTGGGAACTGATTTTGCTAGCGGGCTCGCTCGATAAGCGGGTCGATCAAGCCATCAGCGCGCAGGAACCAGCCTTCATTGCGCGCTACGGCTTCGAGCTGGCACAAGCATTCAACGTCTTTTACCATAAACACCACATTCTCTCGGAAGAAGACGCCGAAAAACGCGCGTTCCTGCTGCGGCTCTCCCAGCTCGTGCGGGATCAGCTCGTCCAAACTCTTCACCTGCTCGGGATCCGAGCACCGGAAAGAATGTAAGGATTACATCTTCAAAGCGAAATCAACGACGGAGCGCAGGGCGACTCCCGTCGGGCCCTTGGCAAGCCACGGACGCGCTTCGTCGATCCAGCACGTCGATGCAATGTCGAGATGAACCCAGGGTGTATCGTCTACGAATTCCTTGATGAACCACGCGCCCGTACTGGCGCCGCCGCCTTTGCCGCTGCCGGTGTTGCGAATGTCGGCGATGGTGCTCTTGATCATTTCTTCGTACTCGTCGTCGATCGGCATGGGCCACATCTTTTCGCCGGCGGCCTTGGCGCTTTCAAGAAATCGATCGAGATATTCGCGCGGTGCGCCGAACGCTCCCACATGCACATTGGCGAGTGCGACTTCGATCGCTCCGGTCAGCGTGGCGGCGTCGATCAGATGCGTGCAGCCGAGTTTGCGCGCATAAAACACAGCGTCGGCAAGAATCAGCCGGCCTTCCGCGTCGGTGTTGATGACTTCGATCGTTTTCCCCGACATCGCCACCACCACGTCGCCCGGCTTTTGCGCGCGCCCACCGGGCATATTCTCCGTCGCCGGAATGACGCAGATCACCGAAATCGACGGCTTGAGTGCCGCGAGCGCGCGCATCGCGCCCAGCATCGTCGCGCCGCCGCCCATGTCGTACTTCATCTTCTCCATGTTGTTCGCTGGCTTGATCGAGATGCCGCCGGTGTCGAACGTGACGGCCTTGCCCACCAGTCCGAGAACCGGAGCGCCAGGTCGCGGCTCGGCCGGCGTGTAACGCACCACGATGACGCGCGGCGGCTCGATGCTTCCTTGCGCGACGCCGATCAGTGCGCCCATTTTCAGCTCCGCGATTTTTCGCTCGTCGAGAATCTCAATCCCCAACCCCGCTTCCTTCGCCATCGCTTCGGCGCGGGCCGCAAGCATCCGCGGAGTGAGCTTGTTTGACGGCTCGTTGATCAACTCTCGCGCGAAATTCATCGATTCCCCGATGACGCGGCCATGATCGACCGCATCCGCCACCCCGGGGCCGGCTTCCAGGCCCACCAGGAGGGCCGTTTCGATCGCGCGGTTTTTCTTTTCGCTGCGGTACTTGTCGGATTCAAAATCTCCGGCGATCAATCCTTCCACAATCGCCTCGGCCGCCCGTGGTCCTTGCTCGCCTTCCCGCACAAGAAATGCTAATTTTTTCACCCCGCGCGGTTTCAGAAACCGCAGGGCTGTCCCCGCGATCTTCCGGAGGTCGCTCAACGGGGCGAATTTGTCCGGTTTGCCGGCGCCGACCACCAGCAGCCGCTCCGCCCGCAGCCCCCCGGGAAAATGGAGAAGAACGGTTTCCAACGGCTTGGCTGTCAACTCACCGGCCGAGGCGAGCGCGCTAAGGCGGCCGTCCGTCGCGCGATCGATTTCACCAAGAATTCCGTCGAATTTGTGCTCCTGGTCGAAAACATACGTAACCAAGGCGTCGGCCTGGACCGAAGCGTACGGCTGGTTCTCGATCTGAATCTCCATTCTTCCTGTTCCTTTCATCGCCGGCGAGAGCGGTACATCGCCTCCTCGGCTTCGCGTTTGGCTTCCTTTCGTCGCTCGTCTTCGCGTCGGTCGTGAAACTTCTTGCCCCTGGCGACCGCGAGTTCGCACTTGGCCTTGCCGTCTCGGAAATAAATCTTTAGGGGGACCAGCGTCATGCCCTTCTGTTGGATCTGCGCGCCGAGCTTGTCCAGTTCCCGCCGATTCAGGAGCAGCTTGCGTCGCCGAAGCGGGTCGTGGTTGCGAGGGCCTCCCGGCTGGTATTCAGGAATATGGCAGTTCACCAGCCAAGCCTCGCCGTCGCGAACCTCCGCGTAGCCCTCGCGAAGACTCCCCTTGCCCTCGCGAAGGCTTTTCACTTCGGTGCCCACCAGCACCAAGCCCGCCTCGAGCTTGTCGTGCAGGTCGTAGTGGTACGAGGCAGCCCGGTTTTGGGCCACCATCTTGACACCTTCCCACTGCTTCTTCCTCATCGCCGGTTTCACAGTGCCTTTTATGATAGCTGCCGCGATCGGCCGGTCGCAAGCAACCGAATCGAGACGGTTTCGGTCCCCTCGCCTGAGAACGTTCATCTGGCTGTAACCGATTGCGGCCAAGGTAGGTTAATCGAAAGTACCCGGCAACGGCTGCTTTCCTTGCTGCATCCTAGCTCGAGTGCTAGACTCCGAAGGAAACGGGTAAGATCGCGGAGGACTGTCGTGCGCCGCCTCGTCTCGGTATCCGCGCTCGGTTTCGCAGCCGTGTTCTTGATCGGCTGCCCGAAAGCAGCCAACCAAGATTACAACGCCGGCCGCAAGGCTGAAGCCGTGCAGGACTACGACACCGCCCTGGTGGATTATGAGCGGGCTCTGCGGGACCAACCTACCAACGCGGAATACAAGCTTCGGGTCGTCCAGATGCGCTTGCAGGCTGGCCAGTTTCACACCGAGCTGGGCGAAAAGGCCTTCAGCAAGGGAGACCTTCAGCTCGCGTTATCAGAGTTTCAAAAAGCGCAAGCGATCGATCCTTCCAATCAGGCGGCCCAACAAGGAGCCAAGCGGACCATTCAGGCGCTCGCGGCCAGGGCGGCCGCGGCAGCCCCCCATCCTACAAACACCAACGCAGGAGCCGAGGGCCTTCTGGCTACCCCGCCAGAGCTCAAGCCCATCTCCAACGAGCCGATCAATCTGAAGATGACCAATGACTCGCGCGTGGTTTTTGAAACGATTGCGAAGCTTGCTGGATTGAGCGTGATTTTTGATCCGGACTTTACATCGCGCCGCATACCGGTGGAGTTGCCGAACGTGACCCTGGAACAGGCGCTTGACGACGTGGCGCTGGAAAGCAAGGCCTTTTGGAAGCCACTGAGCAGCAGTGTGATTTTCGTGGCGCCCGACAACCCCCAAAAGCGGAGAGATGTGGAAGACGAAGAGGTCGAGACGTTCTATCTGTCTAATACCGTTACGCCGCAAGAAATCACCGAAATCGTTACCGGCCTTCGTCAGCTTCTCGACCTGCGCCGTCTCACACAGGTGAACGCGCAGAACGCGATTGTGATCCGCGACACGCCGGATAAGCTCGCGCTGGCGTCGAAGATCATTAGCGACATCGATAAGGCCAGGCCGGAAGTGCTCGTCCATGTGCAAGTGCTGGCGGCCAGCGTAGACAGACTGCGTAACCTGGGCATCCTTCCCGGGCAGACCGTAACCATCCAGTTCACGCCCGAATGTGCGCTCCAGCCCACCAGCAGCGGGTGCACGACCACCCCGACCACCTCCACCTCTACGTCAACCACACCCCCGGCGGTTACTTTAAATAACATCAAGAATCTCTCCGGCGCTGACTGGAGTGTCACCCTGCCCGGCGCCGTCGCTACGGCGATTATGACCGACACCAAAACCAAGCTCATTCAGGATCCAGAGATACGCGTATCGGACGGCGAGAAGGCTACCCTGACGGTCGGCGAAAAAGTTCCCATCGCCACGGGCAGTTTTCAGGCGGGCGTTGGAGTGGGAGTCGGCGGCGGAGCCGGCGTGGTCAACCCTCTTGTGAACACGCAATTTCAGTACCTCGACGTAGGCGTAAAGGTGGACGTAACGCCCCGGATCCACCCCGACGGCGACGTGAGCATGAAGCTCAGTGTAGAAATATCGGCTCTCAATGGATCGAGCAACATTGGCGGAATCAACCAGCCCATCATCAGCACCCGCAAAGTAGAGCACGACATACGTTTAAAGGACGGCGAAGCCAGCGTGCTCGGCGGGTTGATGGAAACACTGGATACGCGAAATGCCAACGGCTGGCCGGGCTTAGGGGAAGTGCCGGGTCTTAAGTATCTGTTTTCCGATCAGAGCCATGAACTCGAGGAAGATGAAGTTCTGATCGTGCTGACGCCGCATATCGTCCGGCTGCCATCGATCACTGCGGAGAACTTGCGTACGCTGGCCGCAGGCACAGACACCAACGCACGGGTCTACCATGATGGCGAGCAAGGGTCTGGCGCACCCGCCATCCCTGGGCCGACGACCGGGCAACCGGTCCCACCGACGACCGGAATGAGCGCGCAACTAAGCGCGGCGACGACCGCTCAGCTGCACTTCGATCCAGCCAAGGTGATCTTGAAGCCCGGAGATTCCACAACGCTCGGTCTCGCGGTGACCAACGTGAAAGACCTTTTCTCGATTCCCCTGCTGATTCACTACGATCCGGCCGTCATCCAGGTGGACGACGTGCGAGACGGCGGTTTTCTATCCGGCGGCGATCAGGGAATTGCCATCGTACACAGCATCGACCAGGCGCATGGTCAGGTGATCATCTCCGCGACACGCAAACCCAATACCCCGGGTGTGAACGGCTCCGGAACACTGCTGGGCATCGTGATCCGTGGCCTTGCGCCAGGTGCCTCGACCCTCCAAGTACTTCAGGTCAATGCCCGTGACTCGCAGCAGCGCACGGTTCCCATGGTGTCGAGCGAGGCCGCGATTCAGGTGCAGTGAGAAGACGATGTATCGAAGCCTCACAGCTCTGCCGTTTTGTGCCCGACGATTCCCCGGCAGCCGGCGCGCGGCCACGCGAGGGATGACACTGTTAGAACTGGTCATCGCCTGTTCGGTGTTGCTGGTGCTCGCCTCGGTGGCACTGCCACTTGCGCGGGTTACCGTGATTCGCGGAAAAGAACAGAAACTGCGCTACGATCTTCGTCAGATACGTAACGCCATCGACCGCTATAAGGACGACGCGGACAAGGGTTTGATCCAAGTGCAAGCCGGCACGGAGGGCTATCCCCCGGACCTGGAAACGCTCTACCGCGGAGTCCAGCTAAGCAGCGCGCAGGATCGGCACGTTCGCTATCTTAGGGAGATTCCGAAGGATCCGATTACGGGCAGCAAAGATTGGGGCCTGCGATCGGTGCAGGATGACCCGGATTCCACGGCGTGGGGGGGCCAGGACGTTTTCGACGTCTACAGCCTGGCGCCCGGTACAGGTCTCGACGGAACAAAATATTCGGAATGGTAGTTCGCGATCGGCCCAATCGATGCGAGCAAGCGCACAAAAACTCGGCTTTACCCTGCTCGAACTGATGACCGTTATGGCCATCCTTCTTATTTTGATCGCGCTCGGAGCGGCGCGCTACGAGCAGACGATTATTCGCGCGCGCGAAGCGGCGCTCAAGCAGGACCTCGACGAAATGAACAACGCTATCCAGGAGTACACCACTGACAAGCAGGCGGCACCCACTTCGCTCGAAGATCTGGTGCAGGCGCGCCCTCCCTACCTTGGCCGGATCCCCAACGATCCCATAACTGGACACAACGATTGGGTGCCGGAAACTTGCGACATGCTGGATAGCTCCGACCAGCTGTCGACCGGAATCTGTAGCGTGCATTCAGCCTCCGACAATATTTCCCCGGTTACGAACACGCCCTATAGCTCGTGGTAAGCCGCTGGGATCTGGCCCAAATTTTCTGTAGCCTGTAGCTCCGGTCCCCGGCTTTCCCTCTTGTGTGAGTCGGCTCCAAGTGTTAGTTACTGGCGTTAGGGCGTGTTTAGGAACCGGCTCTTGATCCGCCGCGATCGGAACGTGCCTCGTGCCTAGCTATATCGGAGCGATCGATCAAGGAACGACGAGCACGCGCTTTATCGTGTTCGACCAGAGCGCCAACGTTGTCTCGATGGCCCAGAAGGAACACCGGCAGATCTACCCGCGCCCGGGATGGGTTGAGCACGACCCGGAAGAGATTTGGAGAGCGACCCAACAGGTCATCACCGAAGCGATGCATCAGAGAGGTCTTCGACCGAGTGATCTTGCCGCCATCGGCATCACCAACCAACGAGAGACCACCATTGTTTGGAACCGAAAAACGGGCCAGCCTGTTTGTAACGCGATTGTGTGGCAGGACACCCGGGTCGACGATGCAGTTGCCCAGTTCTCCCAGGACGGCGGTCAGGACCGTTTCCGCGATAAGACTGGCCTTCCGCTTGCCACCTATTTCAGCAGTCTGAAAATTCGTTGGATTCTGAACAACGTGCCCGGGGTGAGAAGGCAGGTGGAGGCCGGAGAAACGGTTTTCGGAAATGTCGACACGTTTCTTGCCTGGCGACTGAGCGGCGGGCCGAGAGGCGGCGTCCATCTCACCGACGTCACCAATGCCAGCCGCACCCAGTTGATGAACCTTAAGACCCTCGCTTGGGATCGGGAGATTCTTGCTTGCTACGAAATCCCCGAAATCATGCTGCCGCGGATCTGTTCCAGCAGCGAGTTCTATGGCTCGGCCCAGTTGGAACCCGTCAAGGGCGTTCCCCTTGCTGGGATTCTGGGAGACCAACAGGCAGCGCTGGTCGGACAGACGTGCCTGCAGGTTGGTGAAGCCAAGAACACCTATGGAACGGGTTGCTTCCTGCTGATGAACACGGGTGGAGAAATGGTTCCATCCAAGCACGGGCTGATTACAACGGTTGGCTACCGAATCGGCGAGAAACCGGCACAGTACGCACTGGAAGGCAGCGTGGCCATTGCAGGAGCGCTCGTACAGTGGCTGCGCGATAACCTGGGAATCATCGAGAAAAGCGCCGATATTGAGGCACTGGCGCGCACGGTCGAAGACAATGGCGGGGTCTATTTCGTTCCTGCCTTTTCCGGGCTCTACGCCCCCTATTGGAAGGCGACGGCTCGCGGCGTCATCGCAGGACTGACACGCTATGCGAATAGGGCCCACCTGGCTCGGGCCGTTCTAGAAGCCACGGCCTATCAGACTCGCGAAGTCGTCGAAGCGATGGAACGTGACTCCGGTGTCTCTCTAAAAAATCTACGCTGCGACGGCGGGATGGTGAAAAACGATCTCCTCATGCAGTTCCAGGCGGACATGTTGAATCGTCCGATTCTGCGCTCGCGAATGACCGAGACCTCGGCGCTGGGTGCGTGCTTTGCGGCCGGGTTGGCGGTTGGCTTTTTTCGTGAAATCGACGAGTTGCGAAATCTGTGGGCCGTGGAACGCTGCTGGCAGCCACGCATGGAGGAAGAAAAACGTGAAGAAATGTATCGTCTATGGAAGAAGGCTGTGAGACGTTCGTTCGACTGGGCAGGGGAACACGGTTCGCTCGGGTGATGAAAGCGGCGAGCGCTGCCAGCATTCTAAAAGAAGCTGGACACAAGACAATCTGTTGACTTGACGCTAGTCGCTAACATGTGATAGCTACAAACACAAATACGGGCGGGCCCGCAAATTCATCGGGGCGGGGGGAGAAAACAATGGGTTGTCCGTCTTGTGCACCTTGCGGGTTTCCCCTGAGTGTTTTCCGTTTGGTTTTCCTTGCTGTCCCTATCTGGCTAGTGTGCCTGGTCCTCGCAGGCCCGGCCGCCCGCGCACAGGGCGTGGGCAACTCAGGCACTATCTACGGTACGCTGGTCGATCCGTCCGGCGCCGTCATTCCCCAGGCATCCATCGTTGCCATCGAAACGGCCAGGGGAACACAGTACATGACCACTGCCGACGATAAAGGCCAGTATCGTCTGACTGGACTATTGCCTGCGGTTTACGAAGTGACCGCGGAGATCGCCGGTTTCCAAACA
>Ga0187783_10001462_pt1 | contig 17412 bp, 16 predicted proteins | sample 1015_SJ02_MP02_2_FD_132471 | JGI IMG/M metagenome (GOLD analysis project Ga0187783, IMG submission 132471) | Tropical peat soil microbial communities from peatlands in Department of Meta, Colombia - 1015_SJ02_MP02_20_MG | ecosystem: Environmental > Terrestrial > Soil > Wetlands > Peat | place...
CCATGTCGGAAGTCGGGCAGCCAAATTTGCTGCGATGCGATAGGCCACTTTCAGCACGCCAGTTTTACCCGCTACGATGTCCTGCCCTGAGCCTTGGGGAAGGATTCCAATTGTCTTCGTAAGTGGTATTGATCCGGTCACATCCGGCCTGGTCATGAACCTGAATCGACCGGGCGGCAATGCAACCGGGATGTACATCCTTCAGCAGGTGCTGGAGGGAAAGCGACTGGGGCTCCTCCACGAGCTGGTTCCGGCTGCCGCGTTGATCACGGTGTTGCTCAATCCAACCAATGCGAATTTTCAAACTCAGTTGAGGGGTGTTCAGGATGCCGCTCGCGCCCTCGGGCAACAAGTGAGCATCCTGAGCGCGAGTACCGAACGCGACATCGACGTGGCGTTCGCAACGGTGACTCAATCAGGCGCCGGAGCGCTGCTGGTTGGCTCCGACCCGTTCTTTAACAACGAGCGCGATCAGGTCATTGCGCTGGCAGCGCGCCATGCCATTCCGGCGATTTATGAAGGACGCGAGTTTGCTATGGCTGGCGGTCTGGCGAGCTACGGCACGAGCCTCGCCGATGCCTATCGTCAGGCCGGCATCTACGCCGGCCGGATTCTCAGGGGCGAGAAGCCTGCCGATCTGCCCGTTGTGCAGCCAACCAAGTTCGAGTTCGTGATCAACCTGAAGACTGCGAAGGCGCTTGGGCTCGACGTGCCGCCCGCGCTATCGGCCAGCGCCGACGAGATCGTCGAATGAGACCGTTCGATCCATGTGCGGATTTGGGTCGTTACGTACGAGGCCTGATTTCAGGAACTTGAAGCAAGCGCTTAATTCGCCTTCTCATAAGGGTATATCAACTTGCCCGACTCGTATTCGGTAGGCGCTACCACCACCTGGGTCGAGATGTCCTTGAACTGGGCGAGGTCATTGGTCTTGACGTTCCGGAATTGAACTTGCAGGACGCGCGACTGCGCCAATTCACCGTTGCTACCGAATCTCACGTCGCCGAGCACGGTTTTGAACGTGTTGGCCCGGATATAATCGCCGAGCCTGGCGTCATCGAGGCTCTCGGTTGCTACGATCGCTTGCTGGAGGACCTGGAGCTGAGCATAGCTCCACGGCGCCATGTAATAGCCGAGCGCATCTACGCCTTCCGCCGCCGCGCGCAGTTGGTATTTCTCCATCAGCTCGTCGACCCCTGCCAACTGCATCTTCGGAACCGGCAGCCAGAGGTCGAAATTGGTCCAGCCGTTGAGCAGGGGACCGAGCCGCGCCTTGATCGCCGTGCTCTGCAGGCCGACCATAGCACCACCGATCATTTTCGGCTTGAACCCTACCTCGTTGACCGCCCGCACCATGCCGACCGAGTCGGGCGGATAGGAGCAGACGATGACGAGGTCCGGACTCGTCTCCGCAATCGCCCGCACCACCGGCACGAGGTCGGTGGTTGTCGATGGATATCTGCGGTCATAGACGACGGTGAGGCCGGCTATCTTGACATTTTCGCGCGCGCCTTCGGAGACATTCACGGCGAACTCCGCGTCGGCTGCCACGATCGCGACCGTCTGTGGCTTCGGATTCTGCCGCGCCGCCAGGTCGACGAAGCCTTTGGTGTACGAATGCTTCGGCTCGGGTCCGTTCGGAGCCATGCTGAAGTAGTTCGGATAATTGAATGTGCTGTTCACCGCGGTCCCGAGCAGGCCGATGATGACCTTCTTTCGTTGCATGGCGATTGGCATCGCCGGCGCCTGCAGGTTGGTGCCGTAGGGGCCGATGATTAGGTCGACCTTGTCGACGTCGAGCAGCTTGGCATAGATGCCGGGCACGGTCGCGGGATTGGTCTGATCATCGTCATAGATGAGCTTCACAGGATGGCCAAGCAGCCCACCTTTGGCATTGGCATCCTCCTCCCATATCTTCTGGGCGAGCAGGGCGCCTGCCGTTGGGGGCGAGCCCTCCCGTCAGCGACATGCTGTAGCCAATCTTGATGGGTTCGCCCGTCTGCGCCGCCGCAGAGGCGGGGAACAAAGCACCGGCGAAAAGAGCCGAGAGGGCGAAGAGAGCGCCGGATACTGCGCCAGACAATCGCTGGATTTTCACCCCGAGTAACATATGCGATCTAACCAGTCCGACCGAGACGCATCACGGCTGCAGTGATGGTCAAGATAAATCGATTTCGGGACCGTTTGACAACAGGGCGCCGTTAGCTCGACCATTCTCGTTGTGGTCAAGATATTGCAAGTGCCAACCCCGCCGATCGCCCGTTTAGCAGTCAACCAAGCTTGACCCGATGATCAACATAAAGACTGCCAACGCGCTGCCTGCCTGCGCCGAGGAGGTGATCGAATAGGGACTGACGACTTCCGTTATAGGGGGCTTAACGGAAGTGCTTGATCCGGGCTCAAAATGCAGCGATTGACCCATAGGCGACATCGACGGCTTAAAAATGCTGCCGTGCAAGGTGACGCCTGCCCCCATTTCACTGGTCGAAAATCCTTGCTGTAATTGCATCATTATAAGCCACACTCGGCGCAGCGGAGTCTTGGAGAGACAAGTGCGGCGACGCGATTTCATCAAATCAATTGCGGCCTCTGCGGCGCCATGGCCGCTCGTTGCGCGTGCGCAGCAGGCTGCCAAAGTGCCGCGGGTTGGTTTCCTGTCTCCCGCTGCCAGCGAGACCGGAGGGACGGTGACTGCCTTTCGCAAAGGAATTCGTGATCTCGGTTATCTCGAGGGACAGACGATTGTGATCGATTTCTGTCTGTCGAAAGGGATTACAGATGCGCTACCGGCGCTCGCCGAAGAGTTGGTGCGCATCCCTGTCGATGTGATCGTAACAGATGGGACGAGCGCGGCGCTGGCTGCATTTGCCGCTACGCGGACCATCCCTATCGTGATGGGAACAACGGGCGGCGATCCCGTTGCCCTCGGGCTGGCAAAGAGCCTGTCGCGGCCGGGCGGCAACGTGACTGGCACTCAATTTTTCGCCGGTCTGAGCGAAAAGCGGATGCAATTGCTCAAGCAAGCATTCCCCCGCGCCCAACGTGTCGCCGTTTTGGCAAATCCAAAGGATGCGATTTCCATCTCCGAAATGCCCAAGGCCGAGATGGCGGCTGCCCGGATAGGTGTGCACCTTCTTCCGCTCGCCGCGAGCACGCCCGAGGAATTGCGCGCGCTCGCCCAGGCCTCGCTATCAGATGCCGAGGGGTTCCTGGTTTTGCCCGGCGCAATGTTCTACAACAACCGAGCGATAATCATCGGCATTGCAGCGACGGCTCGCGTGCCCGCCATTTACCCGGAGCGGGAATACGCCGATGATGGAGGGCTCATTGCCTATGGGCCCAATGTAGCTGAGCATTTCCGCACAGCTGCCGGTTACGTCGATCGCATTCTCCGCGGCGCTAACCCCGGCGATCTTCCGATCGACGTATCGTCGAAATTTGATTTCGTTATCAATCTCCGTACTGCCCTTGCGCTCCAGCTTGCTCTCCCTCCCGATTTTGTCTCCGCCGCCAACGAGGTGATCGAATAGGCAGGCTGATGTCCGTTGACAGGGGTGAAGCGGAAGTCGCGGTTTAACCGGGCGATTTCTCAGTTTGACCCATAGCCGACATCGGCACTTCAAATTTGTTGTGATGCACAACGCAGGCTGTGACGCACAGAATCTCCTGACACTGCCGCCGGACTTGGTTCGTAGTGACAGCATCACTCATGGATCGCCGACCTGAAAGTCCCCCTCTTGCGCAGGCGCTATTGGCGTGAAGAGTGCACGGTCTGGCTTAAGATCGAGCAGCGGCGTTTCGTCCACGCAGTCGAGACCGCGGACGAAAACGGAGGCGCCCTCAATTCCGACCAGGACGGCGATGCACGTACCGATCGGATTCGGCCGAACCGGAGAGCGCAGCGAGAACGTACCACGAGTTGATCCGTTGTTCGCCGGACTCTGGAGAATCAAATCTCGGCGCGAGAGATGCAGCCAGTAGAGCACCTCAATGCGCGAATAGGCCTCCAGACCCTCCAGCGCCGGCACCCACGGCTCGAAAACCTCTATGCGGCACAGCGGCCCATCCTGCCGCCCCTGTCGCGGGGTGACGAGGCGCGATGTCCAAGGGGTGCGGATTCGACCGATGAACACAAGGCCAGCATCGGTCCTAGTGGGCACATCAACGGCAATTTCGGCGGAGCGAATTTCGTTTTCGCGAACCATCGGCCGACTACTTACCGACCATTACCTCGGAAGCCTTGATGATAGCCCAGGCCTCGTCGCCTACCTTAAGACCAAGATCGGCGACGGCTTCATTGGTGATGGATGCCATCACGACGTTTCCGTTTCCAATATCGATACTTACGTGAGATGTCGTCGCGCCCGGCTTTACCGCGACAACCTTGCCCTTGAGTTGATTACGGGCGCTTATTTTCATGTCGTTCTCCTGTTGAGTTTTGACACGGGACTGGCAGGTCACGCCGCCGGGTCGCCACGAAGCCTACACAAAATTGGTGCGATGCGGGAGGCGGTTTATACACGTCCCAGTCGTTCAGATCGCTGCCAAAATACATGTTGCAACGGACCCTGGTCTTCAAGCAGCGGCCACCGATTACCATCGAATCATGCGTTGTGCGAACGTCTAGCCGGGCAAGAACGCCACCCGGCCGGCCTCCCGATCTGAGATCAAATCAACCGGCGCCCCATATAGTACTTCCAGTTGCTCGCGACTGAGAATGGCGCCTGTTGCGCCTTCGCCGATGCGGGTGCCTTCGCGCAGCAGGTATGCTCGATCGGCGGCGCGCATGGCGTGATTGGGGTCGTGCGTGGTGAACAATACGCCGTGGCCGGAAGCGGCCAATTTCCGGATTTCGCGCATCACCTTGCCTTGATTGCCGAAGTCGAGGCTCGCCGTGGGCTCGTCGAGCACGATGAAACGCGGCTCCTGCGCGAGTGCGCGGGCGAGCAACACGAGCTGGCGTTCGCCGCCTGAAATCATCGTGTAGGGCCGCTCGCGCAAATGCGGTATGCCGAAGCGTTCAAGGGTCTGCGCCGCGATCGCGCGGTCTGCGGCCGTCGGACGGCTGAAAAGGTCGCCGTGGGCGGTGCGTCCCATCAGCACGATGGTCTCGACAGTGAAGGCGAACGTGGCGACGTGGGACTGTGGCACATAGGCGATCAGGCGCGCCCGCTCGCGCGCCCGAAAGTCCGATAACGACCGCTCGTCGAGCCGGACTTCACCGGCTTGCGGTGCGAGAAGACCCAGCAGGGTCTTCAGCAGCGTGGTCTTGCCGCCGCCATTGGGGCCAAGCAGCGCGAGCACCTCGCCGGTCGACAAGGCGACGTCGAGGTTGCGACCGACCACACGGTCGCCGTAGCCGATGGTGAGATCGTGGCCGGAAAGGATCATGGCCTAGGACCAGGTCTTGGATACGCCGGCCAACAGCCAGACGAAGAACGGCGTGCCGATCACCGCCGTCAGGATGCCGAGCGGGATTTCGATCGCTCCTACGGTACGCGCCAGCGTATCGATCACTAGGAGGAAACCGCCGCCGAGCAAGGCTGCTGTCGGAATGAGCCGAGCAAAATCGGGCCCGACCAGCGTTCGTGCGATATGCGGTACCACAAGCCCGACCCATCCGATGATGCCGGCCGTCGCGACGCTGGCCGATGTCACAAGCGTTGCCGCGGCGATAACCGCAATGCGCAGCGGGCCGGTCGGCAAGCCAAGCGCGCGAGCTTCTTCATCCGGCAGCGACAGGACATTCATGCGCCAGCGCAGCGCCACCAGGATCAAGCCGCCGAACGCCACGGGGGCGAACAGCGGTACGAGGTCGGCCGCGCTGGTCGCGGCGAGGCTGCCGAGCAGCCAGAAGGTCATGGCCGGAAGTTGGTTGTAGGGGTCCGCGGCATATTTCACGAGCCCCACGCCGGCACCAAGCAGGGCGCCAATGACTACGCCGGTCAGTACTAGCACCAGGATCGGATCGCGGGCGCGCACCGCTGACCCGATCAGATACACCGCGGCGACCGCGACAAGGCCGCCAAAAAAGGCGAAAGCCTGAATCGCAAATACGCCGAGAGAGAAATATATGCCGAGAACAGCGCCGAGCGCCGCGCCGGACGAAGCCCCAAGCAAGTCGGGCGACACCAAAGGATTGCGGAACAAGCCCTGAAACGCCGTGCCGGCGATGGCGAGTGCCGCACCGACTAACACCGCGGCGAGCACCCGCGGCCCGCGGACCTGCCAAATCACACTCACCGCCGCCGCCGGTACATCGGACGGATGGCCGGTGGTTTTCGCCTCAATAACCTTGAGCAGATCGCCAAGCCCAACCGGATAACGGCCGAGCGTTAATGCCAGCAACAGCGCGACGACCAGGACAGCAAGCGCAATCAGCAGTCCGGGAGCGGAGCGGGCCATTCCGGCAAAATATCAGCCTTGTCCGCCCAGCACATTGTCGATCTGCGCGTCGGTCGGCGTCAGGTGATAGAACCGCTGATAGAAATCGCGCGTCAGCGATCGCAGGTCCTCGGGGAATTGGTCCGGGTAAAGGGTCTTGGCGAGCCACCACAGGCCGATGAGACGATTCACGGATGGCGGAAAATCCACCCAACCAAACGGCAGCCTCGGCGACAGATATACGCGCCCGGTCTGAACGGCTTTGACCGGCGCCCACGCCGCGTCCGTTTTCACGCCTGCCGCAAATGATGGCTCGATCGTGATGACGATGTCCGGATTCCAGACCAAGACTTGCTCCATGGAAACCGTCGCCATACCGCCCTGACGCTCGGCGGTGACGTTGTGCGCCCCCAAAAACTCAATCGTTTCCACGTTGATCGAGCCGCCGAGCCCGGTTTCAAGTCCGCGCGGCCCACGGGCGTAGTAGACGCGCGGCCTTTGGGGGTCTGGAATTTTGTCAATCCGCCCTTTGATCTTCGCGATCGTGTCCTCGGCGTAGTGTGCAAAGGCGTCGGCTTGGTCCGACCGGTGCGTCAGCTCGCCGAGTTTCCGATAGAGCGAAGCGACGGCGTCGAAGCGGCCATCGAGCAACGCATAGGGAACGCCGGTCTGCTCCTGCACACGCGAGGCGAGAGAGACATAGGTGTCATTGATGGTGCCGACATCGAGAATGAGATCGGGCTTGAGCTGAAGCAATACTTCAAGGTTCGTGGTGTTGCCGCGCCCGGTGAGGCGGCCGACTTCGGGCTTGTCGCAGGCGCCGGCTCCCAAGAACGCGCATTGTGCCGGCTCGGGGCTTCTGGTCCAGCCGAGAAGCAATTCCGGCGCGAATGTGTAGAGCAGGATCGCGGCCGGCGGCCCAGCCGCGAAAATGCGCTCGACTTTGTCTGGGATCGTGATCACGCGGCTGGTCGCATCGGTCACAGTTGCGGCGCACGCCAAGCGCGGCATAAGTACCGTGGTAGAGAGTCCGGTCAGCAGTCGACGACGATCGATGTTCATGCCTGTCCTATGTCGCGGCTGCCAATCTCAGGCGAACCATGATTTGTCAAGGCGCGAGACCAATTGCAGGCGTGCCATTGCTGCTGCCGGCTGGCGAGAGGCCGTGAGCGAAAGCGCGGGCGGCGCGCTCGCGATGCCTCTTATGGCGTCACGACGCGGATGGATTTTTGCTGCAGTGCCGTTCGTCCGTTGTTGGGCATTATCGGAAGTCGCGCGATGTCCGAGTTATGTCCGAGATGCGCGCAACAACGGACCTTGGCTAATGCACCTTTCCATGCAGCAGCTCCGGCAGCTTCGCGATGTTGGCGGCAAAGGTCCGGCATCGCGGTAGCGGCGGCTTATTGGGGGTAGAGCAGAAGTGTCAGTTTGGCCGAGGCATTTCTGCTCAAGCGGCTGCCGAAAGCTCGGCTAAGCCGCTGTGTCCGATTCGATGCACTGAGTGCCCACGGTCCATTGAGCCGCCAGATGACGCGGTACTTGCCTTCACGTATGCCGGCGACACCAGGAAGTTGCAGCAGAAATTCCTCCGGCACCTCCCGTCGTTTCAGCACCCGGACGCAGCTATCCGACTCCTCAGTGACGATACAATAACGGGCGGTTCCAACTTTATCGGTGAGTATTGCGATGTATGTGACGGCCCGCCTGGACGCGAGCGCGTGGGCCTTAGACGGCGAGTCGCTAGGTCGCCCTCCCGCATCCCCACCGGTCGAGTCGTAAACGCCGTTGCCGGAACGAATGTGGCACGGATGTGCTTTTGAGGTTGAGCGAGGGTGGTTTTTAGAGATACTCCGCAGGGGAAAGGTTCGATGCCGTATTTCTCGATCCGCGCGCGACTAATGTTCCTTGCGATCCTGCTGCTGGCGATCCTGGCGGCGGCGACCGTAATCCTTACCCGCGAGCTCGCGCACAACTCACAGGCGCTATCCGACGAAGCGCAGCTCGTCTCTGTCGTCAGAAATGCGAACAAAGCGAGTAAGGATTTCAGCGATCTGAAATATTGGCTCACCGATTTCGCAGGGAATTTGGCAGCCAGCTCAGAGCAGAAGGCGGCGACAGCCAAAGCCGAACTCGATGTAGACCTCAAGGCTATTGCACCCGTTGATGCGACAGGCGTCGCCGCCGTCGAGCAGGATGTTAATACGCTGTGGCAATTGGTAGAGAAGGCGGCCGACGCTTACTACTCAAGAGATGATAGCATCGGCGGAAGCGCACTCATGGCGGAAGCTCAGTCGCATGTTGTCAATGTAAATAACGAGATTGATGGCATCGTCGATCGAGTCGAACAACGGGCGGTTTCGCAACGCGACGCTTCAATGCTCCGGGCCCGGCGTGCGGTCAATCTGTCGATAGCGGGCGGCATCATCGCTCTGGTTGTTGCGCTGATTGTTACGACGCTTATCGTGCGCTCAATCAACGTTCCGTTGCGTCGACTAGAGCATAGCATGGAGGGCATCACGCAGGGGCGCCTGGACGTTCTCCTACCAAAGGCCGGCCGGGACGAGATCGGCGGGATGACACGGGCACTGGCGATGCTACGCGATAACCTCATCGAGAAGCATCGACTGGAACAGGAACGTCAACGCGCCGAGGCCGAGGCGCAGCGAGCCCAAGCCCAGCTCAACGAGGCGATCGAAGCTATTTCCGAGGGATTTGTGTTGTATGATGCAGGCGACCGGCTGGTCGTCTGCAATACTCGCTTCAAAGAGATGTACGAGGACCTCGCGGTCGAGATCCAACCGGGCTTGCAATACGAGGCTATTCTGCGTGCGGTGGCTCGGACGGGCATCATCCCAGCTGCGTCGGAGAACTCCGAAGCCTGGATCGCTGAACGGCTCGAGCGACACCGTCATCCCAAGGGCGCCTTTGAACAGCAGCGTGGTGGAAACATATGGCTCAAGATCAGCGAGCGGCGCACGGCGGATGATGGAGTAGTCGGCGTATTTACCGACATCACCGACCTTAAGGATCGAGAATTACAGCTTGGACAGCTCGTCGATCGGCTGGCCGAAGCACGCGATGTCGCCAATCAGGCGAATCGCACCAAATCGACCTTCCTCGCCAATATGAGCCACGAGTTGCGCACGCCTCTCAATGCCATCATCGGCTATAGCGAAATCCTGCAGGAAGACGTCACCGATCTTGGCCAACAAAGTCTGGTTGCCGATCTCAAGAAAATCGAAGCCGCGGGCCGTCACCTGCTCGGCCTAATCAACGATATTCTCGACTTGTCGAAGATCGAAGCCGGTCGGATGGATGCTTTTATTGAAGAAGTCGACATTATTCCACTGCTCGAAGAGGTGCGAGCCATCATCGTTCCGATGGCGCAAAAGAATGGCAACGCCGTCGAGTTTCGCATGGCGGAAAATCTCGGCACCATGCGCACCGACCGCACCAAGCTCAAGCAGAGCCTTCTTAATGTCTTGAGCAACGCTAGCAAGTTCACACGGAATGGTAACCTGACGCTACTCGCGGAGCGCGTTGAAACAGACCAACCGATGGTGCAGTTCGCAGTCTCGGATACCGGCATCGGCATGACAGAGGAACAGCTTAGCCGGTTGTTCCAGGCGTTCAGCCAAGCGGATGCCTCAACCACCAAGCAATATGGTGGCACCGGTCTTGGGTTGGCAATCACCCGCAATTTCTGTCAACTTTTAGGCGGAGATGTCACGGTGGTGAGCCAGCTGGGCAAAGGTTCGACCTTCACCATCAGCCTGCTGGACTACCCCGCTGCACCGACGCAAGCCGAGTCCGCTTCGGACCTGCCATTGGCCGGCAAGCCGGATAATGCTTCGACCGTGCTGATCGTAGACGATGACCCAGTGGCACGCGACCTGTTGGCGGCGAATTTGAAAGGGGCAGGATACCGGCTCATTCAGGCCGCGAACGGGGACGAGGCGCTGAGCCTCGCGCGGACAATGCGACCTGATGCGATCACGCTCGACGTGTTGATGCCCAAGGCGGATGGTTGGCAGGTGCTGAGTGCGCTGAAGGCGGATGCTAATCTGCGCGATATTCCGGTAATTATTGTCACGGTGCTGTCCGATCGCGGTATCGGCCTGTCGATGGGAGCGGTCGATGTGCTGACCAAACCGGTCGACCGGGCTCACCTGACCACGCTAATCAACAGCCTAGTCCGGCGAGACAGTCCAGTCCTAGTCGTCGAGGACGATGACAGTGCGCGTGGAATGATCCGGCTCACGATCGAAAAAATGGGCTTAGCCGTCGCCGAAGCGGCTGATGGCCGTCAGGCATTAGCCTGGCTTGGCAATCATTCGGCGCCCGCCATGATCCTGCTTGACCTGATGATGCCGGAAATGGACGGCTTCGAGGTCCTCGACGCACTGGCCGCACATGAGGAATGGCGAGAAATCCCAGTGATCGTGATCACGGCAAAGCAGCTTTCTGCTGCCGAACGCGAGCGTCTGCGGAGACAGGCGCAAAAGGTCTTTGTGAAGGGTACCGCCAGCGGCGTTGATATTGCGTTAGCCGTCGGCACAGCGGTTCGGCGCAGACAAACGCGGGACGCGATGGACGGAATGCCTGGGGCACAAAAGGACAGAAACGAGAGCGTTCAATGACGAGGGTCTTGCTAGTCGAAGATAACGAAATGAACCGCGACATGCTGTCACGGCGTCTCACGCGCCGCGGTTTCGAGGTGATTTTTGCAGTGGACGGGCAGCAGGGCGTCGACCTCGCTCGCAGCGAGCGGCCCGACATCATCCTAATGGACATGAGCCTGCCGGTGTTAGACGGCTGGGAGGCAACCCGCCGCGTCAAGGCCGATAATGCCACGCGCAGCGTGCCAGTGATCGGGCTCACCGCGCACGCCATGAGCGGCGACCGCGAAAGGGCGATCGAAGCCGGATGCGACGACTACGATACCAAACCGGTGGAACTTGACCGCCTCATCGGTAAGATCGAGCGGCTTCTTAGTGCGGCAAAGAGTTAAGGCTACGCCAATCGACTGAAACATGGATGAAGAGCGACCACCGTTGGTATCAGATGAACGTCTGGACCGCGCACTGAGGGCTTTCTTGCGTCAGGAAGTCCAAGCGCCAGCAATAGCCGTCGACGATCTTCTCAGCACGATTATTGACGAAGCACGCGTTTCGCAGTCTGAAAATGTGCTCGCCGATCTCAACCGGATGCATAGCGCCAGCGCGCAGCTGAACAAATTCGTTAAGACTCTTATCCAGGATTCATCGTCTGATCGCCGGACAGATGAAAGTCTTGAAGCCTTCCACCGCCGGCTTCGTCACGATTTGCGAACGCCGCTCAATGCCATAAAGGGCTACAGCGAACTTCTCCTCGAGGACTTTGAGCAGAAGGGCGAGTATCCGCTGCATGACGACCTTGAGAAGCTCAAAAAGTCTGCCGATCAACTCCTGAGTCAAATCGACGCCATGACTGCGTTAGCGCGATATGACGATGGCGAACCGGACAACCTTGACAGCCGAACGCAACGGCTCGATATGATTGCCGAGGTGCTGCGTTCCGTGCAGCCCCTGTCCACGAGCGCGACCGCGGAAGCGGGCCATCCGAGCCGTATCCTCGTTGTCGATGATAATTCCGCCAATCGAGAGGTGCTGGGACGCCGATTGCTGCGCGAGGGACATCAAGTTACCACCGCGGCGAACGGCGTAGCTGGTCTCGAGCTGGCGCTAGCCGGCGAGTTCGACCTCATCTTGCTCGACCTCATCATGCCGGAAATGAGCGGCTTTGAGGTGTTGCGCCGGCTTAAAGCGGCGGAACATACCGGCCACATTCCCGTCATCGTGATTTCAGCTCTAGACGAGCTCGATAGTGTAGTGCGCTGCATCGAAGCCGGTGCCGAGGACTATTTGACCAAACCGTTCAATCCGACCTTGTTGCGTGCTCGCATCGGCGCGTCGCTGGAGAAGAAATGGCTACGGGACCGGGAAAAGAAGTTCATAGCCGACTTGGAGCAGGAGAAGAAACGTTCCGAGACCTTGCTTTTGAATATCTTGCCGCAAAGCATCGTTAATCGCATGCGCAACGGCGAGACGACGATCGCCGACCGCATCGCCGAGGCTACGATCTTGTTTTGCGACGTCGTGGGGTTTACGACGCTTAGCCACGAACTGACAGCTGATCGCACGATCGATTTTCTCAACCAGATTTTTTCAGCCTTCGACCGCCTTGCTGCAGAAAATGAAGTGGAAAAGATCAAAACCATCGGCGACGCCTACATGGTCGCCGCAGGTATCCCGGAGCCTCAATCAGATCATGCCGACCGAATCGTGGCACTCGCCCCGCGGATGCTCGATGCAGTCGCCACCGTCGCTAAGAAGACCGGTCTACCACTTCAGGCCCGCATTGGTATTCACACCGGTCCAATCGTCGCCGGGGTCATCGGTACTCATAAGTTCGTTTACGACGTCTGGGGCGACACGGTAAACACTGCAAGCCGCATGGAGTCTCACTCGATGCCGGGTCGGATACAGGTCTCTGCCGCCACACGCGCAGCCCTTGGAAAGGAGTTTGCACTGGAGCGGCGCGGCGTGATCGAAGTCAAGGGCAAGGGGATGATGGAGACCTACTTCTTGAAGGCTACTGAGTTGCGATGATGCAGGCCGAACGTCGCAGCGGATCTCATGTCGCTTATTGGCAGATATTGTTGCAAAAAGATTTTCAGGTCAGGTTCGAAGAAAAGTTTTCTCCCATCGAGACCCATTTGAGAAAGTTGATTCATAGAACCGGCTGTTCGGATTCTATTATTGCCCAATTCCGCTGGCCGGGCTGCTTCAAGGAGACTTTTGCAAAATATCGGCACCGAACGGACGTGGCGTGATGTCTGACATGAGTCCGTTGTGAGGCGTTGACGACCAAATCAGTTTTCGTTTTCGCACAGCCAAGACCCAACTGCGACATGACCAGCGGGAGTTTGCTGCGGTGCACCTTAACGAATTATCGCGTTTCCGGTGGAGGGGGAGCGATGGCCCCAACTGCCGCGGCCCCTTGGCGTTTTTCACCAAGGTGCAACAAGGGCACCAGTACAAAAGCAAACGCCGTGAATGCGGAAGATAAGATAACAAGCGGCTCGAGCCTGCGATAGAACACATCCGTAAACAGATAGGAGCCAAGATTGTCGGCCAGCGCGGTTGCAAGATTGATGATCGACATTAAAACCGCAAATGCAAAGCCTTCGGCATGGCGAGGACAGTGATCGGCGGCCAGTGTCATGGTCGCCACTGTGGCAATCATTGCTGCGAGGCCGGAGCAGAAACTGATAACCGCAGCCGTTGCCTCATTCCAGAAAAACAAGAACGCCAAGCTTGCTACCGTCCCGATCGCAATGCTTAGATTCAGCAAGCTTTTCAAAGTCAATTTCTTCAGATACCGCCTATGCAAGAAAGCGCCGGCCACCCAACCGGCGCCCGCGAGCGATCCAAGAACGCCGATATACGCCTGAGAGAATTTCAGATTATCAGTCATTATGAAGTAGAGAGGAGTACTCAATCCCGGACTGAAATAATAAAGAAAAATGAAAGCTGCCATGATCCACAGGTGACGCCCCCGAACCGCGATCGATAGCCCCTCAAACGTATGCTTCATGCCCTGAAGGTTCATTGGCGCTTTCTTCTCGTCGATGAGAAACAAAGTTCCAAAGATCACAAGCACGGGAGCGCAGCTGACTAATGCCGCTGCAGTATGCAAGGCGGTGGTAGGCAAAAGGTTCTGGACAAGTTGACCGCCAACAATCGCGGCGGTCATTGCTGCAATGTTATACCAGAGCCACTGCTGGTTGACGAACGTGTGACTCTCTTTAAGTCGCTGGCCATTCTCCACCAATACTGCCCCACACAAGGTACTGGAAATCGCCATCGCATAGGCGGTCAGCATTAGGGCAAAAACCAGCCTGTCGGGTACCGTGAGCTGGCTCACCAGGAGAAAACCGCAGCTAGCGGCAACATTCGCAATCAGAAGATAACTTTTGCGACGATAGCCGAAGAGCGGAATAAAATCGGAAACTAGGCCATAAAGCGGTTTTATTATCCAAGGCAGATTGAACAGGGTGAGATAGGCGGTGATCTGCAGCGGGGTCCAACCTTGCACTTGTTTCAGATAATAGGTGAGCGGTTGTGCGATTAATCCACCGATTTGGCCGACACCCTCCACGATGTAGACAAGAGCAAAGAACCACAGCAGATGAGCCATTGATCCGCGTTCGCTCAAGCGTGCGGAAATCCCAACGGCAGGAGCTCGATCGGTCATCGACGGTCACCGTAGGGTGCGGCGGTTTGTGTTCGGATTCCTCGACTAGCTACTGAAGCGGTTTGGTTTCAGGCAGCATTACGGCAGGCGGCAATTGCGGAATCAGCACGAAGGGCGGCGGGCTGACCTGAAAATACTTATACATGCTCAATGCACAGAATAGTAACACGACGCCCGCTGTGATGTACTCTGGCCTGACGGTCAAACCGTTCACGGCTAGACCGGACCAGTTTCTAAGTGTGATTGACCTCTCGGGGTGAGAGCTCAAAGGACGGAGACGCCAAGCTCTGTGATACTCCCAAGCAAAATAGGCGAGCGCGACGGATCCGAGTGCCAGGCAAATCGCCGAAACCGAAAGTGATCCGGCGCGATGCATGGCTGCGCCGGAAGCCCAGCCGAGGGCAAAAACGAGTGCTGCAAGCATCAGGCGACTTCGGCTGCCCAGGAACATGTGGCCCAGTTTGCCGCACGGGCAATTCACCTATCAAGTGATCCTTTCAGAGAGGCCGAGGCTTTTGGATCCCTAGCCCCTTCACCAGACGCGTTCATGATCGCGGATCAAATTAAGCGGCATTCGCCTTAATCCGGCCTTTACCGCGGGCAAACGATATCAGCGCGGGGACGGGAAGCGGCGGGTTGCTCGGATGTACAGCGGCGCCCCGCTTTTATTTTGACGTGCTCGTATTGAGCAGGAGTAGGGCCCGGCTGTACCCAAACCGCTCTTGTGGCCGACTTTTGCTGTGACGCGCAGCACGCACGTCGTTGGATGCCTTGGCAATGAGCGTCGCCACGGCCTCCGGCTTCGAAATATTATATCGGGTGGCTGCCGCCAGCTTCCACGATAGTCGGTCGGGCGCGCGTTGCCATTTGGCGCTGAGCGGGCGGCGCAATCCGCCGCGCCTCGTCCTTGGTGGGCGAGAGGGTGAGCGAAGTTAAACTCGTGCCGATTTGTCGCCGAGGATCAGATTTAATATTGCAACAGGCCGTCGGTCCGAGCCCGATCTGCGTTCGGTGGCTAACCGCTCGCCGCCACCGCCATCCGGGTATCGGCTGGCAGATTTTGGTCCTTAACCAGCATAAGGAGCAACGCGCGCTGCGATGCGGCTGGGTGGTCCAGTCCGAGCGCCAGGATTCTGTCGGTCAGAATCGTTCGTCGGTTCGGCGTATGCCGCTTTCGACCGCCGCGGCGCTCACCCCGTTTGGAGCCCCTCAGCATGTTTCACTCCCCCGGCTGTCGCTTCGCCCCTGAGGGGCAAGCCTTCGCTCAATCGCCGCGTCACAAACTCTGTTTTGTCCCGGCGCGCGGCATCGATGCCGGCGGTAGCACGCCGACACGCGGTCGCCCCAGGGGGTGGTTTCAGGGGGCGGTCCCAAAAGGGTTGGTTCCAGGGGGTGGTCCCAGGCCGTTCAACGCGGTCTGTTCTTTTGCCCGTCGCCGAACACGGGCGAGCCCGATCAAGCTCGGCCGGCACTTTAGCTCTCCAGCAGCGCCGCGCGCTTGGCTCCCTCATGGCCCCAGGCTGTCGAGGGCCCGCCGCGCGCCACAGATTCCGACTCGCTAAATTTTAGCGTCGGTTTCTTCTTGCCGATTCATTGCTAATAATTCGCTACCGTCACGACTACCCAATCGCGACTTGATTGCTACTCGACCACGCCGTTAAGATTCCGGCCGCGCAAAATTCCGGGCGCCGCGCCGCGCCGCCGCCGAGCCGCCGCGCCTGCCGCTGCGCCCAAGCCATTGATTGACTGCTCTCATTCGTCCGCCTTAACCAAAAAATCCCGACCATACCCCGCAAAGACCCCGCATCAGAAAGACCGCAAAACACCCCGAAAAACACCCGGTCTTGTGTATCATAAGGTCAGCGCCTTCCTACACCAATATTTCGCGCAAAAAAAGTAGAGTGGCCTCAGCGCTGGCCGCGCCTTTCGTTGCCTTGCGGGGGTTACCGGCAGGACGGATAGAGCGCCGCCAGATCCTGCCCGCTCAGCATGATGAGTTGCGCGCTCAGTCCGCCATGCCGATTGATCCAGGCGCGGATGTCCTGCGGATAAAGCCGCATCACCACGCGGGTACCGGCCGCCGTCGGCACCAACGCGCGCGCGGCATCATCGTAATAGGAGGCCGCATGGAAACCGAGCACGGCGCGGCTGGTGACGCAGACGTGATCGCGCGGGACGATGCCGGTGAACAGTGTGCATGACGAGAGGCACGGCCCGTCGATGACGATGTGTTCGCCCGCGGCGCGCAACGCCTGATATTTTCGGACATAGGCCGCAACTTCACCGCCGCGATCGTTGACAATACGCACCGCCGCCGACGCGGCGTCAGCCTGACACAACGTGACGAAGACCGACACCAGCGCGCCGAGCGCGCCGACCAACACTGCCTGCCATTTCATGGCGAACCTTGCCGCACTTGATTGGGAGATATCTGCGCTCCGTTGCGCGCCGGCGCAGAATATTCAACGTTGGGCAAGTCGCAATTCGGCAGCGCCGGAAATTGCCACGAACTTGCGCGTAAACCTTAGGCATTATGGTTACGCGAGCGCGTTTACCGAGTGCCCGTCGGGGGCACGGCAATCGCCGGCAGCCACGCCAACGTTAAGCCCCGCGCCGTCTGATCTCCTCGATGACGACGCTGTTGTCCAGTTCGCCCTCGCCGTGACGAATGCAGGCGTCCAGCACCGCGGCGTGAACTTCGACAAGCGGCAGCTCTTGCCCGGCCTTGCG
>Ga0187783_10001463_pt1 | contig 17411 bp, 15 predicted proteins | sample 1015_SJ02_MP02_2_FD_132471 | JGI IMG/M metagenome (GOLD analysis project Ga0187783, IMG submission 132471) | Tropical peat soil microbial communities from peatlands in Department of Meta, Colombia - 1015_SJ02_MP02_20_MG | ecosystem: Environmental > Terrestrial > Soil > Wetlands > Peat | place...
AGGTCGCCGGCGCCCTGCTCGCCTCCACCGCCACCACCATCGCGGTGTTCGTGCCGGTACTCTTCCTCAAGGATGTCGAGGGGCAGCTGTTCGGCGATCTGGCACTCACGATCTCCATCGCGGTGGCCATTTCGGTGGTCGCCGCGCTCACTCTGCTGCCGGCGGCGCTCGGGTTCGTCCTCGACCGGCCGCTGCGACCGAGTGGCTATGGACAGGGATGGCCGAGGCTCACCGAGTGGGTGCTGCGCGCCACGGAGTCACGCTCACAGCAGCTCGCATGGATCGCCGGGCTCCTCGGACTGCCGCTGCTGCTCGCCTGGTGGTGGCTGCCACCGCTTGACTACCTGCCGCCCGTGAAGCGCGCGGCCATCGACTCCTACTTCGAGTTCCCTCCCGGGATGAGCCCCGAGGCTGTCAACCGTGAGCTGATCCCGACCCTGCTCGAGCGCATGCGGCCCTACATGGAACGTCGCGAGGAGCCCTACCTCAAGAACTGGTACGTCCAGAGCTGGCCCGGCGGCGGAACGATCGGCGCGCGCGTCATCGACGAGCGCCGCATCGGTGAGCTCGAGCGCCTGGTGCGCGAGAAGATCACCGTGGGGCTCCCCGACACCCGGGTCTTCACGGCCGAAGGCGATCTCTTCGGTGGTATCGGCGGCTCGGTGCGCTCGGTCGGCATTCATCTGCAGAGCGAGGACACTCCGGCCCTCAACCGCGTGGCGCTCGAGGGTCGCTCGCTCCTCGAGAAGGCGTTTCCCGGCGCCACCGTGCTCAGCTTCCCGAACCCCGAGGAGGTCGCACTCGAGCTGCACGCGGAGCCGGATGACCGGCGCATTGCCGAAGTCGGCTGGGACCGCGCCACCCTCGGCACCGTAGTGCGGACGGTCGGGGAAGGCGCCTGGCTGGGCGAGTATTTCGATGGCAAGTCGCGCCTGCCGATCATCCTGCGCTCGACCGAAGGCACGACGCCCGAGGAGCTCGCTAACGCGCCGCTCGTGACGGCCTCAGGCGTCGTGGTGCGGCTCGGCGACCTGGTGCGCCTCTCCACCGCGCTCGGACCGCCGTCGATTCGCCGGCTGAATCACCGTCGCACCGTGACACTCACCGTCGACCCGCCGCCGACGCTTTCGCTCGAGAAGGTGCTGAAGACGATCGATGCCGAGGTGCTGCCGGCACTGCGCGCCCACATGCCCGCAGACGGCTCCATGCGTCTTGCTGGCAGCGCCGACAACCTGAGCGAGACGCTCGCCACCATGAGCCGCGTATTCGCCATGGCGCTCCTCGTGCTGCTGCTCCTGATGACCGTGCTGTTCCGCTCGCTCCGCGACAGCATCATCGTGTTGCTCACCGTGCCGCTCGCGCTCGTCGGCGGAGTGCTGGGCTTGCGCCTGCTCGACCTCGTTAGGTTCCAGGCGCTCGACCTGCTGTCGATGATCGGCTTCGTCATGATGATCGGCGTCATCATCAACCACGCAATACTGCTCGTAGCCGCCGTCCGCAGCGTCGAGCGCGAGGGCGCAGCGCTCGAGGAAGCGATTCGCGCGGGTCTCAAGCAGCGCCTGCGCGCGATTCTCGCCAGTACGCTCACCGGAGCGCTCGGGGCACTGCCGATGGCCGTCAATCCCGGTCCGGGCAGCGTGATCTACCGCGGACTCGCGGCAGTCAACATCGGCGGAGTGGTGATCAGCCTCGCCTTCAGCCTGGTCCTGATCCCGGCACTCATGCGGCTGCTTGCCCCTCGCAGCCGCGCGCTCGCCGCACCCGCGGGCGCACCACTGGCGGCGCGATGAGCAGCGCGGTCCCTTGGCGCTCTCTGGACGTGCGCGGTGCGGTGCTCCTCAGCGGCATCGCCGCCGCTGTGCTCGCGTCGGCGCACGCCGCAGCCGCCGATCCCGCGGCGGCGGAGCGCCCGGTGGTCGAGGTCGGCACGGTGAGCGTGCGGGCAGTCAGCGTCGATACCTGGATACCAGGATCGATCGTGAGCCGTGCAGATGCCCGCATCGCGAGCGTCATCGCGGGTCAGGTAATGTGGATCGCCGATGTCGGTACGCTCGTGAGGCAGGGCGATCCGATCGCGCGGCTCGATGACACGCTGCCGCGCCTGCGGCTCGAGGACCTGCGTGCACAGGTGGCCCGAGCGCGCGCGCAGCACGAAGTCAGCAGCTCGCAGCTCGAGCGCTTCAACCGCCTCGCGGCGACGCAGGCGCTGAGCGCCAGCCAGCTCGAGGACGCCCGGGCACAGCGCGACATGGCGAGCGACGATCTGGCGCGCGCCGAGGCGCAGCTGCATCAGTCGGAGTACGAGATCCGCCAGTCGGTGATACGCGCGCCCTTCCCTGGCGTCGTCACCGAGCGCTTCATTCAGCGGGGTGAGTACCTGCAGGTCGGTGCCGCGACCGCGCGGCTGGTCAACACCGGCGACATCGAGGCCCGCGCCACCGCCGCGCTCGACCTCGCCGCCAACGTCCACCCGGGGCAGACGGTCACCGTGCGCGACCACGGCATCGAGCAGAGCGGACGGGTGCGCACCGTGGTCCCGGTCGGTGACGACCGCTCACGCCAGTTCGAGGTGCGCGTGACCCTGGTAAACCCGCAGTGGCTCGTTGGTACGCCGATCGAAGTGGACCTGCCCTCCACCACCGCGCGCACCGCGGTCACCGTGCCGCGCGATGCGCTCGTGATCCGCCAGAACCACTCGTACGTGCTGCGGGTAACGCGCGCCAACACCGTCGAGCAGCTCGATGTGACACCCGGTGCCGGGATGGCCGACTCGGTCGAGGTGAGCGGTCCGCTCGCGCCCGGTGACCGCCTCGTCATACGCGGTGGCGAGCGGCTCGCTGCCGGGCAGGCGGTGCGGGTGGTTGGCCCTGCCCGGCGCACGGCGCAGGACCATCCCGGCTAGCAGCGTCACTTCGGCCAAAGCAGCGGGAAGAGCGGGTGCCCCATCGGCGCACCGGGTGGCAGCGTCTCGCTGAGCCCGCGGAACTCGGGTGAGGTCTTCCAGCGCCGCGGGGTGTGACGGATGTCATCTCCGAGCAGCCGCACTGAGAAGACGCGCCGGCGCCCGCTACCATCCACGCCGGCGGAGGCGTGCAGTGTCAGCATGTGAAAGCACACCGCATCGCCCGGCTCGAGCGCCCAGCCGAGGATCCGATGATGCTGCCTGTCGCCCTCGATGTCCGGCAGGTCTGCGAGGCTCCCTTCCGGGAACCACTTCGCCTCCTGGTCGAGGAACGAGCGCGGCATGAGCCAGGGCCCGCGGTGTGAAGCGGCAACAAACTCGAGAGTGGAGTCGCGGCTCACCGGATCGACGGGGATCCAGAAGCTGCAGTTCTGCAGACCCGAGATGTTGTAGTACGGCTGATCCTGGTGCCAGGGCGTGCGCGCGCGGGTGCCCGGCTCCTTGGTCAGCATGTGGTCGTGATAGAGCCGCGCGCTCGTGCTGCGCATCAGCCGCGCACCGACCTCACCGAGCGCCGACTCGAAGATGACGCGGCGGTAAGCGGCGTTCTCCTGCCAGCAGCAGAAATCCTCGAGGAAGAAGCCCGGATCATCGGGCGTGCTCGCCACCTTCGCGCGCGGGCTCGGACGCGCCAGATTCTCCTCGATGCCGGCCTTGAGGAGCTCGACCTCATCGCGTGAGAGGAGCCCGCGCAGCACCACTGCCCCATCGGCATCGTAGGCATCGACGTCCTGTTGAGTGACGCGAAGGCCCGCCCGCACCGGGGGAGCCGTCCCGGCTGCTGTGACCGATGAGCTCATGGCGACTGGCAGCATACGCCAGGCCTCACGACGGTCGGAATCCTCCTACGAATTCATGCGAGCGGCGCGCCCGCCGCGCCGGCTCGCCACCGACACCCTGCGATCAACCGCCGGGCTAGGGTATTCGCAGCATGTGAGGAGTTGAGGGGAAGGCCATGTGGCGAATCGCAATTCTGAGTGCCGCGACGGTCGCCTGCGCCGCAGGATGTGCCACGCAGGGTCCGCAACCGACCGAGGAGCTGACCAAAGCCCGCACGGTGGTGGAACAGGCCGATAAGGCGCAGGCGCAGCGATATGCAGCGGCCGATCTGCAGCGGGCGCGTGATGAGCTCTCTTCCGCCGAGCTCGCCAACAGCAAGGGCAGCTACGACGCTGCCCGCAGCTATGCGGAGTCGGCCGCCGTGGATGCGGATGTGGCTACGGCGCGGGCGTCGGCCGCCGAAGCGCAGCGCGCCGCGCGCGAGGCGGCGCAGGGAAATGCGACGCTTCAGCAGGAGAGTGCCCGCGGCGCAGACAGCCCGACGCCTCCGCCACCGCCGCCGCCGGCCACTACGGACCTCGAGGCCTACCCGCCGGCGCCGCCCGCCCCGCCGCCAACGCCTCCGCCGCCCCCCGAGCCGCCACTCAGCCCGCGATAACCAAGGAGGGGTTCCAATGAAAGCTTCGACGAAAACACTGACAGGACCGGTCGTCTGCTTCACGGCGCTCGTCGCCGCCTGCGCGACGACTGCTGCCCACAGCGACCAGCTCGATGAGGCGCGCACTCAGGTGCAGGCGCTCTCTCAGGACCCGCTCGCGCAGCAGGCGGCCGCTAGCGACCTGCAGGCAGCGCTAGAATCGCTGCGATGAGCGAATCGGCACCTCCGACACCCCCAAAGCCCCCGGCACCTCCCGCATCCTCAGGACCTGCGGCACCGTCAGCTCCCGCAGCACCCGCAGCCCCCCGCCGTCGCGAGCGCGGGCGGGCGCAGCGCTCGACCGAGCCGTCGCTCGCGCCGCTGCCGCGCCTGGCGAATCGCTGGCCGCCGCTCGAGATCCTGAGCGCGGAGCAGCTCGAACGCATCCTCGCGGGCGCCTTCCGCATTCTCGAGGAGGCGGGACTCGAGATCCGCAGCCCCGCTGCGCGCGCCGTGTACGGGCGCGCCGGAGCGCTGGTCGATGAGACGACGCAGATGGTGCGTCTCGGGCGCGATCTCGTGCAGGCGCAGCTCGCCTACGCCCCCGCGCGCTTCGTGCTCCACGCACGCAACCCGGGCCGCCACCTGCACGTCGGCGATAACGTGATCAACTTCGGCCCCGTCACCGGCGCGCCCAACATCCGCGACATGGAGCACGGCCGCCGCTACGGCGACCTGGAGGCGTTTCGCAACATCCTGAAACTCACCCAGGCGCTCGGCGTTCTGCACTGGCAGGGCGGCATCGTGGTCGAGCCCGTGGATGTGCCGGTGCCGATCCGCCACCTGCTCACCTATCAGGCGCACATCGAGTGCGCCGACACGGTATGGGCGGCGCGGGGGATCGGTGGCGTGCAGGCGCAGGACGCCATCGCCATGTCCGCGATCGAGCATGGCTGCAGCATCGCGGATCTCGCCGCGCGGCCGACGCTGATGACGGTCACCAACGTCAACTCGCCGCGGCGCGTCGACGAAGAGATCCTCGACAACATCATGACCATGGCGAGCCACGGGCAGTGCGTGGTCATCACACCGTTCACGCTCATGGGGGCTATGGCACCGGTGACGCTCGCGGGCGCGCTGGTACAGCAGACGGCCGAGGCGCTGGCGGTGGTCGCGCTGTGTCAGCTGCTGCGCCCCGGCACGCCGTGCGTACTGGGTGGCTTTACTTCGAACGTCGACATGCGCACCGGCTCGCCAGCCTTCGGGACCCCGGAGTACGTCCACGCGGTGATCGCGACTGCCCAGCTCGGCCGGCGCCTCAAGCTCCCGGTGCGCACCAGTGCAGTCAATGCCTCACCGGTGGTTGACGCGCAATCGACCTACGAGACGGCGTTCTCGCTGCAGGCGGCGGTGCTGAGCCACAGTCATCTCATCAACCACGCGGCCGGATGGCTCGAGGGGGGCCTGTCCGCTTCGCTCGAGAAGATCGTGGTCGACGCGGAGCTGCTGCGCAACTGGGCGGAGATCCTCAAGCCCGTCGAGTTCAGCGACGATGATCTCGCCGTGGACGCCATCAAGGGCGTCGCCGCGGGCGGCCACTTCTTCGGTGCGCCGCACACGCTCGCCCGCTACGAGTCGGCGTTCTATCGGCCGCTGCTCTCGGACTGGTCGAGTTTCGAGAGCTGGACCGGCTCCGGCGGGCACAACGCCACCGAGCGCGCCACGGTCATCTGGAAAAAGCTGCTGGCGCAGTTCGTGCCACCGCCGCTCGATGTGGCGGTGAAAGAGGCAATCGCCGACTACGTCGCGCGGCGCAGCCGCGAGCTGGGGTGAGCTCATGAGCGGTTGGATCATGAACGCGCGCATGTACGCGGTGACCCCCGCGGTCGAGGAGGCATGGCGGAGCCTCCTCGCGCAGGTGACTCACGAGGCCGGCGTTGCGCTCACGTACGTGCCGTATCCGGCGCCGCAGCCGCTCGAGACCCTGTGGGCGCGTCGCGATGTAGCGGCCGTGCTCATGTGTGGCTACCCGGTGGCGCAGCAACTCGCGCCGGTCGTCCCGCTCGCGGCGCCAATCCCGGATGCGCCCTGGGCGGAGGGACGCGCCGTGTACCGCACCGATCTCATCGTGCGCGCAGACGCCCCTTACCAGACGCTCGCGGACACCTTCGGCGGGCGCGCCGGCTGGACCGTTGCACACTCGCAGTCGGGCTTCAACGCGTTTCGCCACGAGTTGCTTCGCTACCGCACGCCCGAGCGGCCTGCGCTGTACCGCGAGATGGTGGGCAACCTCGTGACCGCGCGCAACGTGCTCGACAGTGTGCGCGAGGGGCGCATCGACGTCGGGCCGCTCGATGCCTACTGGCACCTTCTGATCGCGCGTCACGCCCCGCAGCTGGTTCAGGGGGTCCGGGTACTCGCCTCGACACCGCTCACGACGCTGCCCGCTTTCGTCGCCTCGGCCGACGCGCCGGCGGAGCTGCGCGCGAGGCTCGCGACCGCCTTCGTCGCCGCCGGGCGGCGGCCATGGTTTCCGCCGCTGGCCCGTGAGCTGCGGCTCACGGGCTTCGCGCCGGTCGAGGCAGGCGCCTACCAGATGCTCCTCGAGTGGGATCGCGAAGCGCGGGCTGCAGGTTTCGCGGCGCCCGGCTGAGCGCGCTCACTGCGCCGCGAGCGGCACGCGGTTCGTCGGATGGACCGCTACATCGTGCGCGCGAAAGAGGAAGCGGCGCGCGACATCGAAATAGGTGCGATAGACCAGGCCGCCGTTCTCGGCGATGAGCCGCTCGCGGTTGCGCCGATAGCGCGCCGGATACTCATACCACGGGATTCCCGGGGCCTCGTGGTGGAGCGCATGCAGATTATTGAAAAGGAACAGAGGACCGAGGATCCAGGAACCCTCGACGAGCGCGATGCGCGCGCGCACGGGCGGCTGTGCGCGGTGCTCCGCGAACGAGCGGATCAGCGTGAGGCTGGCTCCTGGAACGGCCATGGCGAGTATGTAGATCCACAACGGTATGCCGCAGACGAGCGTCACCCATGCGATCACCGGCACGCACCACAGCAGGTGCTCCAGCCACACCGCGCGCACGCCCGGGTGGTTCGCTCTCACGGCGCGCCACTCCGCGAGCAGGAACCTGCCGATTGACCAGAAGGGCCCGACCGTCACACGCCCGGCGAGAGTCTGTTGCACGCGCAGGATCCCGCGCGTGAGTGGCGCGAGCCGCGCCCAGTCATCGGCGGTCCAGTAGTAGGACTCCGGATCATCGAGCGGATCGGTGAGCAGCTCGTCGACGTGGTGCGCAAGATGACTCGCGCGGTAGCGCTCATACGGCAGGTGCAGCGACAGGGGCACGACCGCGAGCAGCCGGTTCACGCTCCTCCAGCGGGTCGGGTGTCCGTGCACGATCTCGTGCTGCAGCGAGCTGTGCAGCGTGATCAGCACCGCCGCAATCGGCGCCACGACAAGGAGCGGCCAGTGCGGGTAGGCGAAGGTGATCACGAGCCAGCCGCCGTACGTGGCAAGGACGAGGAGCAGGGTCGGGATCTCCACGGCCGCACGCGGCCGGCTCAGGGCGAGACTCGCCGCTGTGCCAGCCGGTGGGCTCGTCGTTGGAGTCAGTTCGTGCGGCGACATGCGCCCAAAAGCCCCCCTCCCGTGGCACGGAAATCCGGGAGCAGGATTGACGGGCGGCGGGAGATTTCCCGGTAATTCTAGCTAAAGTCGCCCGGCTGCGCCGCTTTCGGCCAAGGCTTCGGGAAGCGCGTCTCAGTCCGGCGGCACGTTGCGGCAAAGCCGCCGCTCGAGCGCGGCGAGCGCGTCGTAGAGCAGGATCGCCATGAGCCCCGTCACGAGCCCTCCCTGCAGGATGAACGCCGTATTGTTCGACAGGAGCCCGGCGATGATCACCTCCCCGAGGCCCTTGGCGGCGACCGTCGAGCCGATGGTCGCCGTGCCGACGCTGATCACCAGCGACAGGCGGATCCCCTCCAGAATGAGGGGTAAGGCGAGCGGCAGCTCGACCGACAGCAGCCGCTGGCGTGCGCTCATGCCCATGCCGTTCGCCGCCTCGAGCACCCCCGCGGGGCAGGTCTTGAGCCCGGTGACGGTGTTCTCGAAGATCGGCAGCAACCCGTACGCGAAGAGTGCAATCAGCGTCGGCTTCTCGCCGAAACCGACGAGCGGCACCGTCACGGCGAGCACCGCCACCGGCGGGAAGGTCTGACCGATGTTCACCAGCGTGCGCGATAACGGCAGGAACTGCACCCCGAACGGGCGAGTGACCAGGATGCCGAGGCCCACGGCGACGAGCGTGCTCGCCGCCGCGGCGCAGCACACCGTAGCGAGCTGCGCCAGCGACAGCGTCAGCAGGTTTCCCTGGTCGTAGATCGGCGGCGCACCGTATTGCGTGAGCGGTACAAAGAGCGGCGCGAAGCTCTGCGGGAAGCAGAGAAACGCGAGCAACAGCGCTAACGCCGCCCAGCGCACGAGCGTCGCGGGCGACACGGCTAAGGACGCCCCCGGGCGAGTATCGTGGCGACCGAAAGCTGCCCGCGCGGTGTGCCGTCCGCATCGAGCACCACGGCAGTGCTCGCGCCCTGCCAGAGGAGTTCCGACAGTACCTCGCGGAGCGATGCGGATGCCGCCACGGTGGGACCCGCCCCGCCACCCCCAGCACCCGGCAGCGCCGCCTCCCCGGCAGTCGTGAGCGACAGCAGCTTCATGGCGCGATCGGTCATGCCGATCATGCGCGAAACGAGCGGATCGGCCGGATGCGTGAGCAACACGGCGGGGCGGTCGTACTGCAACAGCCGCCCGTGGCTCATCACCGCGACCCGGTCGCCGAGCCGGAATGCCTCGTCGATGTCGTGCGTGACCAGCACGACCGTTGTGCCGAAGCGGCGCTGGATATCGAGCAGATCCTCCTGTGCCTTGGCGCGGATGATCGGATCGAGCGCGCCGAACGGCTCGTCCATCAGCAGCACCGCCGGCTCTGCGGCGAGCGCGCGGGCGACGCCCACGCGCTGCTGCTGACCACCCGAAAGCTGATGCGGGAAGGCCTGCGCGTAAGTTCCGGGGTCGAGCTCGAACACCTGCAGCAGTTCCTCCACCCGCGCGCGAATGCGCGCGGCGTCCCAACCGAGCAGCGTCGGCACGGTGCCGATGTTCTCCGCCACCGTGCGGTGCGGGAACAGTCCGTAACCCTGGATCACATAGCCGATGCGCCGCCGCAGCAGGTGCGCCGGCTCGCTGCGGGTATCGCTCCCCTCGATCAGCACGCGGCCACTCGTCGGCTCGACCAGGCGGTTGATCATGCGCAGCAGCGTCGACTTCCCCGAGCCCGAGGTGCCGACGATCGCGGTGATGGAGTCGCGCTCGACTGTGAAGGAGATGCGCTCGACGACCGTCGTCGCATCGTACTGCTTGGTGAGCTCCTCGATGCGGATCATGCCCGGGCCCGATCCATGACTTCGATGAGTGCATCGCGCAGCACTGCCGCGGAGAAGGCGAGCGCGACGATCGGAATCGCCCCGAGCAGCACGAGATCGATCGCCGTCTGGCCGATCCCCTGGAAGACGAACGTGCCGAGCCCCCCGCCGCCGATGAGCGCTGCCACGGTGACCATGCCGATGTTCTGCACCAGCACCACGCGGATTCCGGTAAGGATCACGGGCAGCGCCAGCGCGAGCTCGATACCGGTGAGCACCTGCCAGGAGGTCATGCCCATCCCGCGGGCCGCCTCGACCGCGCCGCGCGATACCCGCTTCAGGCCCACCACGGTGTTCGCCGCGATCGGCAGCAGCGCGTAGAGGAACAGTGCCACCGCCGCCGGCGCCGCACCGATGCCGCTGACACCGAGCCGACCGGTCCAGGGCACCGCGAGCGCGAGCGCGCCGAGCGGAGCCATGAGGATGCCGAAGAGCGCGATCGCCGGGATCGTCTCGATGACGTTGAGCAGTCCGAGGATCGCGCTGCGCACCCGCGGCACGCGATGGCAGAAGATACCGATCGGAAGTGCGACGACGACCGCGGCGGCGAGCGAGCCGAGCGCAAGCCACAGGTGCTGCCGCGCCTCGCGCGCAAAGCGTGTGGCGTTGACCGCGTACTCGCGCATCACCGAAAGATGGTCGAAGGTGCCGTGGGCAAGCGCGGCGAGGGTGATCGCGAAGAACAGCGCGAGGAGCAGCACGCGCAGCAGCGGTCCGGGCCGCATGCGTGTGATCGCATCGGTCGCAAGGAGTCCGAGACACAGGAGCAGCACCCAGAAAGCGCCGCCCGGCGCTACCCGCACGACCGTGTTGCCGGCGGGCGTCAGCGCATCGGCGGCAGCCGCGACCGCGAGCGCGATGGCGAGCAGCCCGAGGAGGGCTGCGGCGAGCCGTAGCCGCGCGCCCCGGGCGGTGAGCGCGACGACGGCGACCAAGGCGAGCGTCGCGAGGCACGCCGCGCCCCCTGCAGCCGGCAACACCTCGAGGAGGCCGTGTGGATCCCCCGGCAGGATGCGATTCGCCTTGAACACGACGAAAGGCAGCAGCAGGAGCGCCGCGGCGGAAGCCGCCGTGAGCAGCGCGCCGAGCGGGTCGATCCTGCGCCGCGGGGGCGCTGTCATCGCGCGGCGCGCAAATCACGCCCCATTTATTTCAGAAAGCCCCGGGAGCGGAGGTAGTCGGCAGCCACCGCCTCGTCGGACTCGCCGTTCACCTGCACGCGCTCATTGAGCTGCTGCAGCGTCTCGCGATCGAAGCTTTCCATCAGCGGCTTGACGATCTGCGCGATCTGCGGATGCGCCCGCAGCACCGCCTCGCGGATCACCGGCACCGGGGCGTACACCGGCTGATCGTGCCGGTCATCCTCGAGGACCACCAGATTCGCCGCGGCAATGCCGCCATCGGTGCCGTACACCATCGCGGTGTTGGTGCCGTTCGTGCCCGCGGCCGCGGCGCGGATGGTGGCTGAGGTCTCACCGCCCGCGAGCACAATGAGCTGCTCCGAGCGCAGCGTGAAGCCATACGCCCTCTCGAGCGAGCGCAGCGTCCCGGCATTGGCGAACTCCGCCGAGCAGGCAAGCACCACCCGCCCGCCCCGCGACACCCAGCGGCCGAAGTCGCTCATCGTCTGCAGGTGCTCGGCGAGCGCCACATCGCGGCGCACCGCCAGCGCCCAGGCGTTGCTCGCCCGCGCCGGGGTCAGCCAGACGATGCGGTTCGCCGCGTAGTCGAGCCGCGCGCCGAGGTCGTAGCCGCTCGCGAGATCCTTCCAGGCGGGATCGGCGGCGTCGTTGAAGAAAAGCCCCGCGTTGCCGGTGTATTCGACATAGAGATCGATCTCGCCGGCGAGCAGCGCCTTGCGTACGACCGGGGTGGCGCCGAGGCGAGCGCGGTCGACCGTCGCGATGCCATCCGCCTCGAGCATCAGGCGGATCATCTCCCCGAGCATCGCCGATTCGCTCGAAAGCTTCGATGACACGACCACCGCGGCCGCCGCGGGCGTTGCGAGCACCAGGGCGCACACGGTCGCCGCACCCAGCGACTTGAGAAGGCTCAGCACGTCAGGGATTATGCGCCCATCCGATGAGTCGGCCGCACCCCTCACATCCCGCCGCCCGGCGCAGCCCGAGTGGCCGTTATTCGCTCTGGCGGCTGCTGCGCGAGGGCGTGCGCGGCCAGCGCGGCTGGTCGCCGGCATGGCGCAAAGCCACTCCGCGCGAGCGCTACCGCGTCGTGATCGTCGGCGCGGGTGGACACGGCCTCGCCACCGCGTTCTATCTTGCCAGCGAACACGGCATCACCGATGTCGCCGTCGTGGAAAAAGGCCCCATCGGGCTCGGCAACGTCGCGCGCAACACCGCCATCATCCGCTCCAACTACCTCGATCCGGAGAACATTCGCTTCTACGAATTCTCGCTGAAGCTGTGGGAGGGACTCGAGCGGACGCTCAACTTCAACGCAATGGTGAGCCAGCGCGGCACGCTCAATCTCTTCCACACCGAGGCGCAGCGCGATCTGTTCACGCGCCGCGCCAACCAGATGCGGCTGCTCGGCGTCGACGCCGAGGAGGTGAGCCGCGCGACGGTCAGGCGCCTCGTGCCGCTCGCCGATCTCGACAACGGCCGCTACCCGGTGCTCGGCGGTCTGCTGCAGCGCCGCGGCGGCACCGTCCGCCACGACGCCGTCGCCTGGGGCTACGCGCGCGCGGCCTCCGCGGCCGGCGTCGACATCATCGAGCACTGCGAGGTGACGGGGATCCGCCGCGAAGGTGCGCGGGTGGCGGGCGTCGAGACGGTGCGCGGCTTCATTGCGGCGGACACCGTGTGTCTTGCGGTCGCGGGGCACTCCTCGGTGCTCGCCGCGATGGCGGGGGTGCGGCTGCCGATCGAGACTCACGTGCTGCAGGCGTTCGTCAGCGAGGCGGTGAAGCCCGTGCTCGATGTGGTGCTCACCTACGGCGCCGGGCACTTCTATATCAGTCAGTCGGACAAAGGCGGACTCGTGTTCGGCGGTCACATCGATGGCTACAACAGCTACGCGCAGCGCGGCGCGCTGCCCATGGCGGAGGAAGTGGCTGCGGCGGCGGTGACGCTGCTGCCGGGTGTTGCGCGGCTGCGCGTGCTGCGGCAATGGGGCGGGGTCATGGACATGACCATGGACGGCTCGCCGATCATCTCGAAGACGCCGCTGCCCGGGCTGATCCTGAACGGCGGCTGGTGCTACGGCGGCTTCAAGGCGATTCCGGCCGGGGGCTTCACCACCGCGCACCTGATCGCGCGCGGCACCCCACATCCGGTCGCGGCGCATCTCGGTCTCGAGCGGTTCGCGGCCGGGCGCACGGTCGATGAGCGCGGCGTCGGCCCCTTTCCCTACCTGCAGTGACCCGATGCTGAGGATTACCTGCCCGTGGTGCGGTGAGCGCGATGAGATCGAGTTTCGCTACCGCGGTGATGCCAGCCAGCGCCGGCCGGAGGACGCCGCCGCCATGGAGGCCTTCAACGCCTACGTGTACGAGCGCGACAATCTCTGTGGCTGGCACACCGAGTGGTGGCTGCACGTCGGCGGCTGCCGCAAGCTGCTCAAAGTCATCCGCCACACCCTGACTCACGAGATCCGCTCGGTGAGCGGCGCCGCAGAAGCCCCCTCCCGCGCGCCGCAGGCGGAGCGCTGATGCCCGGGCCCACGCGCATCGGCAAGGGGTTGCTCACCGACGCCTCCCGGTCCCTCGGCTTTCGCTTCGATGGGCGGCCGCTGCGCGGCGTCTCGGGCGACACGCTCGCCTCGGCGCTGCTCGCGAACGGTGTGCGCGTCGTCGCGCGCAGCTTCAAGTATCACCGGCCGCGCGGCATCGTCACTGCCGGACCCGAGGAGCCCTGCGCGCTCGTCGATGTGCTCGGGCCGCGCGGGCGCGAGCCGAACCGGCCGGCGCCGACTCTCGCGCTGCACGAGGGGCTCGTTGCCGAGAGCCAGAACCGCTGGCCGTCGCTCACCTTCGACGTTCTGGCATTAAATGACCTCATCGGGCGCTTCCTGCCCGCCGGCTTCTACTACAAAACGTTCATGGCGCCCGGCTGGGCGTGGGAGCGGCTCTACGAGCCACTCATTCGCCGCGCCGCGGGCCTCGGCCGGCTCGAGCCGGTCGTCCCTCCTCACGCCGATCCGGCCGAGACCGTGCACGATCACGCGGACGTCCTCATCGTGGGGGCGGGCGCCGCAGGTCTCGCTGCCGCACATCACCTTGCCGCTTGCGGACTGCGCGTGATCATCGCAGAGCAGGACGTCGTGCCCGGCGGCGGTGCGCTCCTCGATGAGCGGTGGCGCCCGTGGCGGGAGCGCGTGTGCGCAGGTCTCACCGCTCGACCTGCCGTGCGCATGCTGAACGGCACGACGGTGCTCGGGGCCTACGGCCACGGGGTGTTCGGTGCGCTCGAGGTGCTCGCGAGCGGCGAAGCTGCGCGGTTCGGCGTGCGCGAGCGCCTGCGAGTCATCCGCGCCCGACGGGCGCTGCTCGCGACCGGGGCACTCGAGCGGCTCATCGCCTTCCCCGGTAACGACGTGCCGGGTGTGATGCTCGCAAGCGCTGCCCTCGCCTACCTGCGCCGCTACGGCGTCGCCGTCGGTCGCCGCCCGGCGTTCTTCGTCAACAACGATGAGGCTTACGAAAGCGTTTTTGCGCTGACCGCTGCCGGGATCGACTGCGCGGGTGTCATCGACCCGCGCAGCGGCTCGCTCGCCGCCGAACGTACCCGCTCGCTCGGCATTCCCGTTCACCTCGGCGCGGTCGTCGGCGGAGTCGCCGGACGGCGCGAGGTCCGCGCGGTCAGCATCGATGAGCTCGACGGCCGCCATCGCTTCGTGCTCGAGACCGATGCCCTGCTCGTCTCGGGAGGCCACACGCCCGCTACGACGCTCGCAAGTCAGCTCGGTGCGGCGCTCAGGTGGGAGGAATCGCTCGCCGCGTTCACGGCGGATCTCGCCCCCGGCTCCGGCGGCATCGCGGGTGCCGCGGGCGGCGTTTTCGGACTTGCGGCCGCAGCGCGCGACGGCGCGGCCGCCGCCCGCGCGCTCGCCGCCGATCTCGGGCGAGCGGCCGCTGGCGCCGATGACTCGCAATTGCCTGCGGATACCGCGGTCACGGCATTCAGCCCGCTGTGGGAGGTGCGCGCGGCGGGCAGATCCTTCGTCGATCTGCAGAACGACGTCACCGCTTCCGACGTGCGGCTCGCCTGCCAGGAGGGCTATGAGCACCTCGAGCACATGAAGCGCTACACCACCCACGGCATGGCCACCGACCAGGGCCGCATCGGTGGTCTCCTCGGGAGCGCGGTGCTCGCCGAAGCGCGCGGGGTCCCGCTGGCTGAGGTCGGCGCGCTCAAGCCGCGCCCGTTCGCGCAGCCCGTGCCGTTCGCGGCGCTCGCCGGCGGTGAGGTGCGCGAGCACTACCGGCCGAGGCGACTGCTGCCCCTTCACGATTGGCACGAGTCCGCGGGCGCGACTTTCGTCGCTACGGGACTGTGGCTGCGGCCGCTCGTGTACTCGCGGCAGGGTGGCTGGCCGGCGGTGCTCGATGAGGCACGCGCGGTGCGTGCACGCGTCGGCATCACCGACGTCTCGACCCTCGGCAAGATCGACGTTCAGGGCGCCGATGCCGCGCGGTTTCTCGACTTCATCTACGCCAACACGTTCACGACGCTCGCGGTCGGGCGCTCGCGCTACGGCCTCATGCTGCGCGAGGACGGCATCGCCTTCGACGACGGCACCATCTCGCGCCTCGGTCCACAGCATTTTGTCGCGACCACCACCACCGCCAACAGCGTCGCCGTGCTCGAGCACATGGAGTTTCATCTGCAGGCGGTGTGCCCGCAGCTCGATGTGCTCCTCACCGATGTGAGCGATGAGTGGGCGCAGTTCGCCATCGCCGGCCCGCAGGCGCGCGAGGTGCTCGCGCAGGTCGCCTCCGGGATCGACCTCGGGAATGAGGCCTTTCCCTTCATGGCCGCCGGCGCCGCCACGATCGCAGGCGTCGGTGGCCGGATCTTCCGCATCTCTTTCTCGGGCGAGCTCGCCTACGAGGTTGCGGTCCCCGCGAGACACGCGCTGAGTGCCTGGCTGGCGTTGCTCGCCGCGGGTGAGCGCTTCGCCATCCGTCCCTACGGGCTCGATGCGCTCAACACGCTGCGCATCGAGAAGGGGCACCTGACGACTGCGGAGCTCAACGGCAACACCACGGCCGACGATCTCGGTCTGCAGCGGCTACTGAAGAAGCAGGGCGACTTCATCGGCCGCGCGCTCGCGCAGCGCGCCGGGCTCACGCGAGCGGAGCGGCTGCAACTCGTCGGGGTACGCCCTACCGAGCGCACCCGGCGTCTGCGTAGCGGCATGCAGCTGGTCGCGCGGGAGGCCCGCGAAGCGAGTCTCGGCTACATCACCTCTTCGACGCCCTCGGTCGAGTTCGAAGGTTGGGTGGGCCTTGCGCTCGTGAGCGGCGGCCGTGAGCGGCTGGGGCAGCGTCTGCTCGGTCTCTCGCCGGTGCACGGGGAAGAGACCGAGGTGCAGGTCATGAGCCCGCACATGGTCGACCCGGAAAGCGCCCGTGTCCGCACCTGAGGCACGCGTGCCCGAGCCACGCACCGGCATCACCCTCCGCTCCCGTCCCGCGGACGTGGTCGAGGTCGCCTCCTTGCGCGACCGCGTGCAGGTCCTCAAGGCGCTCGCCCGGCGTCGCGGCGTGCAGCTCCCCGACCTCGGTCAGGTCGGCTTCGCGGGAGAGACGCTCGCGATCTGCGTGCGCCCGGAGCGCTGGCTGCTCGTGACGCCGCCCGCAGCACCGGGCACCGCGGCCGCCACCTGGCAGGCCGCGTGTGTCGGCTGCGCGATCGGGGTGGATCTTTCCTCCGCCTTCACGGCGCTCGAGGTTGGCGGGAGCGAGGCGCGCGCACTGCTTGCCCGCGGCTGCCGCCTCGATCTCGACCGGGAAATCTTCCCCGCCGGACGCGCCGCTGCGACCCTGATAGCGCAGGTGTCGGTGATCCTCGTCGCGCTCCCAGCGGAGGTGCTCCTGCTGACCCCCTCGAGCACGGCACGGTACTTTCGCGAATGGCTCAGCCGCACGGCCCGGCCTTTCGGGCTGCGGCCGGAGGGGGATGCTACTGTGGCCGCCGTGTCCGGAGACCAATCCAAGTGAAAGCGTCCGCGCGGGCCGTGGTCATCGGCGGCGGCGTCGTCGGCGCAAGCGTGCTCTATCACCTCGCGAAGATCGGCTGGACGGACCTGCTGCTCATCGAGAAGAGCGAGCTCACCTCCGGCTCGACCTGGCACGCCGCCGGCGGCATGCACACCTTCAACGGTGAGGCCAACATTTCGCGGCTGCAGAAGTACACCATCGACCTCTACGGGGAAATCGAGGCGCTCTCCGGGCAATCCTGCGGGCTGCACCCGAACGGCGGCCTCATGCTCGCGGCGAGCGAGGGCGAGCTCGACAGCCTGAGGCTCATCTGCTCGCGCGCCCGCTACCTCGGCATGGAAACCGCAATGATCTCGCTC